>Ga0098037_1000610_pt1 | contig 17668 bp, 26 predicted proteins | sample 5_EtaG_FD_75050 | JGI IMG/M metagenome (GOLD analysis project Ga0098037, IMG submission 75050) | Marine viral communities from the Subarctic Pacific Ocean - 5_ETSP_OMZ_AT15132 metaG | ecosystem: Environmental > Aquatic > Marine > Oceanic | place: Pacific Ocean | collected 2015-01-08 | reverse complement strand
TAGTTTTATTTTAGTATGAAATATGATTTTAAAGATATATCTTTCTTAATACATTTAAGAGTAGATATACCTGAAAGATTACGTAATCTAAAATTAGTTTTAGATTATTATGACTCACTATGTTGTAATCTTGAATTCATTATAGTAAATGATGATAGTGAACCAGAGCCTGAATTAGAAGATTTAAGTAAAAAATATAAATTTACTAAATTTTTGTTTTTAAAGAATGCATCTATCTATAAAAGGACATTAAGTTTTAATAAAGCATTTAAACAAACCAAAAGAAATATAGTTATTGCAGGAGATACAGATGTTATTATAGATCCTAAATTTATTATACAAGGAGCTAATAAGATTATTAATAATGAAGCAGATCATATATTTCCTTATAATGGATTATTTTGTAACGTTAAGTTACCATTAGTAGAAAAATTTAAAGATAGCCTAGATGTAAATGTTTTCTTAGATAAGAAACCACAAAAGCAAAATCGGTATAATAACTATCAAGATAACTTTATACACGTCGCGAGCCCTGAAAGTAAAGGAGGTTGTATAATGTATAGTTCTGAATTATATAAAAGAATAAATGGATATAATCCAAATTTTGTTGGATGGGGGTATGAGGATGATGAAATAGGATATAGAATAGAAAAATTTAAAGGTATTACATCTAGAGTATATGATGACGACGCGGTTGCATGGCATTTACCGCATCCTAATACAGTACGTAACGAGCATCCATATTACGATACTAATCATAGTATATGTTCATATGTAGGTGAACAATCATTAGAAATATTAAAAGAATATATAAAAACATGGGAGATATAAAAGAAAAAATAGGCGTTGGTATTATTACTTGCGATAGAAACGAAATGTTTAATGTTTGTTTTGAATCGCTTAATGATGAGTGGTATGATGAATTAGTTGTAATAGATGATAGTAAGGGAGAAGGTCCACATGAACGAGAGGGTGCAGAATTTATACGTACTGAGGGCGGTGAGGGAGTAGGTAAAGCAAAAAATAAAGCCTTCGAGCATCTATTAGATAAGGGTTGTGATTATATTATCTTAGTAGAAGATGATATGAAGTTTAAAGGTAATATATTTGAACAGTATATTAATGCTTATAAAAAAACAGGTATAGAACATTTTATGTTTGCATACCATGGTCCAGCCAACAAAGAAATGGTAAGTGGAGGACCACCTAAGCCGCGTAAAATTATAGATTATTATAAATTTAAAATAGCTCTTAATAAAAATTGCGTAGGAGCTGTATGCTTTTATACTCGTAATTGTTTAGAAAGAGTGGGACTGTTTGATGAGAATTATACTAATGCTTTTGAGCACGTAGATCATTCATACGAGCTATCTAAACAAGGCTTTACGACCCCATATTGGTGGTGGCCTGATATAGCTAATAGTTTAGATTATGTAGAAGAACAAGCATGTTCAGAGGAAAGTTCAGCTATAAGACCAAGAGATGATTGGCATAAAAATATTAATGAATCTTGGAGTTATTTTGAAAGTAAACATGGTATAGGACCTACTTCTATTGAAGATACACCATTCAAGACAGTAGGTGAATATCTTAAATACAAGAAAACAAAAGATAAAATATCATTTATTGTTCATTTTAGGAAAGATACAGATCATAGAATGGTCAATTTTGATATAGTCTATAATTACTATAAGGATTTATTACCTAATTGTGAATTTGTATTTGTAGAGGATGATAGTGAGAAGAGAATAGAGCATTTAGTTAAAAAAGAAGATAAGTATATCTTTTTTGAAAATAAAGGTGTATATAATAAATGTAAAAGTTATAATATAGGTTTTAAAGAAGCAAGTAATGATATTGTTTGTTTTTTAGATATTGATTGCTTAGTTAGTATGGACAGTATTATCAAAAGTATAACTATAGCAAAGAGAGATTGGTTAATTATTGGTTATAATAGAACAGCTATATATGTAGAGCATCCATTAAAGGCAAAAATAAAAGATAGAAAGGGTATGCAAATATATAGATTTTTAGAAAGTCATATTGAAGAAGGAAGTCTTGAAACTGGATGGTATGATAAGCAAAAATATAGTGTAGGTAATACTAGCGCGGTAGGCGGTTGTTTATTTGGATCAAAAACTATGTTTAAAAAAATAAATTGCTTTAATCCTAATTTTATAGGCTGGGGATATGAAGATAATGAAATTATAGCCCGGGCTGATATACTAGGTGTTACTGTGGCTGGTGCTGGTAACACAAATAATAATTGGCTTTTATTTCACCTACCACATGAAGAAGGCGGCGTAGCAATAAAGGATAAAGATAATCATGAATTCTATAAACATAATGAAAGAGAATTAGTAAAAGTTAATTCTATGGATAAACAACAACTCGAACAATATATAAAAACATGGTAGAAGTAAATATAAGAGATAAAAATTTTGGAGATGAACCGACGTCTTGTCATAAAGGAGTATCGAAGTTTCTTAAATGGAACTTTACAAATAAACCGGTAAGTGATACTTGTTTTATAACTGATTTATGTTTAGGAGATGTATATAAAGCATCAGGTGTTAAAAGAAAAGTAGCTTGGTTGTTAGAACCAAGAGCAATACACCCGCAAATATATCAGTGGATAGAATCTAATAATAGATTATTTGATTTTGTTCTAACATTTGATGAACATCTTTTAAATAAGGGTCAAAACTATCTTTATTATCCACATGGAAGGTGTTGGATTAATAATTATAAGGATACTTTAAAAGAGAATAAAATTTCTACTATAGCATCCGATAAAAATTTTACTGAAGGACATCAACTTAGACATAAAGCTATTGCTAAATTTAGAAACGATATAAGTTTATATGGTAGAGGGTATAATCCTATTGAAGATAAAGAAGAATCCTTACTAAAATATATGTATTCTTTAACTATTGAAAATTGCAGACAGCCAGGTTATTGGACAGAAAAAATTGTTGATTGTTTTGCTACTAAAACTATTCCTATTTTTTGGGGAGATGATGCAGTAAATGATTATTTTGATTCGAATGGTATAATCTATTTTAATGATTTACAAGAATTGGAAGGTATAATGAAGGATATTAAAGAGAACGGTGAAAAGATATATTCTGAAAAGAAAGATGCTATAGAAAAAAACTTTTTAACTGTTGAGGAATATAGAATACCTGAAGATTGGATGTTTATTAACTACCCATTTTTATTTAAGTAGTGATCGCGATAATGATGCAACCGGCTGGTTTAGGTGATATTTTTTATACTCAAAAAATAGCTAAAGAAGTTCTCCGAAGAACTAAAACTAAAAAAATTATATGGCCTGTTAAAGATAATTTTATCTATTTACAACACTATCTTAAAGATGATAATATAGAGTATGTTAAAAAATCAGAAATTGAAGGCCTTACTATTAATAATTCATATCTACTTAGTCTACAGAATGCTGATGAAAGACATAGAAACGTAAGTGTTATGTCTGCTAAATACATTGATGCAGATATAGAAGAGAAGGATGTTTTATCATATTTTAATTTTGAAAGGAATAAGAAGAGAGAAAAACAACTTTACGATAAGTTAGTTAAAGAAGAAGAATACGTAGTAATAAATGAATACTATGGTTCACCACCTGCTTCATTAAAACGTAATGTTCCTTATAGTGGTAATAAACAAGTTATAAATATAGAGTTTTATAAAGAAGTAAATTTGTTTGATTGGTGTATGATTTTAGAAAATGCTTCAGAGTTGCATATGGTAGATACAAGCTTTATGTACATTGTCGAAAAATTAAATTTAAAGAGTAAGGTAAATAAGCTTTATAGTAGATTTTACCCTGCTAATTTTTCTCATATCAAACATATACCTGAAAAAGTTAACTGGGAATTTACACAATGGTAAAAAATATTATATTCACAAACGGATGCTTTGATATTCTTCATATAGGACATATAAGATTATTAAAGTATGCGAAAAGTTTAGGTGAAAAGCTTGTTGTAGGTCTTAATTCAGATGAAAGTATTAAAAGACTTAAAGGGTACGATAGACCTTTTAATAAACTTGAATATAGAAAAGAAGTTTTAGAAAGTATTAGATATGTAGATGAAGTCAAAATATTTACAACAGATACACCCTACAATTTAATCAAAGAAGTAGAACCTGATATTATAGTAAAGGGTGGTGATTATAGTGCTGATGAGGTAGTTGGTAATGATTTATGTGATGTAGTTATTTTTAATTCTGTTCAAGGAGTATCAACTACAAATACTTTAAAAAGCCTTGAGAAATAATTTATAGAGACTATTATATATAGATGAAATTTCTTATTACAGGGATAACAGGCTTTGCTGGTCCACATCTAGCTAATCTATTACTTAAAAATGGTCATGAGGTACATGGTATAGTTAGGACAGCTAATGGTAGAGAGACAGATCTTTTAGATATTATATCAAATGAGGACCTTTCTAAGATAAAATTTCATTATTTAGATTTAAAGAATTATTTTAGTGTAGATAAATTACTTAAAAAAGAAACGTATGATGGAGTATTTCATTTAGCTGCACAATCGCATCCACCAACAAGTTTTAAAGATCCAATACTTACGTGGGATGAAAATGTAAATGCGACTGTTAATATGATAACATCGCTTGAAGGAAGTGATACTAAATTTATGTTTTGCTCCACAAGCGAAGTATATGGAGATACATGTAAAGATATCGGTAGATTGACGGTTGATACTCCTCTTAAACCTAGTAATCCCTACGGTGCTTCTAAAGCAGCAATTGATTTATATATACAAGAACGTACATCTAATGGATACTTAAAAGGTTTTGTAACAAGAGCGTTTAGTCATACAGGTCCAAGAAGAGGAAAAATATTTAGCATTAGCTCTGATGCAGCTCAAATAGCAGCTATGGAGTTAGGATTACAAGAACCTATCTTAAAGATAGGTAACTTAAAAACAGAAAGAGTTGTTATTGACGTAAGGGATTGTGTTAATGCATATTATTTGCTTATGCTATCAAATGAGAGTAACGGCAAAGTTTTTAATGTTTGTGGGGATGAAGTCCATCAAATGCAAAAATATACAGATCTTCTTATAGAACATTCTAAGTTTGATTATGATCAAGTTGAACAAAAAATATATGAGCCTTATTACAGGCCTATAGATATACAAGTACAAATTGGTGACTCAAGTAATCTTAAAGAAATTACTAATTGGAAACCTAAGATTGATTTATCTACTACGATGAAGGATTTGTTAAATTATTGGAGAAAGAAACTATCGTAATGCATTATGTATTTGATATAGACGGTACGATATGTACTCATAAGAGTACAGGTTCGCCGTATGAAGAAGCTTTACCTATTAAAGAGCGTATTGATAAAATTAATATGTTATTTGATGAAGGTCATAGAATTATTTTTCATACAGCGAGAGGTATGGGTACTTTTAAGAATGACGGTAAAAAAGCTCATGATAAATATTTTTGGTTAACAACAGACCAGCTACGTGAATGGGGAGTAAAATACCATCAATTAATAATGGGTAAGCCTTCAGGAGATTTATATGTTGATGATAAAGGAATAAACGATGAAGAATTTTTCGAATATTAAATTTGTGCCCAAGGGATGGGGGTATGAAAAATGGATAGTTAATAAAGAGGAATACTGCGGTAAAATATTGTGGTTTGCTAAAGGTAAAAAATGTTCTTGGCATTATCATAAATTAAAAGATGAAGTCTTTTATATTAGAAAAGGTAAATTACAAGTAACATTTGGTTATGACGAGGATATTAAAAAAGCTAGAAACGTTATTTTAAATCCCGGAGATAATTTTCATGTTAAGACTGGTCTAATTCATCAAATGAAAGCTCTTAAAGATACAGAAATGTTTGAATTCTCGACTCAACATTTCGATGAAGATAGTTACCGAGTAATAAAAGGAGATTAATTTATGGAAAGAAAATACCTACCAACGCTAGCAGAGTTAATAGATAGATTAGCTATATCACAACTAAAAGAAAATTTTTTACCTGATCATAAAGAAGAATATGCAAAAGAAATAAAAGATATATTGCATGATATTGATATAATGATTAAGGATAGCGAAGTTACAGCTGATACTATTAGAGCAATTGTAGTTTTATCGCAAATGAATTTACATATTTGGCATAATGAAGCAGAAGCAAGAAAGGGTAATAACGCAGGAGAAAATTTATTACTTACTCATGGATTAAATGGTATAAGAAATACTGCAAAAAATAAAATACAAGAAATAGTAGGTGGCCGCAAAGATTATAAAGTGGATTGCTTAGCAGCAGAATTTAAAGACTGGGAAATTAGCTGGTAAATTACAACTATAAAAAATGAATACAACAAAAGAAAAACTTGAAGAGATAAAGAACGATAAGTTATTAATTGATAAGACTCATGTAAAACCTTTTACAGATTGGAGACAAGATAAGACTTTATTTGTTGAAACGGGTACTAATTATGGTAATGGAATTTTTACAGCTTTCGAATGTGGATTTGAAAAAGCTATAAGCGTAGAGATTGATTCAAAATTATTTTTTGCTAATCAATTTAAATATGCAAAGTATGATAACGTCAAATTATTTTTAGGTGATTCGCAACATATTTTTCCTTTAATGTTAGAATTAGTTAATGAGCCTGCATTTTTTTGGATTGACGCGCATCATGATAACGGTGACCCAGCTTTTCATGAATTAAAATATCTTAAAGACCACCACATAAAAACACATACTATACTAGTGGATGACATGCCATGTCATTTTGAAGGTACATTAGGAAAGAAAATAGAAGATTTAATTTTGGAAATTAATCCTGATTATACTTTAAAGTATTTAGACGCACAAGAGCCAACTCCTGGACTGGCCAACGCTGGTAAGAATTATATTTTAGTAGCGTATGTGTAAGAAAATAGTTTTTAACATATCATTTCATTGGCAACTAGATCAATTAAAATGGCATTTAGAAAATATATTCAATTGGAATAAAATTGAAAATGCAGAGTATGTTTTAGTTGCTGCACATAAAAAGAATTTAAAGTTAATAAATGAGTGGATAAGAAAAAATTATAAAGATAAAAAAGTTGATTACTTATTTATTTCAGAGGATCATGGTAATCATTTTGGTTGTGCAAAGAACGTTATTGAAGGTCTAAAGTATATAAGAGATAAAAAAGATTATGATTATATTGCTAATGTTGAAGCTGATAATCAATTTAGAGATGAAGATAAGTTTATACAATTAGTAAATAAATTAGAAAATGAAAATAAAAATATGCTTTTGATTGATCATGAAGCAGTTTATGGTCCTGATCTTTTTACAAAATTTAATACCAGGAATTATTTTCATATGACGACTTTAAATATCTATAGTAAGAAATTTGTAGAAGAATTTTTACCATTAGAGTATAATAAAAAATATATGAATTTTGGTTGGTGTGGAGCACCTGGAACACCTTTTGAACCATACTTTGCTTTATCATTAATAGAGAAAAACAATCTTAAAAACGATAACGAAGTGCAAAATTTCTTAGATACTCATTGCTATAAACTTAATTATAATCAACAATTAAACCCTTGTAATTTTGCTCAACCAGATAACTTAACTCCAGATAGATACATGAAATATGGTATCTTAAATTGTCCTAATACAAACAACAGTATGGGTGAGTCGCAACCGGATGTCTGGAAATCTGCTAAAAAATTTGTAGAATTATATGATAACTTAAAATATGACATTGAAAAATAAACATCCAATCTTTTCTCTTGGTGAGGGTATAACTACTAGTGATTATGAACCTATTCTAAATCTCGGTATACAGCCTTGGGCTAACAATATCTTAAACGAGGATGAAGTAGGTAGGGAATCATGGTATCCACTTGAACTTGTTTTCTGTAATAAATCAGAATTATTACAATTAACTTATTTTGTACCTAAAGAAGTAATGTTCTTAGAACATACATATGTATCAGGTACAACTAAAGCTTTGACTCAACATTTTTACGATCTTGCTAAAGAAAATGTAAAACAATTTAATCTAACAAACTCTAATACAGTTTTAGATATAGGGGGAAATGACGGTACTCAGTTAGAGCAATATAAAAAATTAGGTATAGATAATGTTATAAATGTAGAATCTGCTAAAAATATATCTACTCTCTCGAGAGATAAAGATATAGAAACTTTAAACATGTTCTTTAATGAAGATAATGTAAAAGAACATATAGCTAAAGGAACTGTAGATCTAGTAAATGCTTCCGGCGTATTTTTTCATCTAGAAGAACTTAATAGTGTAATAAAAGGTATAAATTTTATTCTTAATGATGAAGGTGTTTTTGTTGCTCAGTTTATGTATGCTGGTTCAATGATCGATAATGGTAACTTTGATACTATATATCACGAACATTTATGTTATTATACTATTAATAGTATTGAAAAACTGTTAAATAGATATAATTTAAGACTCTTTGATGCCGTTTATAAAGATATACATAGTGGTACAATTATTGCAAAATTTTGTAAGCAAGATAGTACTCATACTATAACAGACAGATGCAAAGATTTAATTGAGAAGGATAAGAAGTATGATTTGAAAGCTTTTAAAAAGTTCGGCAGTAATATAAATGATAAAAAGCATAATTTAAAAAATAAACTAAAAGAATTAAAAGCTAAAAATAAGAAAATTTATGCTTACGGAGCTCCTATTAAAGGTAATACTCTTTTAAATTATATGGGTATTGATAGTAAATTAATTGATAAAGCTGTAGAAGTAAATGAATTAAGAATAGGTAAATATTTACCAGGATCGCATATTCCTATAGTAAGAGAAACTATTGAAGATTTACCAGATTATTATCTACTATTAACTCATAATTTTAAAGATGAAATTATTAATAAAAATAAAGATATAATTGATAAAGGTGTTAAATTTATTATACCATTTCCTGAGATTGAAATTATATCAAAATAACGTAAATAAAATAGAATGAAAAAGGTACTTATCACAGGTGGAGCGGGTTATATAGGGTCGGTAATGGCGGCTAGATTTTTGGAGAAGGGATATAAAGTAACTGTAGTAGATAATTTAAAGTTAGATCAAAACTCATTATTTGGTCTTTGCTACCATCCTAATTTTTCTTTCTTTAATAAGGACGCAAGAGATAAAGATGTTATAAAAGATGTAATAAGAGATGCTGACTATATTATACCGCTTGCTGGTTTAGTTGGAGCGCCTCTTTGTGAAGCAGATCCAGTATATGCTCAAGAAATTAATGTTGATGCAATAAAAACGTTAATTGAATTAAGATCTACCGATCAACGCATTCTATTTCCTAATACAAATAGTGGTTATGGAAAGGGCGATACAGGATTCTGTACAGAAGAATCACCTCTTAATCCTATATCTGTTTATGGTAAGACAAAAGTAGAAGCTGAGAGATTAATTTTAGATAGTGATAATAGTATTACATTTAGACTAGCTACAGTATTTGGACCTAGTCCTAGAATGAGAACTGATTTACTAGTTAATAACTTTACCTATAAAGCTTATAGTGAAAAAGTATTAGTCCTATTTGAAGAAAATTTTAGACGCAACTATATTCATGTTGAAGATGTTACAAAAGCCTTTTTACATGGTATAGATAACTTTGATAAAATGAAAAATGAAGCTTATAATTTAGGTTTATCTTCGGCTAATTTAACTAAGAAACAATTAGCTTTAAAAATTAAAGAACATATACCCGAATTAGAAATTATTTCATCAGAATTTGGTACAGATCCAGATAAAAGAGATTATATTGTATCGAATGAAAAATTAGAAAGTACAGGCTGGCAACCAACGCAAACTATTGACGATGGTATTATACAATTACTTAAAATGTATGATATGTATACTAATAAAGAGCCGGCTCAAGGAAGATAAAATATGAGTAATATATTGGTTACCGGTGGTACTGGATTTTTAGGTAGACATCTAATTAAAAAATTAAAAAAAGAAGGTCATAGTGTTGTTATAAGCAATACAACTAATTGCAATTTACATGATTATAATAATTTCTGTAATACTCTAGAAGGAGAAAAGTTTGATTATATTTTTCATTTAGCTGCAAAGACAAGAGCTGGTGATTATTGTATGTATCATAAAGGTGAGCAATGGATAGATAATCAATTATTGAATACTAATATGTTAAAATATTGGTATAATAAACAAGCTCAAGCAAAAATGATAGCTATGGGTACTGGATGCACGTACGAGCCTTCAGAAGATTTTTTGGTTGAGAAAGATTGCATTTCTGGCGAGCCTGAACCTGAATTGTATGCTTATGCGCATACTAAGCGAATGTTGCTAGTAGGTTTAAAATCATTAGCAGAACAATATAATATGAAATATATATATTATATACCTTCTACATTATATGGTTCAGACTTCGTTTTAAATGATAATCATTTTATATTTGATTTAGTAAAGAAAATCTATAAAGGTAAACATTATAACGAAAAAGTGACGCTATGGGGTAATGGTCATCAGAGACGTGAACTTATTTTTGTTAATGATGCTATACAACTTATGATTAATTTATTACATTTAGATAATGAAGTAATAAATCTATCAACTGGTGAAGATTATAGCATACGTGAATATGCTAAAATTATTTGTAATATAATGGAATACGATTTTAATAAAATTGAATACGATGAGTCCAGATATACAGGAGCTTTAGTAAAGAGATTATCTCCTGATAAATTAAAAAAATTATCAAATAATTTCAAATTTACTACTACAGAAGCAGGTATTAAAAATACTATAGATTATTATATAAGTAGTTGTAAATAGTATTATGGGAATTAAAGTCTTTAATGCTACTTCTAATCTTAATACTATAAAAGATGGTAGAGGAGCTATTTTTTCATGGGTACCAGATCAAAAAATAGCTGAATGGACTTTTCAATTTATAAATGCTGGTAAAGTAAGAGGTAATCACTGTCACCCAGAGTTTGATGAGTATATACTATTAGTAGATGGAGCGGGAGTAGAAGTCGAAGTTGATATTGAAACAGGCGAGGAAAAATTTATATATATGTCTAAAGGTACTTGTATATTTGTTCCGAAAGATACCTATCATGTATTTTTAGCTATTACTGATTGTCAAAGTGTTTCTTTTTTAACTAAGCCTTGGGACGAATGCGATAAACCAATTATTCATAATAACCTAGGACATGGAGATGGAGACTTCGGAGACCCCTCCCACAGCTTTAATAAGTTGCAAAATATTAACTATGAACAAAAAAGTTAATAAGGTCGGGTTAATTGCTTGTTCTAATGTTGCTGAAAAAAGATTTATACCTGCTCTAAAGGGTATACCTAATCTAGAGCTTTATGCCGCTGGCTCTTCATCAAATAATAAAGCAAAAGATTTTTGTATTCGTAATAATATAAAAAAATTATGTACATATGACGATATATTGAATGATGAAAATATTGATATAGTATATATATCTACGCCTGTAACTCTTCATGAAGAATTATCTGTAAAAGCATTAAAACAAAATAAGCACGTATTGTGTGAGAAGCCTAGTGCTTTAAGTTTTAAATCAGCTGAAAAAATTATTGAGGAGAGTAAAATTAATAATAAAGTTTTTTTACAAGGGTTTATGTTTCAATTTCACCCGCAGTATGAGTATGTTAAAAATATATTAGAAAGAGGTGAAATAGGTAAAATTAAACAAATTATAAGTAGCTTTAACTATCCTAAACCAAAAGAAGGTAATATAAGACTTGATAAAAGTCTTAATGGAGGTGTATTTTGGGATTCTTTTGGTTACCCATTATTTTTATCTTTAATGCTAGATAAAACTAACGTACATTCTATAAGCAGTAAAAGGAAGATTGATAAAATTTTAGAAATAGATACTGCTGTTGAATCACGTTTAATATTTGACTCCGGAGTCGAGGCTTATATATCAGCTAGTTTTAGTGATAATTATACTAGTGAGAGTATAATAGTAGGTAGTGATGGTTATGTTAAAATTAAGAGATCATTTTCTGTTAACAAAGATTATACTTGCGAAGTAACTACTATAAGCGGTAAGGATAAAAATATTAAATACATTGAACCTGTTGATCAATTTCAGTTAATGATAGAAAATTTTATACAAAGTATAAGTGACTTAGAATTAAGAAACGAAAATAATAGTAATTTTTTGAGATTTCATAAATTACTAGAAAAAATTAACCAATCCTTTTAATAGTATGGCAAGTAAAGATATTTTAGTTATAGGTGATTCATGTGATGATGTATTTGTTTATGGGAAGTCAATAAGATTAAGTCCTGATGCACCTGTACCTGTTTTTAATCCAGTTGAGCAAATAGAGAATGGAGGTATGGGATTAAACGTACAAGCTAACGTTAAATCTTTAGGCGTTGATTGCGATATATTAGATCAAAAAGAAAAAATTAAAAAGACTAGATATGTTGATAGAAAAACAAATCATACATTTTTAAGAGTTGATACAGGGGAAGATAATATCTTAAGAATTTATAGTAAGCAATTAGAGTGTATAAAAAATTATTCTGCTATTATAATTTCTGATTACAATAAAGGATTTTTACATGAAGATGATATACGGTATATATGTAATAATCACCCGCTAGTATTTTTAGATACTAAAAAACATATTGCTGATTTTTGTAAAAACGCTACCTTTATAAAAATAAATGAAATTGAATATAATAATTCAAAAGAAGAATTAAGTAAAAAGCATTTTGAAGATAGTCTTATAGTTACCTTAGGTGGTAAAGGTTGTAGATATAAAGAAAAAATATACCCAGTCGATACCGTTCAAGTAAAAGATATGTCAGGTGCAGGTGATACATTTATGGCTAGCTTAGTTGTAAACTATTTAAATACGTTAAATATAGAAGAAGCAATAGAATTTGCTAATTTATGCGCGACTAATATAGTACAAAAACGAGGAGTTGCTATTATAAACGAAGAAAGTATAATCAATAGTCTATGAATTTTTTATATAGAATGCATGAAGGCTTCGGTAGAGGTACTTCGGTTGAAGGCTTTGATGGTATAAAATGTTTACGTAATTTTTTATCATGCATAAACAATAAAGATAAACTAACTATTTTTATAGATAATTCATCAGATGAATTCTGTCAAACAATAAAAGATATTCATCCTAATATAGTTAAGATAAATTTAGGTAATTGTAAGAGCTTTTTATTTGCAGTAAATTATGCTATTAAAAATTTTGATAAAGAAGAAAGAGTTTATTTTGTTGAAAATGATTATCTTCATATGCCCAATATTGAAAAATATTTAGAAGATGGATTTAATACTGGAGCAAAATTTGTAGGTTTGTATGATCATCCTGACAAATACAGAGTATATCCAGATTTACGATCTAAAATATTTTTAGGTAAAAAACGATATTGGCGAACTACTCCTTCAACATGCATGACATTTGCAACTACAGTTGAGAGTTTAATAACTCATTTTAATTTAATTAAACAAGCTTGCTCTGCGCCAGTTGCTCCTGAAGATCATAGTTTATTTACTAATATACAACAAACTGGTGATATTCTAGTTACACCTATGCCAGGGCGCGCCACTCATCTTGAGAAGAGTGACCTTTCTCCTTTTGTAGATTGGTTTAGTTGCAATTAGTTAAATACATGTTAATATATTATGTATGAAAAAAGCTTTAGTTTTAGGTGCTGGTGGTTTTATTGGTAATAATTTAGTTTCGAGACTTAAAAGGGAAGGTTATTGGGTAAGAGGTGTAGACTTAAAACTTCCGGAATTTAATAAGACGGAGGCTGATGAATTTATTGCTGGTAACGTTGGCGATTTAAGAAGTCAATCTAATTGTGCTCGGGTAGTTAGATTCGACGGTGAGCAAGGTAATTTTTATAATAATGTACCTGAACAATATAAAGAAACTTTTGATGAGATTTATCAGTTAGCAGCTGATATGGGAGGGGCAGGATTTGTATTTACTGGAGAAAACGATGCTGATATTATGCATAATTCAGCAACTATTAATTTAAATATTTTAAACGCAGTAAAGCAACTTAACGAGATTAAAGGTACTAATAATACTAAAATATTTTATAGTAGTAGTGCATGCATGTACCCTGAGCATAATCAATTAGATCCTGATAATCCTAACTGTGAAGAATCATCTGCTTACCCTGCAGATCCAGATTCTGAATATGGCTGGGAAAAGTTATTTAGCGAAAGATTGTTTTTAGCCTATAGTAGAAATTATGGCATACCAGTTAGAATAGCGCGCTTTCATAATATATTTGGACCACTTGGTACTTGGGATGGAGGTAGAGAAAAAGCTCCTGCTGCTATTTGTCGTAAAGTAATTCAATCGGATGGTGAAATTGAGATATGGGGCGATGGTAAACAAACCAGAAGCTTTTTATATGTTGATGAATGTGTAGAAGGTGTTAGAAGACTTATGGAGTCTGATTTTAGTGATCCAGTAAATATTGGATCCGATGAAATGGTGACTATTAATCAGCTAGTAGATATTGCAGCTAGTATTGAAGGTAAGAAAATTATTAAAAAACATATTGATGGTCCGTTAGGAGTAGCTGGTAGAAATTCAGATAATAAACTTATTAAAGAAAGTATTGACTGGGCACCAGATTACCCTTTATCTAAAGGAATAGAAAAAACTTATTTGTGGATCAAAGAACAAGTTTACGAGCATGCCATCGCTTGATATACATAATTTAAAGTCTATTCTTAATAAAGATAAAAAGGTTAAGAATATTTTTAAAGATTATAAGTTTGATAATTTTATAGAGACGGGTACTCACACGGGTACTACTGCTTTTGAAATGTCAAAATATTTTAAAAGAGTAGATACTATAGAGATAGCAAAAAATCTTTTTGATCATTGCAAATCAATAAAAGAGCAAAAAGAATTAAAAAATGTAAATTTACATTTAGGTGATAGTTCTATTCTATTAGAGAAAATATTAAAAGACTTAAAAGGTGAGAGTATCTTTTTCTTAGATGGTCATTTTTCTCAAGGTATTACAGGAAGAGGTAATAAAGATGTGCCTTTACTTGATGAATTAAAAACTATAGATTGTAATTATAATTACAGCGGAGTTATTATTATAGATGATGCGCGTTTATTTGGTACAGTTAAAGACGAAGATTGGTCAGATATAACAGAGTCAAATATTTTAAATTGTTTTAACAACGATAAGATTGTCGGTTCTTTTTTTTATGATGATAGATATGTTATATTCTTGAAATCTTCTAAAGATAGTATAAAATAAAAATATGATTATTAAGCAAGGAGTTTACGACGGTAATTTTATTCATAGTAGGTTTGCATACGAGCAATTTCGTAAAGAAGTTTCTCCGTATGGTAATATTGTAGCTTTTAGAGCTCCGATGTATGTTAAAGATGCATTGATTGATCTTGAAGATACTCTTAGTAACGACTTTATTCAGAGTCAAGACTCTATTAACTTCTGTTGGGAGATTCCTGGTCTATGTCCTTTTGGAGCTGTATCGTTTCAACGACTTTTGAATACTGCTATTGCTAATATTCTCTCTGGTTATATTGGTAAAGGTATTATGGTAGATGGCGACGATCTAATGGTTCAAGATGAATTTGTTGGTACTGATGATAAAGTTAGAAGTTCTGGTAAGGTAAGCGTTTCTATTACTTACTCTAAAGAAAATGTTGCTCTTGGTCATACTGGAATTAATATCGTAGCTGGTAGTAAAGCTCCTCCTTTTGCATACTCATCTAATCTAACTGATACTCAAGCTGAAGAATTCATGGCTAATGTAATTGATTACTTTAACGCTGAAGTTAAAGATCAATTTATTGCAACTACGAAGATCAGTGTATGAGATTATGGAGGTTGTGGGCTAAAGCATTAGGAGAAAAGGCTGGCTCGACTGATGAAGCTGATATAGTTGCTTTAATCAGAACATTAATTATACTACAAGCTATAATATGTAACTTTTTTATAGTTGCTAATATAATTAAAAATTGGTAATGAACTTTTTTCAACTACAAAATAAATTATTTTATTCTAAAAAGGATAATGCTGGTGTATTAGACTCAGAAGGTGAGCAAGCTTTTGTACCGTTCCTTTTTAATAGATGGCTCTCTTTCTATAATAAGGAACTTCCAGGATTTGTTAACGAAACTCTTAATAAATTTGGTGGTATCTTTGATGATAAGCAAGAAGTGTATAAGCTTTATTATTATTTGATACCTCGTCTTAAATGGCAGCGTATATCTTATATAAAGAAGAAAAAGAAAGAGGAAGATGAGTTAGAAGGTTTAGATACTATAGCTAAGAATAAAAATATATCAAAAAGAGAACTACATCAATACGTTGAATTAGAGAAAATTTTACGTAAATAGGTGTATGGCAATGCGAAGTATTGATAGTCTAGCTCCTACAAGAAGCTTAATTGATCTAACTCAAAAAGATAAAGGAGATTTCGGTCTAGATGATTTTGATTTAGATTTTATCTTTGATGATATTTTATTAGTAGAATATGTTGATGAAAGTGAAAATGGAGATGAAATTGTAAGGAATGGTATTGTTGTTCCTACTAATGCTTTAACAAAAGCTTGGCGTAAAGGTAGAGTAGCACTTGCAGGGCCTGATACTAAACATGCTAAAGTAGGAGATATAGTTATATTTCCTAACAATATGGGTGTTACTATTTCTAATATTACTATTAAAGGCGGTAAAAAGGTTGGTAAGGCTATTTTCTTAAACGAAGAAAGAATGTTTGGTATTTGTAAACCAAAAGATGATAGTACAAAAAGCAACTCTTGATAGTTTACTTTCTAATAATGTATTAGAAATTAGATTTCCTAGAAGAATAGCTAAGCCTGGTTTAGCTGCTACAAGACGGATGCTATGTACCAATTCTTTAGATTTATTAAATTCAGTTAACGGAAGAATATCTCTTAATTATTTTGCTCCTAAAGGTCCACGTAAGCCTTATTTAGGTCCAGATAATTTATCTGTTGCTTGGGATATTATGATGCAAAATTATAGAAATATAAATTGCAATCAAGTTGACGTAATACAGGAAATACCTGCTAATGAAGATTTTTGGGTTTATTTTAATGAAAATATATATCCTCTATCTCAACAGCAAAAATTTAATTTTATGAATTCATGAATATAAGCTTAGAAAAAGTATCTAATTTTTTAAAACCTTTCTTATTACAAGACATAGTAATTAGAACTAATAAAAAAGTATTAAAGAAAGGTAAGTTTAAGATATTTCAAGTTAAGCAATATTACATAAATCTAACTTTAGAGATTAATGGAGCGAATAAAAATTACGAAATACCATACCCGTTTAAAATGGATTATGATGAAGATAGAGGGGTACTAAACTATCATTTAAGTTCGTTTATTCCTTTAAATCAAATGACTAGAGTCAAGTTTTTAGATAGTTCTTCAAAATCTAAGCTATATGACAACTTAGTATTCATATTGCCATCAGATGGAACTACTTTAAAATAAAGTGTGATAGGTGGTCTACTTCAAAGCTTTCCGGATGGCTATACTCCTAATCCGGCTCAAGTAAAGTTACTTAAAAATAT
>Ga0098037_1000608_pt1 | contig 17704 bp, 21 predicted proteins | sample 5_EtaG_FD_75050 | JGI IMG/M metagenome (GOLD analysis project Ga0098037, IMG submission 75050) | Marine viral communities from the Subarctic Pacific Ocean - 5_ETSP_OMZ_AT15132 metaG | ecosystem: Environmental > Aquatic > Marine > Oceanic | place: Pacific Ocean | collected 2015-01-08 | reverse complement strand
TCTTCGTCAAGTTGTTCTTTCGTACTTGTTTCTACCCAAGAAGGTATTGTGCATTGTACTAAAGGTTCTACATTACTAGGATTAGTATAGAAACAAAGATCATTAGACTCTTCAGCGCATAGCTTAAGTTCTGTCTTTTTAATCTCCGTAACTATATACCTACTCCCAATAACTCCTCGATGATGATGTTGATCATGTTTTCTTAATATTACAATATCATTTATGTTCATAGTAGTTTTTTTAGTTTATAAATTTCAGGATCATATGTTTCTTTTTCTACATTTATTATACTTAATAGCTCTGACTCTTCTGGCAAGTCCGCATTCAATCGCTTCTCTAACAATTTCCTGCGTTTGTCACTTTTAAATATAATCTGACCCATCTCGTCTTCTATATCAGCATGATGAAAGTCTAGAATATCTAACTTATAGTCTCTCGTAAACTTAGAATATTTACCTAGCATAAATGCCCTGTATTCTCTTTTATATCCTTTAGGGATATTAAAAACAAACATTACATAATTAGGGCTAGGATCATATCTACGTTTAAAGAACTCTACACTTTTCATAATTTTCTCAAACTTAATATATCTTGTATCAGAAGACCATCTATACAGCAAAGCTATACAGTTAGTATCTTCTGGAGTACCTATAAAACAATTTACAAAGAAAGTATTCCAAAAATATAATTTTTTATTACCAGGTAACATAGGCATTACAAATGTTGTTGCCTTTGTTCTCTTAGCAATTGATACATCATAGGCTATTGTCCGTGCATCGTCACCAATTATAGGCTCTATGATGTTAATTTTATATTTTATTTTCTTTATAGGAACTGTAAACCCTAATTGTATATTAAGGTTATCAGGGCCTTCTAAAGCTATAATTTCATTGTCTTTTTTAATAGGTTTTAAGCAACTTACATTGCCTGTAATTCTAAATGTCAATGCATTTAAAGGTTTGTATACTAAATTGTCACACTCTACTACCATAGTTCTTCTTGATTTGAAAATTCAACTTTATGTGTTATTAAATCAGGTAATTCTATACCGGTTTCTCTTAACACATCTTCTTTAGTTTTAAGTATGTATATTAACTTAAAGGTCTCTGTAAATCTATGAATTCCTTCAGAATTTCCAAACTTTTCTATGTATTTATTTAAAACAAATGTAGGCATTTCTACAGGTAAAAGGTTTTCTAACCATGTATCTGCAGTTTTAGGCCCTACTTTAGGGATCCCAGTAATACCATCTGTAGAGTCACCCATTAATACTTGTTTCCATAAGAAACGTAGGGATTCACTCTCATCTACAGCTATAAATTCACCTTTACCATAGTTATAATTAGATACTTTGTTTTGATATAACACATCCTTGTCAGGACTACATATAATAGTCTTAATAGGATCATGATACACTGATACTAAGTCATCTGCTTCTAGTTCCGGTATAAATGTAAACTTCCAGTGTTGTTTTAAATACTCTTTAATTGCAGGGAATATAATTGGTAATGCATCTCGTTTTCTATTATGTTTGTAGGGTTTTGTAGTTGCTATATTATATCTAAAGCATTTACCTTGTGTTAGAAAACCCGCATAGTGTTTACATCCTGTAATATTTAACATTTGATTAATTCTCATGTCAATACCTGCTAGTGCTTCTTCTAGTGTGTCTTTTTTCATCTCATAATAGATTAAACTATCACCATCTATTAGAGCTATCATATCGTCTCTTTTGACGCCTTCTCTTGTCATATTTTAAATTTTAGGGTATCGATATAAAGGGGAGCAGTATCTTCTGTGAGGTCTGTTACTCCCCCTATATCTTACCAATTAAACACTAGCTACAGAGCGTTTAGCTCAGCAACTTCCTTGTCACTTTGAGCTTTTTTATCAGCTCGCTCCTGTACAGCTTGGGATCTCATATCGTCCCACTCTGCATCTGTCATAGCTGCGTAACTAGAGCTATGGTAAATAGATCCATTCACACCTACTAAGGAAGAATGAACAAAGTATTGCTTACATCTAATAGCGCCGTCTTCATCACAAGGCACAGCCCCGATATGCATAGGATCTACAAAGATGTTGTGAATCTCTCCACTATAAAAAGCAATATACTTTAACCCGCCGATGTGAAGCCCCTTAACGCATGACGTCGTATCATTTACGTTAACCTGGCTCCAATCAGCAAGTCTGTGAGTACAACCCACTCTGATAAAATGTTGTGGCTTTGCATAACCATTTGGGCCCTCGCAAAAGAATGCGTCCCCACTGTTACCCATAACCGCGGGTTCAAATAGTCTATCTTCTACGTGTTCTGGTAAGCCATCACCTTCTATCTCACCGGTGTCAACATTGAACGTTCTTTTATAACGATCTTCTTGTTCACCAGTTTCTGAATTAAACTTATGCAGCACTTCTCTAGAGACCTTGTAACCATTTAGTAATCCCTCATGGGTGATTTTCATTTGGTACATTGTTGCTCTTTTGTTAGCCGCATCTTCGCTTAATCCATGATTTTCCATAAGATCTTCTTTATGTTTAGGATGCACATATTGCATATTAACAAAATTAAAGAATCTATTACAGAAATCTTCTCCATGACCTTGCTTCATCTTTCTCCACAAGATTGGATTTCTTAACCAACGTGTCCACATTTTTACCAAAGGCATAAAGTCTAACTCTTTATCTAAAGAGTCAAAGATTCTGTCTACAAGCGCTTGTGGCATAGGTATACTAGATACTACACCTTCGTGCTTAAGAAAGAACTCTCCTGTTCCTTTGTTTACATGTACATACGGACATTTGGTTTCGATTGTCTTTGTGTAATCTACTACAGTTAACGTTTCAAAAGCTTTTATCAACTCATTGTAGTTTTCCATAGTTGTTACACTGTTTGCTTGCTGAGCAAGCTCTTGCATTTGATCATACAGCTCTTTGCTGTACTCTACTGTGAATGGGTGCTCCCCATAATTACCACAGATTTTATCTTCTATTACATTAATTGTTATCATATTATCTATCTAATTGGTTAAAAAATGTACCTTATAGTATTCCAAGGTACTTTACTTTCGTGTATTTGTCTAAATTGTTTAATATATTCAGACTTCTGTCCAAGTTTGTATCGTATATTTTCTCCACCATACTGTGACTTTTTTATTTCTTGCTTATCAAGAACCCATAGATCTACTTCTGTCTCTGGATGTCTGTCTAAGTTTACAGTATGCTTTTTAAAGTTATGTGTCAAAAATATACACTCTGATAAAACTTGATCTTTGTAGCCAACATAATCATTCATCATATCAAATATATACTCATAGTCTTGTAACCAACCATCGTATACAATAATAGGACTGTAATTTACATGTACATCATAGCCTGCTTCTATAAAGGCATCGATAGCTTTTATTCTATCAATGATCTTAGTAGTTCCTGGCTCATGTAAATCTGATTTATGTTGTGGCATTAGACTAAATCTAATACGTATTTTACCTTTAGGATCAAAGTTAATTAGCATTGGGTTTACAAATTTAGTTGCAAAACTACCCATAGCTACAGGATGATCTCTAAAGAATTCAAATATTCTTTCCCAGTCATGATACTTAGCATGCAATGCAAAATCTTCATTGCAGCTAATATCATAAGTGGTAAATTCTGGATGCGTCTGATTAGGTTTGTCTACTGGTGTAAAGTATGCATGATTATTAACTTCTGTCAATATATCACCCGTGTTTACAGCAACAGACAAACCTTTATCTTTGTGACGTTTCATATAACAGTAAGAACAATTATACAAACAGCCATAACCAAAACTAGGAGAAATAAAATCCGTCGACCTACCAGAGGGACGGATCTTAAAAGTCTTTCTAATGTCTTTAGTTATTAGCTTTCCCATGTTTCTCTAGATTTAGCTCTTAGATAAACTCTAACTTCTTTCTCAAGTTCAGAGGACATTGTACAGTCTCTATTCTCAAGACACATTAGCTCATCTAGTAGCGGTTTAACTTCTTCTGCAAATTCTACTATATTGTCATACTTAGCTAATATAGTCAAATCAGCAGCTTTAGCCTCACTAATATCTGATAAAACAAATAGTTCTTTAGACTTTTGCGCTATCAAATCTTCATCATCACACTGTGTCATAAACTTTTGAAATTCAAATACCTTATCCATGTGTTCAACTATAGCTGGTGCTATCTCTGCAACTCTTTTGTATTCATAATATGAATAATTATCATTCCTCAAATCCATGAGTTCACAATAATCTTCTTGTAATGTAGGGTGTATACATTTAAGTCCCTGCAGAAATTTAAAGTTATTTATCTTTTCTAGTTTATGTGCTGTGTAATATTTAATAAGTGAATTGTCCATAGTATATCCATTGTTATTTGTTAGTTGTAAAAATAGCTCATCGATGTGTTTGACATTAGGGTTTTGTGTAATAAACTTAACCTTATTTTGACTAACACGTATCAGCTGTGGTGTGTCCCATCCTTGTACAGGATTAACTGCCCAGTCATAATACTGACCTTTATTATCCCATTTCATAAATCTAACAGGAGGATGCTCATACCAAAAGATAGGGTAATTTGGAGCTTCTCTTTGATTACCATTATCAGACCATCCAGCTTCTGGATAAACTTCTTTAAAATGTGGAGCAACGTTTTTAAGTAATAAAGCAGCTGCTCTCATTTTACCTTCGTCTTCTTTAGTACAATAATAAATACGAGTAGAACTAGACATAAGATCTTTAGCTTTAGGTTCTATCTTTTCTAAAGTTAACCTATCTTCTTTTAAGTGATCCCACCTAAGAGTATATGCTACCATTCTTTTCTCTATCTCACGTCTATCTACAGCTGAAAGATTAGTAAACTTAGACTTTTCTTCGTCTTCTGCTTCTATTTCTTTACACTCTACAATAAAATCTTCTGGTACTTCTACACTATCATAGTTTTTATACCACTCAGATTTAGTAATAAAGTTTAGAATAGCAGTTCTTTTAGCACTTACTCTAGCTTTATCTTTTAAGAGCAACATCTGCGCATCAGTTGTACCTGCTTTAAGTATATCCTCACGATAAAACTCATCAAGATCTACTAAGCTATAAGTACAAACTTTATTCTTATCAGCATGTTCTTGGTCTAGTTGTCTTAGATAAACATCTTTATACTTACTAAATTGCTCTTCTCTAGCATAAAAATGTTTAGCATCAAAACTGTGCCAATCTTTTACAGGCTCACGCTCTATAGTATTAGCTAGCTTAAAAGGTCTCATAAGTTTTAAACCTTCAAATAGCTTAGTTATATGACTATATTTAATTCTAGGATCAGGACCAAACTTAGGCTTAATCTCATTTTTATCAATAATACGTGCAATTCTAGATAGTATTCTATCATCAGTGTCTCCAGCTATAATAGATCTACACTTATCAATCCACTTTAAGAAATCAGTCTCTTCTAGCTGTTTCTCTACCATTTCACTAGCTTCTTCTGCAGCTGATTTAATCACACTTTTAATGTAATTTTTAGTTGACTCATTCCATATAACTTTCTCACGAGATGGAGTAACATCTACACCCTCCTGCAATACAGTCTCAGTTCCGTCTTCATTAGTAACTACTTGTCTAGCTGGACATTTGAAAGCAACACAGCCATACATCTGCTCCATTTCTAGTTCTTTGAAATCAATATAGCCATAGTTAATACCTGTAGAAGCTTCTTTATCTTTTACAAGAACAATGTGAGGCTTACTAAAATAATAACTGTCACCAACAATTATATTCTTAGAGTTATATAATACCTCAGTTTTAAAATTAACATCCCTTGGATATTCATCTTCGTCTATAATTTTAAAATTAACGTTATCAAAGTACATCAGCTGCTCTTCAATAGCTTCTTCAAACTTATTTCTGTTATGGCGTTTTACACCAAATGATACAGTAGTTTGATTCTTACCACCATAGAGCTCATAATATACTTTAGTACCATCACTAAAAGTAATAAATGGATTAGGTTTACCTTCTTTTACATTAAAAGCTGGTATAATAAAATCAGTCTTATAGTTATAGCAATTGCATTTAAATCTCATACCATTATATATAGTTTCTATAGTATAGAAATCTACACCGGTTGATAGTGCAGCTTTTGCACCAAGACCAAAAGCACCAAAATTCTCACTGGTATTTCTTTTCGTAGAATAACCCAGTTCCAATATGCCTTCTAAACGTCTTGCTCCAATACCTACACCATAGTCAGTTATTGCAAATGTATCACAATACCCAATACCTTCATTTTGTGTATATAATAAATCAATATGATTAGACTCAGTATTTAAATACCCAATACTATAGTAATCTCTATTAAAATTACTGTCTTCATACTGATCACCGTGGCGCTCAATATAGTAGTCTTCAACTTTCTTTTCACCTAGTAATATTTCTCTAGCTATTTCTTTCTCACGTTGAGAGTCACATGCATTGGTAACAAGTTCTCTAATCGTAGATTGTATTGGCATAGAATACTGTGTAGACTGTAGAATGTCAAACACCATCTTCTCAGCGCCTTTGTTAATTTTCTTTGCTATGCCGGCGCTACCTTGCATAGGCTTATCAATAGTTTTAATACTCATAATTTGTGTTTAATTGGTTTATATTAGTTTCCCATGTCACGCATCTCATCCGCTCGCGCTTCTGCAATGTCGTCTAGCCTTTGATTTCTATATTCATAGTCAACCATAGGCTCATCAAAATGATCTTTACATTTGGGATTGTCACATTGGTACATCTCACACCCGCATGGGAGTGTTACTTCGCTGTATTCATAGCCACAGCAAGGGCTAACATTATTAGCCATAATTTAAAGTGTTTAATTAATTAATATATTATAGTTGCTTGATCAGCTCTATAACCTCATCGACCTGTGCCTTATTTCTTGGCATAAATAATACATAGTGATGATTGTTATCTTTAAGATGTCTCTTAAATAGTTTCCATCTCAACGGAAAAGACTCATTGGCATAGCCTTTTGTTTCAATGATAAACTTACCATTAGGATCAACAAAATCTGGAGTATAAGTTATAGCCCGTATTTTGCTGCCTTTGTTATAAAGTTTTTTAGAGGTACCTTCATAGCATGCTTGAGGGTATACCAAGGGATCAAAGATTGTAAATGTATGCTCTTCGTACTGTACTTCTACATTAGCCTTTTGTAGACCTTTATAGCAATAAAGTTCTAAATTAGACTGAAATGTTTTACCATCATAGTCACTTTTCTTAGCATTTTTTACTTTACTACGTCCAGGTTTACTTCTAGCTTTTCTCTTCCAGGCCATAGCTCATCACATTTGTTTGGAGGTACCCTTCCAGTCCTCTATTCTTACTCCATATAAAAGCTTGACCACATCTAAGTGTTCCTACATAACCCTGTGTTTTATGCCAAGCATCGTTAGCACAAATAGATGGTATAAATCTAACTTTAGTTCCCATGTATTCATTAAGCATTTCTTTATGCTTATGTCCACAATGTACTTCCCTAACTTTAGATCTACTCCACATAGCAGGTTGTTCTGTAGCAATTAAGAGTGGTAACTCTTGCGCTTTCTCCTTGTCTCCGTGTGTAAACATGATCATGTTTATACCATACTCATAATACTTACGTGTATCTAGACTATTGTCTATGTTAACGTTCTTATTATTATGATATAAAGCATCTAAAACTTCTCCTACATAGAACATACGCTCAAAATCATGATTACCTTGTATTACAACTACATCTACCGGGGCAAACTGTGCTAAATAATCAATTGCTTTTGTAACTAAATGCCAGTATCCTCTAAAAGATTGACGCCATCGCATACTATCTTGTTGAGGTGTGCCTTTAGTTGTAGCTCTACTCATACCTTCTGAATTTAAACCATCATTACCAACCGGTAATAAAAATCTCTCTATATTTAAACCATCTGCTTTCCTATGTAAATCTACAATAGCCTGCATATAATGTTTCTCTATAGTATCTGAAGGTTCATCAGTAATTTTACCGTAGTGTATATCCGGTAGTGATATTTCATACAGCACAGGATCTTTTGGCTTTGTATATTTAATCTTACTTACTTTAGGGGATCTATTTTTTATATAGTCTAGTAACTCATCTTTAACCTGAGGCTGTTCATGCCACTGGTTGTGTGTTACTATACTGTAACGTTGTTCACCATTAAAGTTTTGCCAAAATTTAACAGACTTTACATCTGCCATTGTTAATCCGTTATCTAATAAATGTTTTGAAAATGCTTGGCTTTCGCTAAGTTCATGGCCATTATCATTATTCATGCGCTCTTGTACCCACTCTTCTGAGTTTACAAGTTTTTTACAATCTTTAATAATAGCTATGTCTACTTCCCATTTATCAGCTAGGAACTGTGCTCCTTTTTTTAAGTATCCTTTTTTAATTCTTAATTTTTCAATAATCTCATCTCGTGTCATTTAGTATAGTTTTAAGTTCAGTGAATCCACATGTCTTACTTACTAGGTCTGATGGATCTTTAGACTGATAGTAATCAGGTATGCAAATGTTGTTAAAACCATATAAGTCACAAATCTTTGTAGCCATACTCTGGCCAGGGTTTGTAACCTTGTCGAAATCATTGTCGTATAAAATATCTATTTGGCTAAATCTTTCTTTTAGCTCACTCACTAGTTTATCTGAAGGTATTTGCATCTCACTCTGTAATGCGATTGCATGACTGCCTGCTGCATATAAACACATAACATCTTTAAGAGATGAAGTAATGATAAGTCTCTCACCTTTATACGGGAGTTGGTTATAGCCTTGTACATCTGTCTTCTTTGTATTGCTTAACCACTTATTTGTTTCTTCATAAGGAGAATAAATTTTATATCGATTCTTGAATCTAAAAGCGTAAGTCACTGATTTACAAACAAATCTAGTACTGTTTACCCAGAAATGACTTATAGGTTCGACACCAAACATAGTTAATATTTTCTTACTAACAAAATATTTGCTCCAAAACTTTGCGTCGTCTCTAGTCCACAGCCTACGCCGCTTCTTAAGTATAACTTCAGGTTTAATATAAGCAGGTGTTTTATTCTGTCTATAAGCCATAAGACCCATAGTAAATTTTATACCAGCTTTTTTAGAACTAAGGTTAAGATTAAAATCAGAATCGATAATGTTTAACGCAGAGTAAAAATCACAACTATATTTGAATCTTACATAATTAAAGCAATCAAATGTGTGATCAGGAGAACCAAAATCCTTATATAGTAACTTACCGTTATACGGTATTATAGAAACTGTAGGTGAATTATCTTGTCGAAGGTCACTCTTAAATTTCTTACCCAATATTTTAAAGTTAGGGCAGTAATACCTAAAAATGTCATACTCAGTAATTTTACCAAGTATGACATCTGTATGTAGGTGATCGTTACTATCTCTACGATCTATAGCCATTAGAAAGGGCTAGCTTCTGCTGGTTCTGGTGTAGTCCAATCTTCATTCTCTTGAATAGTGTCTGGTGTAACTAGACTTACTGTTGAGACATGCTTACCCCACTTGAGGTCTGCATTGAAATCATGGTTCTTGAACTGAGAGTATTCATCATTAAGAGCTTTAACAAACAAGTCATCTCTTTGAGGTTTAACTCTGCCAAAATAACCAGTGTAAATACCTTGATATTTATCATCTTTTACACCGATCAATACTCTAAGTTGATTATTCTTAAGTGCTGTAGCAAGAGTCTTAAGCTCTGTTACATTACCTGTTACAATATCACTCATAGTATCATAAAACACAGATCCACCTGCAGCTACATTAGCCCAAGCTTTTGTAAACTCAATTAGTTCTCTCTCGCCGTCATAAGCTTTTCTTTGTCCATCAGCTTTCCACCAGTCATAAGTTGGTGCATCAGCTGACCATGTAGATTGACCTACATTGTTTAACCATAGAAACTTACCAGTTTGAGATTGTTTAGTACTATTCTTTAGGAATAGGTCTAATTTAAATTTACCATCTTCGTTTGCAAGCCAGAACGTTACTTTGTTCCATGCTTGATCGTTGCTAGTACCTGAATATGCAGGTTCTTGTTTTACATTCACATCTAGTGCATGTAATTCTGCCATTGTAGGGTTAACCGCTACAACATTTACATTTGTTAGGCCTGAGTAGAACTCTCTACCTCCTCCTGATACCTCTTCGGTACTTGCATTACTTTGTATTGCCATATTTAATTATTTATTGGTTATTAAAATTGTGTTAATTGATTATCATCTGTAGTTTCTATACTATTTATTGTATTAGTTATAGCATCCATAGCAGCCTGCTCATTTACATCAGTATCTTGTACAGGTACAGGAATACTAGTCTGATTAGGATTTACTTCATCTGTTACATCTTCCATACTAGATGGAAATTGTGTAGGTTCAGTATCATCTACAAAATTAAAAGATAGTTTTCTAATTTTCTTAGCTTTCTTACCTTTTAGTGCAGGGTGCATAAACATTTGTTTTACTTCCCAAGCTTCTAAACTGTATTTAGCTTGAATTGCAGTTCTATCGATACCATTTTCTAGATCATTTATAATCTGTGTAGTGGTAATTGTTGCTGGTGTAGCTTGTTTTACAACCTCAGCATTGGTTGGCTCATTTGCGTCTATCATAGTTTTCGTGATTTAATTAGTCTATAAAAATTTGATCCCAAGCTAAAGGCATGGTTGCGCCCTTTAAATGTGCACATCTAGAACCTGCAGTTACATCGTCCATAGAATTAAAAGAAATCATTGTCTCTTCTCCTTCTCTGTATATATAACCAACAGCATCTGCATTAGCACATGTAATTTGTTTTATCTTACCAGTAAGGTCTAAGTCTTTTACTGCAACTTCCTTACCTTGTTTCTCTAGCATTTTATCTTTTAGATGGCCTACTAGTATGACGTGCTCAGCTAGTTTATTAAGCTTATCCATCCATTCTTTGTATGCCATACGTAAATATAAATAACCAGCACCGTTAGGTAAAGACAACACAGACAGATTCTCGTTCTTACTGTCAAAGTTCTTACCCATAGGTGTTTTCTTGTATATTGCTTTAGCATAGCTCTCACACCATTCCTCTAGTTTAGATATAGTGTCAATTGCTACGTATTTATACGGTTTACCTGCTTTTATAATCTCAGTCCCAATCTTCTGCAAGTCTGCAAGACTATTAGCTTTAATTTTTAGTGCATCTACCATATCAGAACCGTCTTCTAGATCTATAATCAAACAGTTATTTAGTAGAGATAGCATTGTAGTCTTACCTATCTTAGGTGGACCATATATTATCATATTCTTAGGCGATTTACGGCTCGCTTTAACCTTTTCTTTTGGTAATTCCATAGTTTCCATATAAATTAGTTTTCATACCACACGCCCCAGATCTTATGTCCGTCTTGTGTAGTGTTTATTAATACTCTTTTTATTACTTTCTTCTCTTTAGTTTCGCTAGCATCCATATATTTAGGATTCTTGCTGTTTAACTTTCTTTTTTTCATTCTTATATTCTTTCTTTAATTGTAAATGTTGACATCTCCGCCTCATACGGGATCATACCTAGCAAGCCATCACGGTTCTTCTCCATGTGCACTGCTAGTAAACCAACAGGATTCTCATTACAGTAATTATCTGTAATCCCATATAAATCATGTGGTCTTTGTAACATCATAACAACATGTGCATCCTGACCAATAGAGTCACCTCCAAACAAATCTGTCAGTAGTGGCTGATATTGTGCCTTAGCACGATGTTCTTGTTCTATGTTACGGTTTAATTGAGATAGTAATATGTTTATAGTCCCCATTTTAGCTTGCATCCACATACAACCTTTTGATACTTCATTAAGTTTTTCTAATTCTCGTTCTCTATTACTTAATATAAGTCTAGAATGATCAAACACATTAACAATAGTATAATCTGGTCTTTTGTTACCTATATCTACATTAGCTTCTTTAATATACTCCATATCTCTAGGAACACTATTAAAATATACAGGATAGTTACCATACTTTAATACCTCTTCTTTAAACTTTAAATATTCTTCTTGTTCTAATTTCTTTTCTACAGATAGTAATTCACCTACCTGTTTATTTGTACCTTTTGAGCCTGCACGCAATATCTGCTGATAGCCGGGCATCTCGAAAGACCAATACAATACAAGTAATTTTTTACCTATATTGTTATCCAATAAATCAAAGATCAATTGGTTACTAAACGCTGACTTACCTACACCTGGACGACCTGCAATTACATACATCTTACCCGGTTGTAAACCACCTAGTAAGTTCCTGTTTAATCTTGCCCATTTGGTAGGATAGACCATACGTCTACCATTCATACCGTCAGTTACCTGGTGCAGTGATGCACTGATAGCTTTTCTTATGCTCTTAAATCCCCTATTTTTAAAGGGATCGTGTAATTCTGTTGGTTTTTTGTTTTGTGTCATTTTCATCTAAGTTTTCATACTTTTCCCAAGTATGGTTATTAATCCATGTTTCTAAGTTTTGCATATATGAAAGATTATGTCTTTCTATTGTAAGTTGTACATCTAAACACTTCATTATGTGTTTGTGTTTATATAGCTTATCCCTTACTATCTTTTTATATTTTGCTTTGCTTTTTGCATTAGCCTTAGAATCTGGATCCTTAGCATGTAACACTCTAACACCACGATCAGTACTCATTACTTTCATAGGATACGTGGATATAAGCTCAGCAAACATCTGATCAAAATTTGAAGAGAAAAGATCTATGAACTCTTGTCTTATAAAATGTTGATCAGGTGTTTCGCCTAGCTTAATATATCCTTCTTCTTGTAACTTTTCTAAATTTGGTTTAAGATTAAGATTGTTTAAATATGTATAACTTTCCTTGTGTATTATATAAAGATATAAATAATCGTCAGCAGACATACCTGTCTGTTCTAACACTTCAAAATCTATATCAACATTCATATGGCAGTAAAGGTTATAAAAAGTTCTGTTATACTAATTTTTAAATCTAAAGCAAATATAATAAATTCTGTTATCATCTACAAATAATTTATATAATTATTGCCAGACAACATTTTTTAGACTCTTTGTAGCTTTCTTGAGCCACTTTTCTTCTTGAGAATCAGCAACATAGATAATTACTATCTTACCAATTTTATCCTCCTGGAAACGTATTAATCGTCCCACACGCTGTATCATAGACAGGGATTTGCTTGTAATACCACATAAAATACCCATATTTGCGTTAGGAACGTCAAAGCCCTGATTAAGAGCTTTTGTAGAAAATAGCACATTTATATCATCATTCTTAAATGATTCTAATGCTAATTCTTTCTGTTTCTTAGTCTTTTTAGAATGATAAGCCATACCACCTGGTATAGAATCACATAATTTATCTGTAAAATCATTTGCACCACCAAATACTAGTATTTTCTTATCTGTATTTGCTGCATATATCTGCTGAAATTTATTTATCTTGTTATCTGCAAAATCTACAATCTGTTTACGTGCTCTAATAAGTCTATAAAACTGCACTGCTGCTTGCATTTGCACTCCACTAGCAGACTTGCTAGCTAGAATTCTCTTTGCTTCATTAAATGCATCAAAGTTACCCAGCTGATATTTCCAATAAACAAACTTATTATTTATCTTCTTATATTCTTCTGCCTCTTCATCTGTAAGCTTAACAGGCACACATGTAATCTCATATGGACTTACAATACCTAGCTTTACACATTTATCTAGTGTAATCTTGTATGCTGTTGGCGCTATTTTATCCAGGAGCTCTCTATACTCAAGCTCTTCCGGTAAGGTTGCAGTCATACACAATAACATATCAAACTTATTATTCTCAAAAAACTTACGATACTCTGGTGATAAACCTAAATGTATCTCGTCACATACAACTATACTGTAATGTTTATTCTTTAGTTTGTATGCACTTTGATAGCACATAACTTCTACATTCTCATGTGATACACCCCATTTATCAAACTCTTCTATAAACTGATCTTGTAATTGTACAGTAGGAACAAGAATCAATGCATCACCACCATCTTTAAGTGCATATTGCACAGCAAGGACACCAACTCTAGATTTACCAAAGCCGGTACCTGCAATTACAGAGCCTATAAATCCTTGGCCTGCCCATTTGTTTAGAGCGCTTTTTTGCTCTGTGTCTCTTATTTTATTTATTTTACTCACAATGTCTTCATTTTTATTTACCATACTTTCCTGTTATTTTTTAATTTATATTTAGTCATATCATTTGATTTCATAATAGATCTATAATTTAACGGAGGTACATAGTGAGTAGGCGATTTTACAAATTTACTGTAACCTGTATCATTATATTTATACCTCTTAACTCTAACCTCTTGCTTACCACTATACTTAAACCAATGATTCATATCAATAACTTTAGTTGCATGTAAATCTTGTAAGTACTTTTTTTGTTTAATCTCTTCTATTAGATATTTACTAAGCTCTTTCATACTCTATAATATTTGATCTGTTCCATTCTATAGAGGGAACAAGTATCTCGTTAATAGTATTAAAGTGTCCACAAGTGTAAAAACCACTAGTACCGCCAGAGTAAGATTCGCTAGCAGGATGAGGAGCTTTAAGAATAATATGATTACCTTTAATATATTGTTCATATTCTTGTGCTTTTTTACCCCACAACACAAAAACAAGATTACATTTATTTGTAGATAATGATTCTATAAACATCTTTGTAAATGGTTTCCATAACTCTGTATGTGAACCCGCTCTAGATTGCTCGACAGTCAAGGCCGTGTTAAGTAACAACACACCTTGTTTTGCCCAACTCTCTAGCGTAGTATCTACATCTAATAATCCTTTTACATTTACACCATGCTTTTTCCCATAATCTGTTTCTACAGCTGTGATTATATTCCTTAAACTAGGACTAACTTTACGTCTATCTGCACGATTGGCAAACGCTAGTCCTGTTGCGCTACCATCATGATACGGATCTTGTCCCAATATTACAACTCTTACATTTTTTAACGGACACAACCTAAATGCCTTAAATGTTTTAGATGTGTCTGGTAATATTGCACGACCTGCTTGTCTAGCTGATCTAATGCCAGCTGCTATCTTTTGAAAAGTCTGTGTTTTTATAATTGGTAACAACAACGGATACCAATCTCCAACCTGACTTTGAATTACTTTGCTCATATATATTTAGTTTTATAAATAAACATGAGTGAGGCAAAACATTTAATATTAAGGATGTCTCTTAAACACCCGGTTAGATTAAACCTCACTCATATTTATTTTTCCCAGCAATTACTCACTGTTACTTCGGCTTTTAGTAAGCCATTTGTTACAATCTCCAAAGCTGCCTGTTCCATCAAGTCTTTCATCAATGGTTTCCACAAAGGCAACTGATCATTCCTACATATAGTATCTATCTGATCATGCACAGTCATTACCACTTTAACCGGTAAATTATTTGTAGCTATACAATCTCTTACAAGTACTAATGCTTTTTTAGTCATATCTGCAGACGCACCCTGTATGGGTGTGTTCTTGCTAGCCCGCTCTATACTACCAAGCTCCATCATAGATGATTTATTGTTCCAAATCTTTGGATACCAAGTACTAAACCATCGTTTACGATTATAAGGTGGGAACGTTTTTATGTACCCAAACCTTTTACCAAAGTTACCTAGCTTATCTAAGAACCCTTTGATCGATGGGAACGCTTGGAAATACTTTTCGATGAGGCTTTTAGCTGCTTCAATGCTAATATTAAGAGTATCAGAAAGCTTATTAGGACCCATCCCATAAGCAAGACCGAAATTAATAGTTTTGACATTTGTTCTTAGTTTTTTATGTGCTTTACAATTACATTTCTGTTTCTTTGTCATGTAGACACAATTGTCTTCTGCACTGTTAATCCATTCATCTCCATACACAAGCTCTGCGCATGTGGAATGTAAATCTTCATTGTTTTCTAGTGCTTTTATCCATACAGGATCCTTAGATCCAAATGCAATAACATTTAACTCCTGTGAACTGTAGTCAGCACTAACAAAACTCCAGCCATCTGGCGCTGTAAAGCAATTTCTATAAACATTATCTGCAGGTATTTGCTGCATGTTAGGTTTACTACTGCTTACACGTCCGGTATCTAGTATCTGATGAAAGTTTGTATGTATTTTATTATCAGCTGCTAAGTTTTTAAAGAATGCATCACCATATGATGTACATAATTTCATAGCTTCTTTGTATTTTACATATCTATCTATCAATGGATACTTAAACCTGTATTTATACATCTGCTTACCATTTACATTATCTAATTTAGGGACAAGACACTGAAATACTTCCAACACCTGTTTAGGTGATGTCCATTTTATATCTATCTTCCTTAAATCTTCTACAGCTGTAAACATATCAGTCTGTACATATTTAGACACAAACTTTTGTAGTCTATCATCATTGGTAACCATTACATCCAAGCTAGTTTCTAACTCTACAGCCTTGTCTGTATTTACCTTCTCAATCTTCTGCCAACTCTCTACATCTAAATCCAAACCATTGTACTCGATGTCTGCAAATGCTAGAACAACCTCATTCTCAAGCTCAACCACACTACGCAGTTGATACTTATCTATACTATCTTGCTGGTGCGTGTGTATTTTTATCAAATACTCTACATCTTTTGCACCATAAGTAATTTGAGTCTCTTTAAAAGGTTGACTACCTAGTCCTACAAATTGATTACGAACATCTTTGTTTAACTCTACATTTAAATATCTCTTGCATACATCCTTAAGACTATACCCATAATTAAGCTTACCACAATTTAACACACGTTCAACTAGAAATGTATCATACACACCTTCACAGCATATATTACTCCATCTCTTGATAAACTTGTAATCAAACTTTGCGTTATGAAATATCTTTACAATGTCTCTGCTCTCCAATATATTACGTAGTGGCTCAATACTTACAAGCCTAGTGTCAATCACAAACTGCTGGTTTGCATCACCAATCTGAAACATAATCATTTTCTTACTAGTAAAGTCAAATCCCTCAGTCTCTGTGTCTACACCAAGTATTGTTTTATCTTGACAATACCTTACCACATCATCAATCATTGCTGACTGATAATGCGGGGAAGGTACAGTTTTTGATGAACCATCTACTAAATGTATCATGAGTTTAATTTATTTTCTACTTCTATCCAATAAATTCTTTCTGCTATCTCTTGGTCTGCCATCTCATCTAATTGTTTATTATAATCATTGATTATCTTAATTGCAGCACCTGCTTTTATAATATCAATGTTTATATTGTCAAACTTAAAGATAAGCAATTTCTTTATAAGAGCAGTCTCATATGCTAACTTAAATTCATGTTCTCGTCCTTCTTCTATCAAAGAATGAACCCATTTCATTTGTCCCATTATTGTCTATGTTTTATCTCGCAAAGAACAAATCCTATTATGCCTCCAAATATGAACCATAATATTTTTACCTCTGCGATATTAATTATTACTTGTGTTGTCTCCTCCATATCTATGCTTGTTTATAAACAGATTCTTTCCAAGATAAGTTACCTTTACTAAAAGGTGCTTTAGATACATCAACCTTCTTATCTATAATCTTTGGTTTCCAAGCTTCGTCTTCTTCATTTG
>Ga0098037_1000604_pt1 | contig 17767 bp, 17 predicted proteins | sample 5_EtaG_FD_75050 | JGI IMG/M metagenome (GOLD analysis project Ga0098037, IMG submission 75050) | Marine viral communities from the Subarctic Pacific Ocean - 5_ETSP_OMZ_AT15132 metaG | ecosystem: Environmental > Aquatic > Marine > Oceanic | place: Pacific Ocean | collected 2015-01-08 | reverse complement strand
TTTGTGATTCAGTTTCTGAGATTGTGTTACATGAAGATTTACAACATGTTGATTTACACTTAATTGCTTCAATTATTCTTACAATACCGTTTATAACGGCATTTATTATTTTTATTTTTCCATTTACCATATACTATTTATTTATAAAAAAAATCTGCTTTTCAGTTTTTTTTTTCTTCTTCTTTTCTTCGACTTTCGCCACTTCTTTTTCCTCTTCTGTTTCAGGCGGTTTTTGCTTCATAAAAACCTTTAGTAAATCATTATAGTTTTCTATTTCATCCATATATAAATAAATTAGATTTTATTTTATCTAAGTAATATATATATAATGAGATTATTGAGATTAACAACTCGAAATGAAACTGCCACATTCGAAAGTAATTATAATTCAGACATTATACTAGAACCAAGATCTAAAATTGCTCTTCAATCGGTAAGTATTGACACTGTGCCTAATGTATTGACTTTAGGATCTACTAATAATACAATTGCTTATCAAATAATAAATAATTATTCTAAAACTATTTCATTAGCAGAAAGACAATATTTTTCAGGACAAGTAGTTGAATTATTACAAGATATTGAAGATGAATTAAACAATTCTGTTGATTATGTCTTTGCTTCTACTCCAACAAATAAACCTTTAGGATTAGAATGGAATGTAGCATTAGTTAATAAAAAAATACAAATTGGATATGATATTGGTAGAGCAGGTGATTGGTTTGCTCAAACTAAAAATAGTTGGGTATTTACTAACTCATCCAAATCATCCGCCACTGGGGGTGGATTTCTTGTTGGTGGTGATACATCATCTAGTGTAAATACTAACCCTTTTAGATCATTTTGTGTTTTTCCATATCCTCTAAGTAAAGGTAATGGATATTTTAGAGCAAGGGTAGGACGATTAGTTTATAATGCTTCAGGATCTGGATATATTATGGGGTTACTCGAAGATGCCGACAAAGCAACTAATCCTGATGAAAGTTTAACTCTGGCGGATGTAATTTATGGTATAGAAATAAATGTCGAAAGTGACGACACAACAAGATATGCTCAGATTATTGTTAATGGTGTAAGAGATTCTACAAAGCATCCTATCGCTGATTATACTGCTGACAGTGCTGATAATGATTATTTTGAAGTAGAAATAAATGGCGGTTTTATCCAAATGAATCAATATTTTAAGAATGACTCAGGAGGAACAACACAAAAAACTTTTAATAGTGGTGAAGATATTTATGAACCAAAAGTAGATTTATTTCCATGCTTTATGTGGTTAGGTAAAAAATCTGAAGCACAAGCAAATGCTGTAAGAATTACACCATCTCCATACGGTAAAAATAAGTTTAATCCTGACCTATCAACAATAACTGAAAGTCAGGATGGATTTAATGCTCCACCACAACAACCTAACCCCTCACCAACAAATGAGAACTTTATAGAGTTTAGTGGTGATTTAGGATCATATTTAGGTTTTAATACCTCAAAACTACCACCAACAGGAACTCTTAAAGATTATACTATAACATATAAAGCACCAAATGATTTTGTTATACCTGAGGATGCCGATGCGATGTTAGTCCAGTTAATGAACTTACAAATAGAAAGTTATGATAGTTTTTCTACATCTGCTTTTCCAAGTGGAGGACAAAGAAAAAATATTTTATCAGTTATACCAACAAGCATAGGGGGTAGAATTATTTATGAACCACCATATCCAACATTTTTAGATTTAAACAACGAAGAAAGAATATATTTAAGAAATATTAATTTACGAGTCGTAAAAGAGGATTATTCAGACATATTAATCAACGGTTTAGGATCGGTAGTTTTATTAATAGAATAATTTTGAAAATAAAAAAATCTAATTAAATATATATAGTATGTCAGGAATTAACAAACTTAATGAGAAATTACAGTCTTCATTTGACAAAAATCTTGATAGAGCATTAGTGTCAGGAAATTATGGTTTTAATCAAACTAGTGGTAAATGGGATTATATTAATTCAGATGGTAATGGAGCAATGAATGTAAATATTCATGGTGGATCTACAGGAAGTGGTGACTTGAAAGCAAGAACAAATATTTCAGATGCTTCAACTTCAACATTTTTAAAATGTAATACTGATGGAACATTGGAAATGACCGCAGAATTATCTACGGCAGGACTGGCGACTTCGGCAAAACAAGATACTGTTATTAATTCTGCTGTTAGAGATATTAACAATACCGCTTCAATAGGTGATGGATCATCTCAATTTACCGCTCTATCAATGGGTTATGATCAAGATGGAGGAAAAGGTCGTGCCTTACGAGTTGATGGAAATGGACGATTATCAGTAGTTGGTAATTCAGGTTTCGGTAAAGTTACTTCAGGATCAGGAATAGGAGCAACACCAGAAGGTGTTTTAAGTGTTGGTAAGGATTCTTCTAATAATGCTCAAGCAGTTAAAGTAAATAGTGCTGGTGAATTATTAGTTAATTTTGGATCAGGCACAAGTCAAAATGTTAATTGTTTAGGTAATGAGGAAGGAGATGGATCAGGCACTGCTCGTCACATTCATGTAGATGGTAGTGGAAATGTCTTAGTAAAAGAGGTAGGCACAGTTAATACAGCACCTGCTGATACTGTAAATAGTGGAACACAAAATGATCCTGCTAATAGTATGGCGGTCGGTTTAAGAGGAAGACAAACAATAACTGATGCTTCTACTGAAACTTTTTTACTATGTGATAGTCAAGGACATTTACAATGTGATATTTTAAATCAAAACCAATCCGCACAATTAGAAGGATTTACAGATATTAGTGATGTAAGTAGTGTTAAAAGAGTTTTAGTAGATTCGGACGGACATTTACAAGTAGATGTTTTAAGTGGTGGTGGTGGATCAACTAAAACAACTTCTTCTCACACTTTATATTCAGGTGGTAGTGTAACTATAGCAACTAATTCAACAGTTGATTTTCTTGGAACTAGTGCTACTATTGGAACAGGAACTGCTAATCAGTTAAATGTTAGTGGATTAGAAGGTATTGAATATATTATTGAAGGATCAGGAACTAGTCCTAGTTTAAATATCCACCAGTTGGTAGGGTCTTCTGCTTCACCATTAGTGCCTAATCAGTTTCTAAGTGCTTTTAGTAATGAGGAAGATTTTGCTGTATCATTTGAAAGTAGTAAAGCACAACATCGTGGATTAAGAATAAAAAATACTAGTGGATCACATAGTTTCACAGTTAATTCAATTGTTGCTGTATATGTGCTTTAATTACCATAAAATCCTCCGAGCATGAAAATTAGGTGATAAAGGATTATCTTTAGTTAAATTGCCTTTACCATCTTTTTGAAATGCTGATCGAGTAAGATAATTTTTTCTTCTTTCTTTATCGTTATGATTTAAATTAGACCATATTTTAGTTTTATCGAAAAAATGCTCATATCTATTATCTCCAAAATGAATGACTTTATTATCAATTGTAGTCATTAATTTTTTATTTTTTTTATTTGATTTTTCATAAGTATATTTACCTACTTTAACTTTCATATATATAATTACCTGATAAAATATATATGAAATAAATTAATTATCTAATATAATAATAATGGATAAAGTCCCTGAAAAATATCTAGATAAAAATATATACAAAAAAGCAAAAAAGAAAGCAGATGAAACTTATGAAAGACATTCAGCATATAAATCTATGTATTTATCAAGAGTTTATAAGGAAATGGGCGGAAGATATAAAACTTCTAAAAAAGATAATAAATTATCTAACTGGAGATCTGAAGAATGGATACAAGTTTTACCATTTCTTTTAGAAGGAAAAAAAATAAAATGTGGATCTGGTGACAATAAAAAAGGATGCCGACCAATGAAAAGAATTAATTCAGATACACCTATGACTATACCTGAATTAATAAAAAAACATGGTAAAGAAAAACTAATCACTCTGGCGAAATTAAAAAGAAAAAATATGAATACTCGTATCAACTGGGAAGGAGGAAAAAAATATTAAATTACATTTATATTTATACAAAATAAAATAAATTATGTATATATATATATAAGATGTCAAATGTTTCAGGGGCAAAAGCAAAAAAACATTTAAGAGAGTTTAATAAACAAGTAAGAAAAGAATTGATTTCTGGTATTCATAAAATGGATTCAGAAAAGGCGGTCACAGTATTTAAAAAACTGTTTGAACCATTTCAAGGAGGTTTCAGACCTAAAATGGATCTAGATGAATTAAGACAAGGTCAAAATTGGGACTTTGATGCTTTTAGAAATATAATGAAAAAGAAAGAACGAAAAAAACCTGAGAAAAAACCTAAACCTGATACACCTAAACCTAAACCTGATAAACCTAAACCTGCTGATCCAAAACCTGATCCAGCACCTCAATTAACACCTCAAGAAATTGAACAAAAACAAAATGAATTAATTGTAGATGAGATGCTTAAATTATCTGATGACACACAGTCTTCATTTGTTTGTTACGATTTTATTGAAAATTATATCTTTTTAAAGATTTTAGAAAGAAATAAAAATGATTGTGTCATGATGTGGAATTATTCACCAAAAGGAAAATTAGAAAAAATTGATGCTGGTGGAAATAGAAGAGATAGAAATATTATCCCTAATGTATTCTCCACAAGAAGAACAACATTAACTAAAGATGATTATGTCCAAAAAGTAGTAGAACAATTAAATAAATGTGTTAGTGGAAATAAAAAAAAACTTTTGGTGATCCCTTTAGAAATAGTAGGCGGTGGTCACTTAAATATGTTAATTATCAATCCTTATCTCCACACCGTAGAATGGTATGAACCACATGGAGAACAATATGGAGGAACTAAAAAGGCACAGAATACCAGAGAAAAAGTAGATAAACAATTAGAAGCATTTACGAAAAAATTAAATAAAGAAAGAAGTATAGTTGGTGTAATAGATAAAAATCCACCTAAAAAAGAATATACATATTCATCATCAACAAATGCCTGTCCAAGAATACCAAAAGAAATATTTGATAAATTAAATAAATGGTCTGATAAAAAAAAATTAGGATTTCAGTCAATTGAGCAACAAGGTAAAAGAGGAGCAGAAAGAGTTATAGAAGGTAGAATCTTTAAAAATACAGGTGGGTTTTGTTGTATGTGGTCTTTTCTTCAGATGGAGTTTAGACTTAAAAGACCTTCTGTGCCTGAAAATGAATTAGCATCTATTTTATTTGATAAAATTAAATCCGATCCTGCTAAGTTTTCTAAAATGTTTATTCAAGGTTATGCTGAGGATCTTATGACAGATATTAAAAATGAATTAACACCAGCAGAATTAAACTCTTCTGTTAATAGACTTAGACGAAATAATCCTGATGAAAAGTTTTATTCACAGGGTCAGGATAAATTACGAAAAATGGCGACTACAATATTTAAAAGGATTATTTCACAGGCATGATAAATGTCTTACCGCCTTTATTTGTTACTCTAGATTTTTTCTTTTCTCTAAACATTATGGAGTTTTTGGCGAAATTAACCGCCCCCATACGATTTTTAAAATGTTTTTTAGCATATTCTTTTTTTGTTAAATTAAATAACATGTAATGAGGATATTGATGTCCATTGTGACCCTTAGGTAGATAATCTAATCTAAACGGCATTACTATATAAAAATACAAAAGAAAATATTTATAATAGGATAAAAAATAATATCTTATTATATATATGACATTAACCTTACAATCGGTAAGAGTTAGAAATAATATTTCAAGGGCAGAAGCAAATAAAATAGTTAAAAAAATGGGTTATAAAGTAACACCAATATCTCCTAATAATCCACAATATAAAAATTATCATTCTTACAGGCAACGAGATCCAAAATTATTTCGTAAAGGTTCATTTCGAATGAAAAAAATTAATCCGAATGTTCTTTTAGTATTAGGTTCTCTATCATCCTATTGATTTTTTCTCTTTCTTTAACTTCCTTATAACATTTTTTATGGTATTTTCTATTTTTCCAATCTTTACCTCCATTACCAGTATATAATCTACCGTTAGATCTATCATAACCTATTTTTTTTAAAGGTCTTCCACAATGCTCACAATTAGTCATTTTATAATATATAATTAGAAAATAATTCTCTAAATATAAACTTACTTACATGGACAATCTCCGCCATGATGTCTTTTTACTTTTCCACAACTTCCAACAGGTAAAAATTGTTTATTCATATATCTTTCATTTATTGGGTTACTGTAATTAACTACTAAAAATGAATGAGGTTCTTCAGTTACTTTTCGATACATAGATTTAAAAGTAGATTTTTTATCAAACATATTGTGATCATCAGATATTAATTCTAGTTGTCGATCTGTGCCTGAAAAAAATATTCCACCAGTAAGATTTTCTCTTATAACTGTTGGTATATCACTATATTTTTGTGCTGTTACAATACTCGACAACATAATATGACGACCATTACAAAAAATCTTCGCCATTACTCCGTTCATTTTTTTCTTAAAATGTCCCCCTGCTGACATATCATCAAAATAAAATAATTTATGTTCAGGTTCTTCTCCTGCTTCCATTGATTCATTGTATTCATCTTTTAATAATTCATATAAAGTATCTATTTCATCTTCATCAAATGTTAAAAAAACATTCGAAGGCGGTATTTCTTTCTCTTCTATAATAGTTTTTAATTTAAAATCAGTATCCGCACTAGGACTAAATATATACATATTATACCCTTTAAAATCATGTTTATATAATCTAGGATCATCCTGTAGTAAAAGTGATCCACAGAGTGAAGTTTTACCACTATATTGACTCTTACCTACACAAGCAATTCTAAAACTTAAATCAAACATTAGACCTTTTTTTTTAAAGTGTTTATCATTCTTGTCTTTCATTTTATATATTTCTATGCCTTTTGTCATCCTATATTAATATAATAGATTAAAAAAAAAAATATAATCTTATTTATATATATATGGGTGATAATATTTTTAGTAGTCGTGAAAACTTACTACAAAATGAAGCATTACAGGCATATGCTAATAGTTTCAATGCTAAAGCACAAGCAGAAGCAAAAGCACAAGAAAAAGCACAGGCAAAAGATGAAATTATTAAAGGAATTACAGAACCTATAGGGGGTCTTTTAGTAGGAAAACCTTTAGAGAAAGTAATCGCAAAAGCAGGTCGAAAAGCATTATCAAAAGTTGGAAGTCGTTTTATTAAGGATAGAGTATTAAGTCAATTAAAAAATGCTAGTAACGGAGATTTATCCGCTTTTGGAAAAAACTTAGGATCGAATGCTGAAAGAAATATTAAAGATGTTTTATCTGATGAAGTCCCTGACAGAATTAAAAATGCTTTTAGTAATTTATCAGAAGAAGCACAAACAAAAATTAATAATGTTAGAGAAAGATTAGGAAAATCAAAAATAGGAGAAGTAGATCAACCAGAACCTGTAGATCCTGAAGTAAATGTATCTCAGGCAGAACCTGATGATCCACAACCTGTGCCTCAGGTAGAAGATGATGTGCCTAACCCTGTTTCAAGTGATCCTAATCCTGCTTCTGACATACAAACAGCATCTGATAATCAATTTTCTATACATAATTTTGAACCAGAACCTGACACAGGAGCAGATGCTGAAGCAGGAGCAGATGTTGATCCAGATTTAGCAGATTTACCAAGTGTAAATGAATTATTTGGTTATGGAAGAGAAGGAGCAGTCTTAACAGGAATGGGTGGTGGAGATGATGATCCAGCACAAAATCCACAAGCACAACAACCACAATCAGATCCAACAGATACAGGACAACCTAATCCTAACTCTACTCAACAACCTGATGCTCCTTCTGATGGTGACCCTTCAAATGCTCAGGATGGTAATATGGATAATTCAGAACCAGTTGATCCTGATGCCGATCCTGCTCCAACTGCTCCTGAATCAGGTGCTGGTGCTTCAGGTGATGTTGCTTCAGGACTTGAGGATACTGCTGATACACTCGATGCTCTAGCAGGTGCTGAAGGTGGGTTAGATCCAATTGCTGATGTCCTTGCTGGAATAGCAGGGTTAGTAACATTAATTACAGGTGCTACAACAAAATCTAAACCAAAACCAACTCAAACAGAATTATTAACTAGTGGAATACAATATGGAATATAAGGAAAAATAATTTTATATTTAGTTTTTTATAAAATGTTTATAGATTTTAAATATTTTATGATTAATTTTTTTTCTATATAATATATATATAAGATGGACAAGTTTGTAAAGATTTTATCGACCGAATCAGGAGAAGTTACTTCTACAGATAATTTAAGAAACTTTAGAATCCCTGAGGGTGATGTGTATTCTCTTCGTGATAGTTATGTAAATATTAACTGCTCTATGGACTATACTGAAACTACAGCAGGTGGAGGAGTTGGTGTATATCTAGCAGGTGTTGATTGGGTTAAACCAGATTCTAACAAACCTCATTTTGATAATGTTGCTGTAGTTAAAAATTGCTCATTGAGAAACTCTAGGCAGGGTGTATTAGAATCGATTCGAAGAAATGATGTATTAAAAGAAAACATGGCGATTGTTTCGTCATCAGTTGGAGAAACTTTAGACAGATCATATTTAAACATTAATCAATTAGTATCACCAATTAACCAACAACAATATAGTTTATTTAATAGTATTAATAAAGTAGGTGGAGTTAAATCTATAAATAATGAAGTAACACCAATACAGATTAGATTATCAGATCTTTTTGACTTCTGCTCTACAGATGAATATGATACAGTCAGAGGTGGAGAATTAAATATTCATATGGAATTAAATAGAGATAAATTAGTCGCCAGACAGTTAATGAAAACAGCAGACATTAAACCAGCACTTCTTACATTTAGAAATGTTGTTGTAGGTGACACTAAAGGAAATAGTATTACTGTAGGTAAAACTGATTCTGATGTAACAACTAGAATTAGAAATCTAGTAGATTCTCCTTATTATGTTGGGCAGAAACTTTTAATCTCAGCAGTAGGAACAGGAACTAATCCTTCTACACCTAATAATGTTACAGATGCTCCTGTAGTAATTTCATCTATTGAATGGACTAGACAAAATGCTGGTGATGCTACTAAAGCAGGACAACTTACATTAACATTTGAAACAGATTGGGGTGTGTCATTATCAGGAGATCAGGGTTATAAAACAGTATCCGCCAAAATTGCCGAAGCGACTCCAGCACTTAGAGTAAATGAATGTCAATTAGTATTAAAGAAATTAGATCAGAATGAAAAGAGAAATTACTCAGATATTAATTATACAACTTTTACATGTGAGGAAGGTAATGGAAATAACTCTACTAACTACCAAAACTTATTTACTGTAGAACCTAGATCCACTCAAGCATTTATGTGCTTTGCTGATGGTGAAGACGGTTTAGTATCAACTAAACCTATACAAGATTTTAGATGTGCTTTAAATAATATAGATGTTACTGATAGAAATGTAGATGTAGGATCACCATTATACTATGATAGATTATCTCAGACATTAAGAGGTATGGGTCGAAGACTTAACAATACTCAATTAAATGGAGGCATATCTGCTCCTGTAGCATATAGTAGTGTATTTAATAATGCTAATGCCGTAACTAATCCGTTAGTTGCTTCTCTTTTTGAAACAGAGAACAATAAGTTTTTACAGGTTAGAGTTGGATGCTCTGGTGGTGTAAAAGCATTTCAATTATTTAAGGCGATCCCCAGAGTATTTAGTTATTAATAATTTTTTTATTTAGATTTTTAATTTATTTTTTATAAATTGTATTTAAGATTTATAAAAGATTTTAAAAAGTTTTTTTTCTCTAATATATATATATAAGATGAACAATATTATCTACCATGAAATTATCCCTAATAATTTACAGCAGAGTTATACAGAGTTTCAGAATGTGGATTTCGACCTATCTTTCCCTAATAGAAAAATTAATTTAGGTAGTGTAAGACTAGAAGGTGAATTAGAAGTTACATATGATAGTGAGTTTTTAAACTCTGCTGTCCAAAAAGATCCAGACGGCACAGCAGGAGGTGAAATATTTAAAAAAGATATTAAAATGGATGGTATGGTCGGAGGACATTCATTATTTGAAAGTATCACAACCACCATCAATTCTCCAGATAAAGGCAAAAATGTTATAGAAAATCTAAATGAGTATCCTCGTTATGTAAAGATGGCGAACTCAGCATCATCATCAAGAGATGATCAATTAAATAGTAATAATATGTGTGAATTAAAAGCAAGTTTTGATAGATATACAACTAACTTATTACAAGGTGTATTTCCTAAAGCAGATACAACACCATCAGCAAGATTAAACCCTGATTTTAGTGTTAGACCTCTTTTCTGCCTTAACTCAGGATCAGGAGCATTATCTTATAATAAATCAGGAGATATTCAAGTTAGTGTTACTTTAGGAAGAGTATTTAGTGTTTTATTTGGTAATGATTGTAATAGTAAAGTTAAGTATGCTATTAGAGATCTTAGATTAAGATTTACATCTTCTCCAGAAGACGGTAATGACGATCAAATCGTTATGAAGACTAAATTGAATATTAAATCAAGTATTCAGTCATCATTTAGTAACATTCAGGTTAGAGTCCCTGCCGTATGCTCAGCAGTTACAGTATCTTTTCAGAATCAAATCGATGAAAATACTGGAGCAAATAACAATTATGCTTTACAATCTGTGCCTAATCTTAAACAAACTCAATTTTTATTCAATGACTCGACAAATACACTTATATCATATTTAATTAGATCTGTTTCAGAGGTTCAGGATAGAGCGATAGATAGTATGTTGGATACAGGTAGAAATAATTTATCAACTCAGAATCTCGCCAACAACAACGGATTTTTAGCAGGAATTGACTTCGGATCACTCATCGATTTATCAGATACTAAGTTTTCCCTTCAATTATCTAGTGGTATAAGTTCTAATTCTCCAATGATCGCCTACATGTATTTCCATAGTTTAGTAGAAATGTAATAATTTTATTTTTATATTTAAGATTTTATAAATAAAATAACCATTCATTTATAAAATGTTTTAAAAGATTTTTTTTTTCTCTATATTATATATATACGATGAATAACATATCCTCAATACATTCAAGAATCTTAGACCCTGTATTTGACAGAAAAAACAATAGAGTAGAGTTTAGATTTCCATCTAATAGTTTGTTTCAGAGTGATTTAAGATTAATTAATATTGGTATTACTTCGAGTGATGCCGACGATTCTCCAAACCCTCTTTTAGGATTACTTGGGGCAATAAAATCTGTTAGACTACTCGATGGATCAACACAATTAGACCAATTAACACAAGCAAATATCTATAATGCTTTCCTAAATGCTAGGAAAAGTAATGATGTTAATCGATCAACAAGACAGTTAAATTATCAGGAAATAGGTTACACTACCTCAGGAAATGAAACTTTAGATTCTAATCAACAAGTATTAAAAACAAACCCTAAAATAAACACACAATCAGAAGAAACATATGCTACAAATGCTATTGATAGTAAAAGATGTTGGATCTCATTAAAGGAAATGCTCCCCTTTTTAAGAAACTCGATTGTCTTACCTACCAATATTTTTAAGCAGTTGAGATTAGTTATTGAATATAATTCTTCAGCAGAATTAAAATACATGACTAAAAAAACAGGTGCTACTAAAAATACCACAGAAGATTCTTTACTTTTAGTTGAAGAAATAGGAGATGGAGATTTTAAGGAACAAGCAATGAAACAATATAAGGGTGTTGTATTTAGACCAATTGAACATGAGCAGGTAAGTGTCCCTGCTGTTTCAGGTCTGGCGGATTCTGATGGATCAAGAGTTATTAAACAAGAAAATAACTACCTATTAACTGGTGCTAATAATAAAAAATTAATTAAAATGTTAGTTGTCCAGTCACCAACTGACACCGCCACTTTAGAAAATGGTGGATCTACTATAGGTTATTCCAGTGTAGGATCTTATGCTCAATATCAGAGTGAAGTCCAAGTAAGAGTAAATGGATCAAATGTTTTAGCAGGTCAAGGTATGAGTCCTTCCTCAACTGGATCTTTTGGTAATCGTAGAACTGCTTATTTAAATGATAGTTGGGGCATTAATAATGTAGTTTTAGGTCAAAATGTGCCTGCTCTTAATTCCTATTCTGATCTAGTCCAACATTCAGATAGACAAGGACAGCAGGATTATATTGGATTATTAGTTGATTCTCATATTCAAGAATTACAATTACATTACAATAGATCAGGAGTTGTTGGTGCTAATAACTTACCACAGAATCAAGCATTAAACCTTAACATATTTTATGAAGTTGAGAAGGCATTACTCATGAATAAAGATGGGTCATATAATGTAATTTATACACAATAAGATAAGATTTAGTATTTTTTTTTTTTATCATCTATATATATATATAATGGAAAACTATGTCATTGAATGTAGAAACCAAGATCTAATCGATGAAGTAATGTCAAGAGCAGGAGATCAACAAAACGGTGACTGGACTACAAACTTACAAGAAAAAGTAGTATTAGAAGAAGGTGACCAAATTATATGCCGTAATACATATATAGATACTAAAGCACAATCTCAAGATAAAATCGTGGTATTACCTAATACAAATATAACTATAGAATGGGTGAATTATCAAGTAAATTGGAATGGTAATAAAAGAGAGTATGTTGGTAGTAATTGGGTGTCTGCTCAGGATTCAGTTAAAACTCCAATAAATTATTTACAAAATGTGACCATGCCTTTCTCAGATGGTGAAAATTATATAATGTGTAGTAAGACAGCAAAGCAGGATTATTTTTCTTATGTTGATGTTATGCCCTATAATGGTGTTATGTTAAGTCAAAATGTAGGTGGATTCAATGTAGTCTTTGTTTATAAATCAACTTCAGGGGCAGATGCTACAAAAACTATTTATCTTAAAAAGTTTTGGGAAGTAGGATCTTTTGTTAAATCTCAGGTAGATGTAGGCATTGTTTTTGATAATAGATCCCCTATTGAAGCATATGTGGCGAATGCTGACGGCACTCCTAATTTATCACAAAAAATAACTGGAACTACTGGAACTAATATAAAGTTTCAAGACACACAGATGCCTAGTGTTGCTGGAAACTCGAGAGCAATAAGTGAAGATATATATGAACCTGTTGTATCATCCAAAACATTTTTACTCCCTGAAGGATCATATTCACCTGATCAAATTACAGAGTTTATAAATAATACCATGACTAAATCGACAGGCACACCTGATTTAGACAATCTAACAAATAATTCTTTGTTAATAGGTCTTGGTGGAGCATCTCAATTAAATATGGATAAAAACAATTTAATCCAATTTACTGATCCTACATCTGCTTCTGATCGTTATGGATACAATATTTCTAATTCTAAAAAAGCAACACCACCAGCAACAGGCGGATTTGATTCAGCAAGTAGAATATGTGGAGCATCTCAATTTGTTTTAGATTATAAAGAAGAGCAGAACAAGTTTGGGTTTCAATTTTTACACACTCCCCTATATTCAGGAGCATCAGGTAATGGATCATCGGTAGAACAGGGTGGATATGGTAATGCTATGGGTTGGAAGTCACAAGCAGGAAAAGATCCTATACCTGAAAAACCTGACGACCTACCACGAAATGTTTTTAAAATGGGTGCTGATGGTGGGGTTGTTTTAACTAAATTACTACCTTTATCATTTTGGGAAGATGAATTAGGATTCGATTGTAATCCATTTATAGAAGTTAATGGAAAAACAACAAACACACCAAATCCTGACTCTATTTTAGGGAGTTACATTTTAACCGATCTTAAAGATGGAACAGCATCTAGTTATACTATTAACCAACAACCTGCCTCAATCCCTGTATGGAGGATAATGCCTAAAGTTGGTGTAAATCTTACATCTGGATTTTTAGGTGTAGCATCCTCATTTGAAAAAGGATCTGGATTTCAAGATCCGATCGTATTAGGAGAACCAACATTAGAAGGTGAAACTGTTGATAAAATGGTCACGATTGATCAATTAGTTGATGATATTACTGCTTCTAAACAATCAATTTTAGCACAATCTGTAGCAGGTTTTGGTTATTTCTTGGTTGAAGTCCAAGCACAATTCGATAATAATTTCTTAACTCCAAATAATAATTTTAGACATATTGTGGCGATTATTAGTAGATATTATGAAAAAGATGCTTATACATCATCAACATCTGCTGACTCATTAGTATATACACATCAAGGACAACCTGTAATTTTAAATAGTTTCAGGTGTCGTATATTAAACTCATCGAAAGAATTAGCGGTTAATATTGGAACAGATAATACCGTATTTTTGGAAATTGTTAAACAACCAAAAGTAAGAAAAGATCAAAAAAAATAAATCTTTTTAATATTATTTTATCAATTATAATTAATGATTGATAAATTAAATCGAGATGATATAATAACCTTATTTACATTTTTAGGTAATTATATAGATGATAAACAAAAATTAATCGAAATAATAGAAGGATTAGAAGAAATATTTATTATTAATAATTAATTAACTAAAACTCCTTTTTCATAATCAAATGTAACTGCTCTAGAAAAATCACTGACTGAAGATACTGTCATGTCAGCATTATATTGAAACTTTACCGCCTCACCACCACATAAGAGATCAAACTTTCTTTTATCAGGTAATTCACCTGTTTCATAAAAATCTGTATAAACATCCATTAAGGATACATTATATTTATTACAATAATGATGAATGGAATCTTCTGAAACACCTTTCATTCTAACATGAAAACCTGATTTTATTTCACCATTTTCAATACCTTGTAATTTATCTAAATAAACTTTTTTGGCGATGAAAATACTTTCAACTGCTACAACATCTTCACAATCTCCGAGATCAAAATCAGTATGAAACTGCCCCATGCCTTTTCCTATTAATTCTCTATTGTATTTTTCATTATATATTTTTTCTAATTTTTCAATATCTTTCTCATAGATATGGATGCTGTCAGTGTCGGTATAAAACATATTAAGATTATTTTTTTCTGCTGTGACCATGACTTCATTCATAATCCTTTTACTCATTGATAATATTTCAACCCCAGCATAAACATTATTAAAATGATCATTGATTGGTTTAATTTTATTTACAATATAACATTTTTTCATTTCAGTATAATCTCTAATGTAATTATAATTATAATTCTGGTAATTTTCCCAGTTGTCCTTATACACTATTTCTACTTCATTATCAATTGGTTTTAATAAGCATTTACCGTAACAACTATTCATCAATAATTTATAAATTGCCTGAATTGGATTCTTTTCTTTTTTAGCATCTATTCTTGCTTGAAATAAATGTCTAATGACTGAATTAATTTTGTCGTTATGACCTTCATCATAATAATAACCACATAAGATCTTAAACTCTAAACCCTGATGCTCTACACATTCTTCATAAAGTGTTTTATCTAAATAATAAATCTCATTTTTTGTATCATTAGAAAAATCTCTAATGCCTGTTTTATCATTTGTTTTAGATAATAATGGAAAGTTTAATTTATGAGTTGGATTGTTAAGACATAATGCTTTTACGAAATATCCATCAGAATTATTTTTTAACCATTGAAAATCTTTATTCTTAATGATCTTTGGTTTTCCTTTTAAAAATCCTTTCATTCTTGACATGGCGGACGGATACAAAGAAACAGCATCAAAATCTGATACTCTGCCTGATATTTTCCATTTTTTATTATCTCTTGTCATACAACGACCACCAACTACACATCTCTGAATAAAATCTCTTGGTCTGCCTGAGATCTTGAAACAACCTTCAAAACAACCCTCACTAATAATATAATCTAAACCTAATGAGGCAATAGAACAATAATTTTTAATATCTAATCCTGTAACATCTAAAATCCATGTCCTGAATGTTTCAAAACCTTTTTTTAATACTTCAACATCTATTTTACAATATTCCTCAGAGTATGTAATTATATCTACTTCATCTTCATCTCCACAATCCCATTTTTTTACATTATCAAGAAATTGTTTATGATCTTTTTCATTAATATATTTTAACATCAAGTCAGTAGAAATAAATCTTTCTTCAACATTACTATAAGTATAAACTGAATAAGGCATTATTTCTTTTGTTACTTCTAAATTAAACATTTTACCAAAAGCAGATAATTTTGTAGAGATCAAATTGTGACTATCTAAAAAGTTACATTCTGTATATTTTCCTTTATCATAATACAGACGAGCAGAACCGCCCATAATTGAATTACCTTTTAAAACAGGTTTTAAACAATAAAGATGATCCATGATAAATGTATAATCATATCTGAGATTATGAGCAACTAAAATTATGCCTTCAAGTGAATGTTTTTTACAAACATTCTTAATCCAGTAAATTAAATCTTTACCACATTCCTCACCATAAAATGTTTCTTTCATATTCATAAAATCAACACAGCATAAATAAGGTGTATGAATATCACCTTCTGTAACAGTTTCAAAATCGAAATAACAGATAGGCATATTTTCTTTACCACCTTTTATAACTTCATTTTCTTTACAACAATTATTTTGTGAGTATTCTAAGTTTTCATTATCATCTGCCTGATTAAAATATTGAGTTGATAAAATATCTTCAGTAGGGATAAAAGACAATAATTGATCTTTATTTTTTAAAAGTAATGATACTAATTTGTAACTATCTATGAATCTTTCTTTAGATTTTTTATAAGCAAATGCTGAATTATCTTTATTTCTTATAACTTTATAAATAGTATTCCAATCGTTAAGATTTTTAACTTCATCATAATTATTAATACAGTATGAAGTTAGATTAGTTTTTTCTATAATAAAATAATGATTATCAATTAATCCTAATTTGTATTCATCACCATGACTTCCAAAATGTAAAACTTTACAATCTGAACCCTTTGGTTTTCTAAGACTGATTCTTATCTCTAATTTTTTACAAATCTCATTTAATTTACAAGTAGGCACAGATCCACATTTTACAAATGATTTCATATCATTTAATTTATTGTCTTCTAATCCTCCATTTCTAAGAGCAATATATAAACAATTATTATCATAATTTTTAGGAGCAGTAGAATGTATGTCATACCTTGTTAAATCTGTATCTAACTTATGGTAAAATCTAAAGAATGAACCTTGAGGTTTTTGTTTCTTATCACCAAGTAATTGTAATTGTATAATTACTTTTGGATTATTATCCAATTGAAATATAAACTGATTATCTGATCCTGCTCTCTGAGCAAATTGATTTCCTACTAAATCTTCATAATTTTTTAATCTGTTAATATTAAAACTACTAAGTGTGATAAATTGTTTTTGTCCTTCTACTCTAATATTATATTTCCTTGTAGATGTAACATATTTTCTTATAATGTCTAAAAGTTTCATGAGTGACATTTTAGTCAGATCAACAGTTACTGAAGATTTATTAATGCTTTTTTGTTGATTGAATAATTTACTAATTTGTGAAGCATATTTTTTATCAGTTTCATTTTTTAAATTACCTTGAGTCTGTATAGAACCATATTTACCTAATTTTTTTTCTGCTGAGTTGTCAGTTGGTTTTTTATATCTTTAGTCTAATTTTCTATTTCTTGTCCTGACATTTCCATTTTTGTCAAAAAAT
>Ga0098037_1000602_pt1 | contig 17802 bp, 20 predicted proteins | sample 5_EtaG_FD_75050 | JGI IMG/M metagenome (GOLD analysis project Ga0098037, IMG submission 75050) | Marine viral communities from the Subarctic Pacific Ocean - 5_ETSP_OMZ_AT15132 metaG | ecosystem: Environmental > Aquatic > Marine > Oceanic | place: Pacific Ocean | collected 2015-01-08 | reverse complement strand
TCGTCAGTAAAAAATAAAAGGTCACCTATTTTACTTACCCCTGTAATTAAATATTCTGGATCGAAGTTTAATATAGTTTCACTTACAAGGTGATATATTAAAGTACCTGTATTAACATTAAAAGATACTATTAAATCAACCTTTCCAGAAGCCGATACAGGATTAGCAGGATCATGAACAAACCAATAAAGCGTTTCCTCCATTCCGTCTTCATAAACCCCAATACAACGAGAGCTTTGAGATATAGCGTTGTTTAAATATTCTAAAACAGTTAAACCTGTATTACCTTTAGAATTTTCTACCGCACCTATTTCCGTTGTTTCGGTAGAACCTAAACGCACGTTTAATGCGTCTACATACTCTCCTACAGGAACCAAGCGTTCATCAACGCTTTTGTTCATCTTACCCGCAATAAAATTAGTTTGTATTAACATATTACTTTATCCATTTAGCTTGTCCCCTTAAATTCATTAGAAGTCTTCCAGGGTGCATATTACTTAGTCTCAACTTCGCATTTCTTAACAAAGAAGATTTGTCTTTACGAGCTCGGTTTACGAGATATTCCTGTGCAGATATTCTGTTATTTAAAAAAGCAAACTTAATGGCTGCATAAATATATTCTTCAAATAATTTATTTACACTTACATTTGCATCATCTCCTTTCTCCATTCCATCTGAAACATACTCTAACACTACTAATTTTCCAGACATCCCTGAACTAAAATTAATAACCCCTCCCTTTTTGTTTATACTAAAAGTTGGGTTAGAATTCGCAGTCTCTGTATTTAATCCAAATCGAGCACCAACAGCATAATCAAAACACCAAACACCATCAACACACCATCCCATTTGATTGTTATAAGGACTGTTTTCGTTTAAATAAATACTTTGTTTTTGACCGTCTAATCTATCTATATCTAATTTAGAGTCATGAGGTTTTAGAACATCTCCATATATGTCAAATAAAATTCTACACTTATGGTCTTGTAGGTACGCTCCACTCCAATTGGTTTGAATATTTTCAGTTAAAGGCCTTAATACTCCGTTTTCATATAAAGATATTCTTACCCAATTAACATAATCAGGAGGTAAAACAAAACGAAGTTGGTCACATATTTGTAATTGCAATATCTTAACCTCTTTCATCGCATCATAATTCAATTCTTGAATTGCTCTTTTTGCGTGAAATAAAACTTGATACCTATTTATATTATTTATTAATTCATTGTTGCCTTGAAACATCAACATAAAATTATTTACAATATCATCTAAAGATATATATTGATATGAACCCCAATTGGAATCAGTAGGTACGACTTGGTCGTTTTCGTAATATGTATAATCTGTTATATATGCCATAATAATTAACTTGTTTCTTGAGTGTCTACTGATTCTTCACCTGTTCCAAATTGATATACATCTGCTTCTCTAATTTCTATACCTACATACTGACAAATTTTTGCAATCAATGCAGGTTCGTCAGATAATGGTAATTCAAAGTCTTGATAATCAGGAGCTGTTTCGTTAAATAAAGGTTCTCCTCCAGGTAATCCAAACCATGTCCATCTTGGATCAGCAGGGTATCTTATATATTGTGCTTTAATATCACAAGGCCCCATAACATCTCCGATTGTAAACGGAATATTATAACCATCCCAAGTAGTAGGATAAACTGTTATTAAATTACCATCTAAAACATAACATGGATATTGTTTTGTTGGCTTAGTTAAATTAGAACTTGTAAGATTAAAAATTTTTCTTTGACTTACTCTTTCTACTTCTACTATATTATTTGCGTCATAAATACAATATGACTCTGAAGGAAGTCCTGCGGGGTTTTTAAATAAGTCTGCCGCAAGACTAATTGTGTCATTAGGGTTGCCTGGTGCTGAGTTGTTAATATAGTTTACCCATGATTGCATTCCAGGAAAACCTGTTGCTGGATATGGAGTTATACCTGTTGCAGAAAGATTAACAACTAAATCTCCTGGTTGAACTCCTGCTGCTAAAAAATTTGCAGTAGTATCTATTAAGGTATCCAATACTGATGAAGTAGTAGTACCACAAATTCTAACGGTCGGGTATCTAAATAATTTATTTATTAAATAATAATTTTCAGGTAAGCTATATACATTACTACCTCCAAAACCTGAAGGGGCAACTATAGCACTTTGACTAAAAATTGGTAGGAAGGCTTGAACCGAAAAAGTATCAATAACCTCTTCCAATCCTTTTATAATGTCCGCATAACCCGAACCCGAACTTCGATTGTTTTCTCTGTTTATCCAATTGTTATATGAATAAAAATAATCTTCAAACATATCAAGCTGTGCTTGTTTAGCATACAGATTAAAATCTTGAGGAGAGATATAACCGTAGTTATTTTTATTAGCAATAGCTAATACTGTATTTCTTACGTCATTAATAGGCATATCTAAATCTTTTTACAAAGATAACAAAAAAAAAGAGGCTTACTTTTTTTTGTAAGCCCCTCTTTTATTAATTAAATAAAGTGTTTACGACCAAGTAAATGCTGAAATCCACTGAACACCTTGAGTACCATCAGAGGTAACGTAAGGCATTGTTACTGTGACATCTCTCCATTTGCTTTGAAGAACAGACTCTGCAGTTTCTTTGAACTGTGTAGAGAATACATCAAAGGCTGCTGAAGGAGTGTCTCCTAATGTAAGAGCCAATTTTTGATTTGTACTTGATAACTTTTTATAATGAATAGTGGTTTCTCCATTTGCAGCATTACCTCTAATCATTGTAGCGTTATCCACTCTAACCTTATAACTACACTCATCACGAGTAGATAATAAAAAGAAATCATCTCCTACAATTACCGCACCTGGAGCACTCATTTCTAATTGAGTATCACTAACAACTTTAGTAACTACAGTATTTAAATTAGTAGTTGTGTTAACTAACATGTCTCCCGCTTTTACATTAGCTAAAAATCCTCCGCCTGATAAATCAGCCTTACGAACATTAGCAGCTGTTACGATTGCATAATCAGTTCCACTCGCAGATAAACCTGCACTTCCTGAAGCCCCTGGGCCTGAGATACTAAGTACCGAATCACTATCTACAGCTGTTACTTTTGACCAGCTTCTTATTGGGTAACCTGCGATACCTGTTTCATTTACCAACACATAATCACCTACCACTACATTTGCAGTAAAGTTAGGCGTACCGCCAGTGTCCGTAAGTTTGCCGACTGCCGCAGCAGTTGTTGTTCCGCTATTTGTGTATACCACTTTAGCTGGCCCTGTTGCAGTAGAACTTGCTAAAATAGGCGTGGGAACTCCTACATACTTTGCCATTATTAGGCTACAGTAATTGCTGAAACTGCTTTTGGTGGAGCGTATGCTGCAACGACATTTGTCCACGATGTCTCCAATGCTGCTGTCATAGCGTTTTGAAGAGAGTCTCTCATTTCATAATCTGCTGATCCAACACTGGCGTGTGTGAATGTAGCTGTGTTTGCACTATTGTAAGTAATTACAGTAGTAAGGTCATCTGTTCTTGTGATAGCGATTACATCTGAAACACTAACCAAGAAGTCTGTTTGTCCCGTAACAGGGACTGATATAAATTTTTCCATTTTATAAAAAAGTTTTAATGGGTTAATAAAGTGCAAAGATACGCAAAAAAAAAGCACCCTATTAAGGTGCTTCTTCTCATTTATAAAATACAAATAATTAGCTGTCTAAAAACTTAACTAATGCTTTATATACCTCTACACCATCATCACTTTTTAAGTAAGATCCTACCACATGGTAAGCCTCTTGACCAAAAGGGATAGATAGCATTTTCTTCTTATTACCTTTTAAGTTATAATAAACGTCTTTACCTTTGTTTTTTATTACAAGTAAGTTATTGTCAAAAAATTGCCTTACTTCATTTTCAAAATCTAACTCAGGATCATTTATTATTTCCATAAAAGTATAAGGATCTTCTTTAGCAAATATTAAAATGTCTCTTTTTAATTCTGCTGTACTCATTTTGTCAGCCGCACCTCCTAATAAAACTCTACTTACTGCTACTAATTTTTCAAATGGTAGTTCTTTAGCCGCAATTTGTGCATCTAAAATAGTTTCTAAAACTTCTACATCAGCAGTTGCATCTTTCTCTAAATTAACTTCTTCGAAAACCATATTCCTTTGTGGATGATAGTATAAAAAAGATTGAAGAACTTGATTTTGTTTTGGAACATTTAGCATTCCATCTTCAAAAATAATTGGTTCCATTATAGCATTTCCATCTTGTTCATCTACAAAAGGAGACTTTTGATTTTTTGCATAACGAAGTTGACGATTAACCCCTTGGTCTTCGTCAAAATAAAGTAAAGATGCTCTTCGGGTGTGGTGAGAAGACAGCATATAAGTTAATGGTGCTGCTTCTTTTTTAAGACGATAAGTCTTAGCTGTGAATGTTTTTTTGATTTGTTTCATTTTATATAATTTAATTAAAGTTAAAAAAAAGGGGAGGAGATTAATCCTCCCCCTAATTACTAATGATTATGCATTCTGGAATAAGAAGAAGTTGTTTGCACCTAAAGTACATACACATCTTTCACTCAAGAAGTTAACCTCCATTGCATCTAAAGAAGATGTTCTTGCTCCACCAGCAGAACCAGTGATCCAAGTTTTGTATCTTCTGTCTTCAGTCTCAGACGCTCTGTATCTAACATGTAAGAATGGTCTCTTAGCGTTCTTACCTAAGATTTGGTCATATACAGTTGTAGAACCAGCAGGAACCATAAGTCCATTGATTGCTCCACCAACTAAACCACCTCTCATTGTAGGATCGTTTAAGTATTTCCAGTCTTGCTTGTAGAAGTCATAACCTCTTCTGAATCCAGTGAACCCTAAGTTAAGAGCCATTTCCTCATCAGTGTCAAATAGACCATATGAAGTACCACCCGCTCCGTAAGAGTTTTGAGCAGCTAACATATCATCAATATCAAATGAGAATTCTCTGTTAACGAAAAGAACATTTTCTTCAATAGAACCTTGCTTGTCAAGTCTTTGAATAACAGCATCGAAGTCTGCTAATACAGCTGGGTTACCCCCTCCATATACATTACCTCTTTGTCCTACTACATAAAATACACCTTGAGAACCTTTGTTACCTGCTCCCGAAGCTGCACCTAATGCGATAGCTGCTGCTCCAGAACCTACTTCAGCAGGAACTGCTTCAATCATTGCAGTCTCCAAGTAGTCTTCAAAACGAAGTCTTGTGTCATGCTCTGACTTTAAGTACCATAAGTACCCGTCAGCACCATTCTCTCCAGTAATTTCAATCCAACCAATCTGAGCCATATCAGAACCATTCACTTGGAATTTATCTTTAATGATGATTGGTGAATTTTCAAAGATGTAGTCATCAGACTCTAAAGATTCAACCATTCCATTAGTTCCTTTTTGGAACTCAGAACCGTAAATCCATATAGTTGATTGAACACCTAATCCCATTGCTTGACCTGTACCTTCATAGTAAGCAACGTCAATAGTACCCGCACCGTAGTTAACGTCAGTAATAATTGCTTTGTTAGTCAAGTTTGATCCTGCAGTGTTATCTGCAATCATAACTGTTTGACCAATTCTTAAAGCAATACCTCCGTTACCTGCTGTAGTAGTACCACCGCCTGGTATAACTGGTGTAAGGTTATCTGCAATTGTCCAAGTAGCTGTTGTAGTACCTGCACCTGCTGCAGAACCTGATGTACACTGAGTGTATTTAATGTGTAATCTTCCTTGCTCCGCCCATTTGATAAGGTCAGAGTTAGAAGGCATTTCAGCTCCTACCATTCTTAGGAATGAGCTGATTGTTCTATTACCATATCTTTCAAACTCTTTTTCATAAGTATCTGGAAGATACTGATTCATAAAGTTGAAATTAGTAATATAGTTTGTTGGTAGGGCAACTCGTTCCGCTGAAGGAATTAAGTCGTACCCTGGTGAGCTATTTACTGCCATAATTTCTAAATTTTTTTAATTTTTAACTTTTTTTAATACTCTTTATTCGAAGTCCTCTTCCGCTTGAAGTGTCACCTACAGCACGAATTTTTAAACCATTCTTACTAAAGGTTTGAGGTGTCTTCCTAACCATATCAATGTTTTTTGATTTTTTTGAAACATCATCAATAGCTTCGGATTTACCTTGCTCGTAAAAAAATCTGGCAAACTTTTCTGGATTTGAAGCAATTGCAATTGCTTTATGATATCCTTTTGAGTCTTTCATCATACCTGTCTTATCGTCTAAAAACGGTGCAACAAATGTAGTGTAATCCGACTGTTTATTTTTTAATTCAGTCGTGTCTCCAGGTTTGTAAGTATATGTTTTGTCGTTAACAGAAATATCAAAACCTTTGAAATCCTGATTGAAAACTTCGTTAGTTTTCTGAACAAACCAATCATACCTCTTTTTTCGAGCCTCTTCTTGAGTTTCGGACTCCTCCATATAACTCTTATAGCGATCGTATTCTTCTTGTTGCTCATTAGAACTAACATCCCCTCTTGACTCAAGCGGGAGTTTATATTGTTCCTTTTGCTCCTCGAAAAACTTTCTCGCTTTTGAAAGTTCTCTTTTTTTGGCTAACCTTTTTTTCTTTACAATCTTTTCTTCATCCAAGTCTGCATCATATCCAAACTTGTCATCAATTAAATCTTGCACGTCAATCTCATCTAAACCTTCTTCTATATGAGAATAATAGTCGGTTAGCACTTTGTCATCATCAAGTTCTGCGTAGTCTTTCTGTAAACTCAGAAAGTCACTCATCCCTCGACCTGTTTCTTTTTTATATTTAAAGAACGCTTGCACATCTTCAGGAAGCTCTTCATTTTCTTTTTGTGTAGAAAATAAATCATCTACCGAAGCTATGTCTTTATTGTATCTATTCTTAATATACTCAAGAATATCTTTATCTTCTAATCCAGGCTCAGAGGTTTCTGATGCTTTCTCTTCCTGGTGTACTTCTTTTTGTTCTTCTGCGGGAGGGGTACTCTCAGAGCTTGCATCCACTCGTTCCACGTCAGAGTTACTCTCTTCAGCTTGGAATTTTTCTTCATGCTCTTTTAATAGTTCTTCCTCTACTTGTGCAGTAGATTTTGTTTCTACTCCCGTTACTTCTTTTACTGTAAATTTAGGTTTTTCGTTGTTTTCCATTTTATTTAATTTAATTTGTGCAAAGTTAATACTTATTTTATTATATTTTTAAGCCAATTATCTTGGATTAAATTCAGCAAAATCAAACCCATCTAAACTATCCTCATTAGATTCAAAGTTCTGTGCAGGTAAGTTTCTTTTTCTCTGTTCAATCATTTTAGACTGTTGAGTATTACCTTCAGCTATTCTTTGTGATTTGCCTTTTTCTCTCATCTCCTCTCTTTTATCCATTTGTCCTTGCTCCATTCCTTTTAACTGCATATTCATTTGGAATTCCACATTCATTAATTGTTCTTTTAATGCAGCTTCATTTTTCATTCTCTCAATATCAAAAGCAACTTGTGCTTGAGCAACTTGCATTTTAGACTGCGCTTCAGCTTGCATCTTTTGCATAGCCGCTTGAGCCGCTGCTTGCTGTGATTGCATCTGACCTTGTTGTTGCATTTGTTGCTTTTGCATCTCTTGTTGTTGTTTTTGTTCAGCAGTTTGTTTACGCTTCACTTTCAACAATTGAGTTGCCATTTTTATATTTTTAATTTCTCTAATATCAATTGCATCTTCCAAATTAATATCTTGTTTAGATAGAGCCATTTGGATGTTTTGTTCTAACAATTGTTTTTGCTCTTCATCAGGAGTCATTTCAACAAAAATACCAAAGTCATATATATAAAGATTTTTAATCTCATCTAATATATTAAGATTAAACTTTCCAACCTGCATAGCAAACTCATCTCTAAAGTCTGCATACTCTAAAACATCAGCGCACCTTAAAGAAAGGGCTTCTGCTATAGTTCTTGTTATATATAAACTTGATTGCAAAATGTGACGTGTAGCGGTATTAGAGTTAAGAGCTGCTAATTTCTGAACCCCAACTAATGAATTAGGATCAGGAGTAGAACCATCTCTCGCTTCGTTTAATCCCGTCACTGCTCGTATCATGTCTAAATAATGATTATAGTTTCCAAGAAGCATTTGCAATTTTCCTTGACCACTATTAGAATTAAGTTGAGTGATAGGTACTTTGGCATTATTAAATTCCCCGTCTTGAGTATAACTTCTACCCACTACACTACCTGTTTGGAAATATAACCTTAAAGCATCTTCTGGATTGTATGCATTACCTGTTCCTAAATCCACCTCACTTAATCCGTCAGCATCTATAAACACACCATCAGGAACAACTCTTGAAACTACTTGTTGTATTTTTAAATGAGTCATTTGAATTAAATCGGCAAAAGGAATCATTCTTCTTACTAAAGATTCTATAACCCCTTTATACATCCTTGGAGCACACGCTACATAATTAGGCATAGCGTATTGACTTGCAGAATTAGGACGAACCATGTTTTTCATCATCTCCCACTTAATAATAATGTTTGTTCCCATTACCATTACTCCTTCATACCACACATCAATTCTTTTTTCTACTCTTTCGAATTCTCCCTCATCCATCATTTCTTGAGGTGGGTTAAACTCATCATTTTTTTCTACTGCTTTATATCCTCCATCAGCCATTTTCTTTTTCTTATAAACAAAACTATTAGTAGTCTTGTAATTAAAATAAAGAAGGGTGCAGGTATCACGATAGAACATGCTATTCTCATACATCTGAGCAACATTATAATAATCATACCACGCTTGACTATATTTCGAAATCTCCTCTAAATCACTTGGAGTTAAATCAGGATTGATTTTTAAAACTTCTGTAATAGGAATTGTTTTTAATTCTCCCCAATAAAAAGTGTCTTTAAAATAAGGATCTTCTGTATAACTGTAAACTACATGAGCAGGATCAACATACTCTACTTTAATACCGTCACCATCTTGAAATGTATGTTTGGCTATTCCTATACCTAAAGTAGTAATATCATAGTCAACCCTCTTACGAGTGTCTACATAATGATTCTCTTCAAGCATTGTATTAATTGCAACTTCATTAGCAATTTCTACTGCAGGTTTATAGTTCATCTGCATATATAATTCCATCTCCACATCATTCTCTGGAAGCTGGTCAGGATTTACTTCAAAAACATTTACATCAAAGTCTCGTTGGATTTGTTCGTATAAATTTTTAGAAAGCATATTTCTTTCCACCATGTTCTGAAACTTATTTCTTTTCTCTGCTGACAAAGCATCTTGAGCATAGCATTTTACATCAAACAATCTGTCTGACATTCCATTAACAACAATATCTACAAACTTAGGTATGATAGGTACAGGAGTCCAATCTAAATTTAGATAAGACAAATCCCCATCTATAGCTAATTCATTTTTATATTTTGCTATAGACTGCTCACCTCTTGCGTATAAACGTAATTTATTGAACTCTAAAAACTGATTGTAAAAACGACACGACATTCCATCTCGTCTAAACCACTCGTATTGTATTGCCTGCCCTACTTGTAATCCAAACTCCTTTGTTTTCTTTTTGGCATCTGAAACAAATTGGTCTGGAAATGCAGCAGACTTTATATCTATCTGTATTCCTTTCATGTAATTATTTGACTTAATGTACTACTATTGTTGTATTTTGCAAAGTTAATACTTATTTTTGATTTTTGTTTAGATGGTGTATAAAGGTGCTTTTGATTAGCCATTATAGCTAACCCGCTACTAATAGACGCATCATACTTGGTTCTATTGCTAATATCGAACTTAGCCCAATCCTCTAAAGTTCTACCAAAATACATAACCCCCATATCATCTGCATCTCTAAATGTCCCATCTAAATCTATACCAATATATTTTTCTATATACGATTCTATAGCTGCAGCATGAGATTGCTTTACATCTTCAGATGTATTAGGAATACCTCCTAATTCTCTTTCTGTTTTAGAAAGTTTATTGTAAGTTTTATCAGGACGATTTAAAGAGTATCCTCTATATCCTCTATTTTTAAAATGATATAATAAACGGGGTTTATTATTCTCACACAATATAGGCATTCCATAAAAGATGCAAGCCATTAATACTTCTTCAAAAAATATCTCAGCTGTCTGTGGTCTTGCTATGTATTCTAAAAAAAACTCATTACTTGGAGCTTCATCCATATTAAATTTAGTAAGTCCATGCAAAGAACCGTTAGATCCCTTCCCAACTACCACTCCAGATATATCATAAGAGTCACAACCGAAAGAGCCTACATGCTCATTCCCTGGGTATTTCAATCCTCTCCTAATTTCAATGCGATTTTGCAAATGAGGAGGAGGTGTCCAACTTACTAAAAACCTACCTCTTTTATCAGGACTCCATATAACCTTTGTATCTTTTATTCCGTCCTTCCAATGAAAAGATCCTCGAGTAAGATGATGGTCTATAATTAAAGAATCATTATAATCTATTTGTTGATATATTTTAGTCAAGTTAAAAATAGACTGTTTACTTTCATCTCTAAAAGCATGAGACTCTGTTCTTGGAAACTGTCTATAAAATTCATTTAAAGCGTCAGCGTCTTGTGATAAAGAAGCCACTTCATTCTCCCAATAATTAATAGCTCCTAATTTTATATCTTCACCATCTATACCTACTATAGGTTTACCTGGGGTGTAAAACACAGGCATCCCATATTGGTCAATATATCCTTCGAAATTCCATTCCATAGGAATAAACAAACAGTATAATCCACTTTTAGTTTGACCATTAGCATTTCGCTTTGAGGGGAAAGAATCATTGTATAAAGATTTAAAATTACTACCTCCTTTATCTAAAGCGTTAGATGTAGAACCCATCATACATTTCCCAATAACCTTACTCCCTAATCGTAAACAAGTCTTAGTTACCCGCCAGTTATTTAATATGTTATCAGGTTTTTCCCACTTACCACTTTCATCATGTAATAATAATTGCAACTTCTCACCGTCATAACTATTATCTCCAGTATTTTTCCAGTCAATAGTAGTGTCTAATCCCTCTAACTCTTCATCAGCTAACGTGTGCATATTCTTTTTAGTAATCTTAGATGCAGGTACTCTATATGCTAATTCAGTTTTAGGTTTATCCATACCATCTTGTATGGGTTTAAAAAAGAAAGGATAGTTGTTAGATATTGGAACAACCTTATCTGTAAACATTTTTTTAGCATCCGAACCCGTCTTAGATAATATACCTATACGAGAATCTTTGGTAATAGTAGCTTTATTTACTCCTTCACACGAACTCATAAAAGAGAATCCTGAACGTCTAATTTTTAAATAACACATTCCAAAACTTCTTTTGTCTGCTTTACATGCTTCCCAAAAAATATAAAATATTCTATTAGCCTCTCTAAAATCAGGATTACCTACATCAATCTTTGTCCATTGTAAGTACATATAATGAGTCCCTGTAAGGTAAGTAGGTTTTCCTTTATTCATAAACCAAACACCCTGTTCTCTTCGGTCAAATTCTCTTTCTATATAGTCTACCCATTGAGACTTAAATGTATCAGGGGTTTCATGCCATTGAAAGATAGATTTTATTCTACTTAGTTCTTTAGATAATATATGTGGTTCCCAATATTGTTTTTTCTTTTCCTCACTTCTTTTGATTATATCTTTAGAAATTTTGGGTAACGCAATGTTTAATCCATTTATATTATATATATCACCTATTGTACCATCTCGTGATATAACTACAATATCATACTTTTCATTATAACCATATTCCCAGCTATGCGCTCTGTTTTTATTAGAGACAACACTCTTAGGAATAATATTTTTTACTATCCTATATAACTTATCTTGATCTTGATTCTGCAAATCCTTTTGGTGTATTATTTTTCTTTTCTTTTACCGTCCCCTCTAATAACGCTTTCTCGTTTTCTATTTTGTTTAATATTTCAAAGGCATCCATAATGCACAATTTTTTAGTAGCCGCTGCGTTCTTTAATCTATCAGCAGCTAATTCATCATCTTTATCATACTTAATAATATCTTCCTTTGCAACTTTAATAAGTTGTTTTACCGCCTTCTCTCCCGCTTCAATTATCTTTAATTTTATTTCTTTACTATCCATTATATATATTTATAAAACATTACGAAAATTTCTCTTCCTTGTTTCCAAGATTTATTAGGATACTTACTGTGAAAGTATGCTGAAGGATAAGATATAAGTCTATTTTGTTTATAACCTATCACCGAACTTAACCGCCACATATCTAAGTTTTCAGCGTCCACTTTTATCATTTCATCATACTCATCATTAGTTATAGTAGGAGGAATAGTGTCTCCATATCTCACATGCTCCCATAGCGCAGTTCCATGCAAATCCTCTTTCTCACGAGGTGAAATATAATAAACTAAAGCACGATCAGGTTTTTCTCCTTTTATATTTAAGTCAGAATGTATCCTCCAACTATTATCTAATTCGTCAGTAGATTTTCTAAAAAAAGACAAAATATTTTTTACATCTTTTTGTTCGATTATAGATAATTTATTTTCCATATATTCATCGAAATCTTTTAATGAAGATTGAATGTAAAATTCTTTTTCTCCTACCACCTTCTCTTCCCATTCATTAGATTTTAAATACAACTCTAATTGCTCAAAAAATTCTCTGTCTAAAAAATTATCTTTTATATATATCATAATATTAAAGTAATATTACTTGTAAACATACGATATAGTTTTTCTCCGTCTATAGTAAATTCATACTCACTATCGGGTTGAAAAGATATTTCATCCCCTTCTTTAACTCCTAAGTCTAAAAGCTCTTGATTAATATATTTCATTTTACCCACTAAAGGCTCTTCTCCTTGTTTTAATATAAAAGAGTCTTTTACGTCTACTGGCTTTACAAAACAATACTTTCCGTAAGCATTCCACTTACCATCTTGTTTATACAAAAAAAATTGTTCTTTATCTATAAAAAACAAATCCTCTCTAAAAAAACTTCTACCACTTTTTTGCCTACCCTTCATGTCATAATAAAACTTAAATACATTATGATGTACAAGCAGCATGTCACCCTTTTTTATAGGGCCTGTATAGTTAATCGGAAGTTCCTCTACAATTGCAAACCTATTAGAAGCCATGTGATCCTCTTGAGATACACTGGTGATAATATCTACATTACTAATGTTTTTTATATTATCGTATCTTCTTTTATTATAAGGCTTAACAATAAAGTTAAATGGTGACCTCATTAAAAGTTGATATTAAATTCTAAAGAAATAGGTAGGGTTTTTCTAAATTCTTTCCATAGATAAACCTCATCTCCTTTTTTAACCCAAATTTGGTAAGAGTCAGTTTTTTCTTGGATTAAATGTATAGTGTAAGAACCACCTAAAACCTCTTGGTTGGTTATATAATGCATGGCACTTGACTTATAGTCAGCACCGATTGATATTTTTCTAATGTCCATTTCATTTAATTTAATTTATATTTAAGCTGAAAATTCAAATCTGAGATTCTGTCTCCACATCAAGAAGAAACTTGCGATATTACTGGCGTTCGCTTGCCAAGTAAACATCATTCCATCTCCTGGAGTCCATGTTCTATTACTAAGAGAACCAGGAGTATAAAGTGGACAACAAGAAGGATTACCCGCTACCGGGGCTCCAATCCTACATGATCCCGCTAAATATATATCTCCCGATGCACAAGGGCCGCCTGTTACTCTCCACACATTTAAAGTAAAATCTGTAGATGCAGGGAAACCTGTACCTGTTCCAGGCGATTGCTCCTCAACTATAAATTGACTCAGCATATTACATAATATTAGATTAGGCTTTCCTGTAGTGCAACCATCTAAAGGTAATTGAAAAACTGTTGAAGAAAATCTTTGCTTGGCACTTAATGATAGTGGGACTGTAGTCCCAAGTGGCTCAGTATATTGAGTAGTATTAAAATTCCAAGATGAACTTGGAGCAAAAGGATTAATACCCATGTGAGTGTTAGCAGTATAAGTAGCAAACTTTGGAACCATTCCTGTTTCTGTCCAAAGAAATGAATTAGTATCTGAACCACCACCTGCTGGTACAGCCCATGTATTGTCTCCTCTTAAAAATGTTGTAGCACTTGGTGTGCCTGTTGCTGATAAATCTGCAGTTACAGTAACCGCACCCGCTGCAGGAGCGTTAGGCGTTAAGTCTATAAAAGTACCATCTGTTGTAGTAACAGAGGTTACTCCAGCCCCACCACCACCTGCAGGAACCCATTGTAAAGCAGTTCCTGTAGAACTTAAAACTTGTCCTGCAGTACCAGGTAATCCTGCACTATCTAATATTTGAACGGTATTAAGTGTTGGCCCAACATATTGCGCAGCTCCTGTTAATACAATCCCTAAATTCGCAGTGTTTCCAGCTGCCAATGTGTCTTGTAAATTACAACAAGCAGCATTAACCCATGTTAAGCCTGTACCGTTAGATGTTAATATTTGTCCCGCTAATCCTACTGAAGATGTAGAATCCGTTATTGTTGTTGGTTGTATAGTACCATTTAATATAATGTCGTTTGTAGCAGTATTACCAACAGCTAATACTTGTGATAAATTTTGTAATCCTACACCCCCACCATTTGTCCATAAGGTTGCACTACCTGTAGATGTTAAAACTTGCCCTACAGTTCCACATACTCCGTTTGAATCTTCTACACACGCATTAAGCTCTACAGTTCCATTAAAAGTATTTATTCCCCCATAAGTGTTTGTTCCTGCCGAAGTAATATTAGATGTAGCATCTAACACTAAAGGAGATGTCGCTGTTAAATTTATACCAACTCCTACCGCAGTATTACCCGCAGTTAGAACTTCTTGTAAGGTAGGCATGGATTGAACAGGAACTCCCGCTAACCATTCAACTCCCGTACCCGCTGCATTAATAGTTAGTATCTGTCCCGCTGTTCCTGTATTACCAGCATAGTCATTTAAAACAGAAGTAGTGTTAAAATTTAATACAGATGAAGTGCCTAATATAATATCATCAGCTGTATTAATAGAACAGTTAGCTGCTAATGTCATATCAGTATTATTAGATAACGCTAAACTCTGACCTGCTCCGTTCATTTGAATACTCGCAGAAGTAACTATATCAATCGTAGCAGTATTTCCCACATTTAATACGGGATCTAAAGCACAGCAAGATAACGTAGGAGAATTAATCCATTGAATACCCGTTCCTGTAGAAGATAAGATTTGACCTGCCACACCAACACTTCCAGCCGCTGTTATGCTGTTGGGAATTATAGTTCCCAGAATAGTCATTGTACCAACAAGAGTCATGTTTTGCGTAGCGGTATTACCCGTATCTAAAACTGACTGCAATCCTTGAAGCACACCCGTCCCGCCTATTAAGTCACTTACTAAAAATGTAACTGTTTTATTGTCACTACTAACATCAGTAGCAATAAGTAAATCATCCATTGCTGGTGTGACCGTAGGGTAGACAACTGTATTTTCAATTTTTGCCATATCTTAAAAACTATATATTCTATATTGTACACTCACTTTAAGCACACCTTCTGCTAATGCCCCTGTTGGGTTAGCAGCGTTAGCCCATAAAATTAATTTATCTCCACCTAAAGGAGAAGGATATAAAAATGGACCAGGCTTTGGCCCTTGAGTAACATTATTTATTCCTGAAATTATGGAACCATCAAAGGTGTTTTCTATTGTTGCAGCAGCCGCAGCGTGTGCTAAATTAACGCTACCTGTAAAAGTAAAAGGTGCAGTAGCATATAAATATTGAAGACTTGCGGCTATTACTTGAACAAACTTACCAGGACCTGCATCCACTATATCTACAGGAACAGTATTTAAAAATCTAATTTGATCAGCAGTAACCGTTACTACTACAGTGCTTGTTCCAAAGAAGTCTTGAAAATCCGCAACCGAAGATGTTTTTGTTTTATCTGAATCGTTTTTATCAGTTAAAATAAGTAAATCATCTTGAGCAGGGGTTACCTTTGGATAAACTGTAGTATTATTTATTTTCGCCATCTTTTTCTTTTTCTTTCACTTCTCCTGTTTCTAAATTAACTACAGCATTCTCGCCATAAGTTTTCATTAGACCTTGTTCAGCTTCTTGAAACTGTTTTTTAAGTTGTTCTACCTTTAAACATAATCCATGTTTTTGTAAAGTTAAATCACCTAATTGTGTTTTTACTTTATTAAATTCTGTGTTTAATGCTTGAAGATTTTCTAACTCTTCTTTTTTAATCTTTTTCATTTGATTTATATTAAAGTTAATTATTAATGCAAAGATAATAAAAGTTACGGAATGTGTTTTACTTTTTTATTTTCTCAAATGACCTTCCTCCAAAGTACGCCCCAATCACTGTTATTAAAACTAATTGTAAAAGGTCTGTCCATTTTTCCTCTACTTGAAACTTAATAGAACCCGCATCTATAAATATCATTAAGACAGTGCATACAACTAAAAATATTAATACCATAGGCCTAACATTTTTACTTAACCAGGAATCGCTGGTCATATCGCTTCTCCATCTTTCTGTTACATTTTTTTGAATCTCTGCCTCTGCTTCTATAAAGATTTTTTGCATCTCCATTTCAAAAGCTGCCTTCTCTTCTTTTGTTTGAATAAACCTATCAGCAATTCCTGCAACCTTACCAGCTACATCTAACGCTCCCTTTCCAAATATCTTAGTCCAAATACTCATGATTTTTTTCTTATGTATTCTAATATAATATCTATTTTCTTTTTTATTTCGGTCATATTATCAGCCGCCCTTTCATGATGACGTGAAAATTGATTCTTCACCTCATACAACGAAAAAACGAGGAAACGATAAAGAGCATATAAAGCTCCCAATAATAATATTAATGGTAATCCGTATCCTTCTATTAATTCTAAAATTTCTTTCATTAGTATTTTCCTCTTCTATTTTTAGGACTCGATTTAGTTGAACCACCTTTACCTGCCCAGAGTTTTTTACACGACCAGTATCTTGCTGTTAGTTTTGATTTCGCTGTGCCACATTTATGTCTTGCTTTAAAAGACTTTCTTGCAGCAGAAGAATAGTTATGACCATAACCTTTAGCCCCAAAGTGAATCAGCTTCTCTTTACCACCCTCACAAGCCTTAACCATCTTCTTCTTACCTGGACGGTCAGAAGATGTAACTCGGTTACATTTCATTCTGCTTTTTTCAGCCATTACTTTTTATTTTTAGGTAAAGACTTAATCTTTCCGTTTTCTGTTCTTGCGTATCTATGAGTTTTAGTTTCTTTACTTGGTATTAAAGTACCACAGTATTTTCCTTTACCGTACTCCCAGCACACTTTTTTTCCTGTTCTTCCTTTTTTTGCCATTATGCGTATAACCAAATTGCGTCAGATTTAGCCTGATCGTTGTCCACATGTATGAAGGTCTTTGAAATACCCAAACGAGTGAACCCGACATTAACTAAAGCTCTAACCATTATAGATCTCTTTTCTGAATTGCCACACGCAATATCAGCAGCACATCCTTTTAAGTGTGAACTATTGGGACTTGCTTGATATCCTCTTTTTTGTAAATCTTTATTGTATGCTTGTGTTCTGAATCCTGATGTTATCTTGAAAGGTATGCCCGCTTCTTCTCTGGCAAAGTCTAACATCTCTAAAAACTCATGTCTCATATTTTTCCCTGAACCAGGTTCATCAGGAGAATCAAACTCACTGTGGGTAAAATATTTCATGATTACTTTTTCTTTTT
>Ga0098037_1000601_pt1 | contig 17815 bp, 33 predicted proteins | sample 5_EtaG_FD_75050 | JGI IMG/M metagenome (GOLD analysis project Ga0098037, IMG submission 75050) | Marine viral communities from the Subarctic Pacific Ocean - 5_ETSP_OMZ_AT15132 metaG | ecosystem: Environmental > Aquatic > Marine > Oceanic | place: Pacific Ocean | collected 2015-01-08 | reverse complement strand
TAGTGATTATCTTCAACATAAGCATATCCCGAACTACTACTTTCATAAAATCTCATTGTATTTACACCACCAACAACCATATAAACACTATCAGCTGTGTTTTCGTGGATATAACTATTACCACCACCATCAAAATAAAGTTTCTTGGCAGCTTTTAATCTTGTGTCTTGTAATAAATCAATAGATACCGCTCCACCATCAATAACCATATAATTAGTGTTTCCACCACTACCATCATCATTGCTAAATATAATATCTGCGTCAGTAGCTTCATTTCTTATCTTGGTATCGCCATTGGCATTTCTGATATAGAAATCATCATTAGTTGGCTCATAGTAAAGGCGAACATCGGAGTGTGAGCCGAAGTATAATTCTAAATTATCATTGAAATATGTATCTTTGTGCATAGCTATTAAGGTTGCACTACCATCTAATGTTAGGTAAGGTGTATTTCCACCTGAACCATCATCTCCATATAATACAGTATCTGCATCATCAACAGTATTTCCTATACGAAGTTCTCCTTGATAATTATAGATATAAGAGTTTGTTCCATCGTGGAATAATCTTAAATCATTACCAGCACCAATTCCTAAAGTAGCATTATCGTTAGGTAATAAAACACTACCTACTTCACTTGCATCTATTTGGATAGCATTGATAGTAGAGCCACCATCGTTTACAACAAAGTATAAATCTGCATCTTGTGTTACTGTATTGATAACATTGTTAGTTCCATCGTGATAAAGTTTGAAATCAGCTCCAGTTCCAAGTTTAATTTCATCACTATCGCCTAATTCTAAATGAGATTGTAATGTTGCAACACCAGCAACATTTAATGTTGAACTTACAGTTGTTGCTCCAGTTACTGCTAATGTGCTTCCATCAAAAGTAAGATTTCCCTCTCCTCTAAATGCGTCTGTTCCAGTAGCAGTTAATACTCTGTTGTCTGCTCCATTAGACATAAAGTCTGATACATCAACAGATAGAGTGACATCTCCAGATGAACCACCCCCATCTAAACCAGTACCAGCAGTTACTGCAGTTATATCTCCAGTAGCTCCTGATCCAGTAAGATCGACAATAGCGTTATTATCACGAATATATAGTTTGTTTGCATCTCTATCAAATGCTAACTCTTTATCAACAATATCACTAGTAGTAGGTGTACCACTACCTGACTTAATCTTGATAGTATTTGCCATAAGTATCTCCTAATTTAGTAAGTTCCACCATCAATAGTAGCACCATCTAATGCACCAGTCAAAGTGCAAGTAGTACCAGTAATTGCACCAAATGCAACTGGTCCGGCGCTTCCAGAGAAGACTTCGCTAGAATTAGAAGCATCTGCAATAAATGTAAATTTTCCAGTGCTATCATCAAATCCGAAAAATCCTACTTTAGCAGCACTACCAGTGTGGTATCTAAACTCAATACCTCTATCTTTATTATCATCACTTCCTGGAGCAGAATCTCCACCAAGTGTAAAGATAGGATCATCTATAGTAACAACTGTAGAATTTACTGTACTAGTTGTTCCAGAAACTGTAAGATTTCCACCTACTTCAAAATTACCGGTTGTACTACAATTACCTGCTAATGCAATATTATCTACAATCTTAGCTGCAGTAATAGCATCGTTTGCAATATCTGCAGTAGCAATAGATCCATCAACTATTTTTGAAGAATTAACTGAGTTGGATGCTAATTTAGCAAGAGTAACTTGTGAATCTGCAATATGTGCAGTGTCTATAGAACCATCAGTATAGTGTTCGCTATCAATAGCATCATCTGCTATTTTTGCACCAGTAATCGCATCATCTGCGATTTCTGCTGTGACAACACCACCATCTTTAATAGTTACTGCACCACTAGACACACTAAAGTTATTACTTGAAAAAGAAGCAATACCTTTTGCACTTGTAGAAGCAAAAATATTACTATCAGTAAGATCAACTGCTAAAGTTGAAGAATTGTCATCTGAACCAGAAGTAACTGTACCACTGATACCATTACCATAAGTAATATCTTGTAATGTAGGTAAGTGAAATACCTCAACACTACTATTATTATGTCTACCGACATATAATTTTTTATCTGCCTGATTTAATGCTAACTCTCCATTAGCTAATGAACTAGGTGCGCCAGTATTTGTATTGCTACTATGTCTTTTAATTTGGACTGTATTTGCCATAATCTATCCTATGTATATGTTCCACCCTCAAGGGTTTTATTAGTTAAAGATTGACTAGAACCAACATCTACAATATCATCATTGTTTGAACCGCCTACAGTTTTATCATCTAATTGATTTAACTCTGATGCAGTAGCAGTAACACTATTAAGTTTCGACAGATCATTTTCTGTAACACCACTGTCTTTTACTTTAGTAATATTACTATCTATTTCTGTTCCTGTGTGTGCTGATGTATAGTTTGCCATATCTATAGAATAGACAATAAGATGACACTACTCCATATCCAATTCTTTATACAAGTCTGTATCTTTCATCCTTTTAAATCCACGACCTATGTCATCAGAAAGTATTAAAGGTTTGCTAAAGATTCTATGAGCTTCTACTTCTTTATCACAATCATTACAGTTATGTTGTATAGGATTGTTTCTATTTTTGACACTCATTACAGTTTCAATTATTTTTTTGCAATCGCATTGTGCGATATATTCATATATGGGCATATTATTCCTTTTTGATAAGATAGGGGGATCCAATGAACCCCCCTACATTATTATGCGTTGTTAAAATTAACAATCGGCAAAGATGCGCTATTAGCAGCATGAGATAGTGCAGCACCAAATAGAACATCTGCTACTACTGCAGTAGCTAGATAATCGACTTGATACTCGGACTGAACTCTAGGAGCTAACTGTTGTGCGAAGTAAACACTATTTCTGTTAAAGATAGTAGCAGTTTCATCGCCAGATCCTCCATCATCATCCCAATCTGTGGACACATATACTGGCATACCATAAGCATTTATGATTTGACCAGTAGCTAGTGGGTTTTCGCTATCTCCTCTCTTTTGAGCTTCTGTAAAGTCGCCTAAAGAAAGTAATGACATATAAGCAGCAGGAGAACAATAGAAGAAAGTGTCTCCATCTGTATAGTCATAGTTAGCATCCAATAGTTTTTGTAGACCACTTCTAACCAAAGCAGTGGTAAAAGTGTTGTCAGTTGAAAGAGCAACATCATTTGCACTAGCAGTTTGAAGTAATAAAGCGATGTAGTTTTCTACTTTTTTACTTAAAGCATAACCCATTGAACGAGCATAAGCATTAAATAAGTCAGCAGATTCTTGAACTCTTACGATGTCCTCGATTCTTTTCGCTTCATAGTGGTGTTGATCTACAGATAATTGGATAACCCCATCTGTATTTGCTGAGTAAGTAACAGCACTGTCTGCAGACTTAGCTGCAGCAGTTTCTTCTGCTACTTTAGGGATATTTAAGATGTCCCCTCCACCTGACAACATAGATGAGAAGTCAAGAACTTGATTTCTAATCTGAAATTGTCTTTCAGCATAATCTAAGATGGCGTCACGCCACATTTCGGGAATAAAATTTGCTGCAGTTGTTGTTGTTACATTAGCCATTTTATTTCATCTCCAAAATTATGATTTGTTTTTATAAGTTTCTACAATGGTACTCCAGTTTTTTCTGCGATCGGATTGATCCATATCTTTCCAAGCATCTTTTTCTAAAGCCATTTTTGTAGAACTACTTTCTTGTGTTGCAACTGGTTTCTGAACTTTATTTAAATCAACAAATTTTTGTAATTTAGATAAAGATAGATCCTCTGCAATCACTTTTTGATCATCTGACAAGTTTTCTAAAAGGTTCGACCTAAACTCTTGTTGAAAACTATCAAACTCATCAGCTTTTGCCTTGTAAGTATCTCGTTCCTGAGATAGGCTTTCTGAAAGCTCTTTATATTTTTCTTGTTCTACGAGCTTTGCTTCATCGGATGCCTTAATTGTAGCCTTAAGATCGTTCAATTCTTCACGAAGTTTCGCTTTCTCTTGACGATGCTTTTTGGCTTCATATACTAAACTACCAATGTTATCTGATGATGGGGTTTCTTGAGTCGGCTCTGACTCTGTTTCTGTGACCATATTCTGGTCGAGTGTAGTGTCTTCTGACATTATTACTCCTTTATATTGTTAATGTAATCTTAAAATCTCTTTTTCTTTTTAAAACTTCGCCTAAATTACCTTTCATATTCTTGCTTAAATCGTTTACAATTAAGTCAAAAGTTTTAGTTGGTATCTGTTTTTTACTTTTTTCTAAAGCATATTGATAATTTTTTCCTTTACTAAGTCCTACTGGTAGGTCCTCTAATTTCAAGTAAGAATCTAAAGCATAAGCGACTTTCGTCTTGGAAGTAACTCTTCCCTCTGCCCTAAAACTTTTATACATATTACCGGTGTGAAAAAAATCTGCTCTGTCGGGAGCATTAGGTCTTTTTCTCTTCTTTCTCTTCTTATAATTGTCTGATAACTTTGCTGTTCTCTTACCAAAAACATTTCTTTGACTAAACAATATATCTCTATGACTTTCTGCAGCTTTCTGTGCAGTTTGTTGATTTTGTTTACGAGATGGGAATAATTTTACGTATTTACTAGCCATCTTTCCTGCTTTCGTAGTACTCTTGTTGTGTTTTTATGTTTAAAGCACGATTTTTTGATTTATACCTTGCTTGTAAACCATCAAATCGTTTTTTGGCATTATCTTGATCATTTCCATCTATGTTATTTGCTATCTCCCAATACCCTCTACAATTAGGACCACCACGATCAAAGAAAGCACCTGGGAAGTTAGCCTCTATTTCTTTTTTAGTCATTTTACCAAAAGAAACCATTTTTACACATAGATGTCTAGTCTTATCATCTAGTGGGTTCACAAAAACATATTCTGTATCTCCTGACATATCTCTTGACATAGTTTGTGTTACTAAATTCGCATAATCTGCTATTTGAGTTTGAATAAACGTAGTTACTGAACTAGCTCTTAAAAAATAGTTTCGTTCTATAAGTTGTTTTGTTTGAGTAGCAGAAAAACCACTAGCGATACCACGAATTACTTCTAACTTTACTTTTTCTCCTAATGAGAGTGTGTAGTTAGCAATTAATTGTTCGTGAGCAAGTCTAAAAGATTGTAATTGTAATTCATTAACATTGCCATATAAAATTAAATCATCTAAAACAGAATCAATTCGGAACATATATTGATTTATTGCGTTAGCCATTAATAAGTCTTGCAACCAATAATCTGCAATAATTACCCCCCCTAGCACAGTCAATGGATCCACTTGTTCTTCTTCAACTAAGGAAGATTGCTCGATAAATGTATCGATAGCAGTATCGTAAGATTCTACAAACTCTTCTTGAGCTTGAGTAATAGTATCTTGTATAGGCATTATGATCTCAGTCTATTTAGTAATGGATTTTGTGGTTCTGGTTGTTCAACTTCGTTTTCTTTAACCATCTTCTCAATTTGTTCATCACTCATATCTGGATTGTTGTATTTATACCAATTCTGTTTATTATCTAATCCTTGGTCAAACTTCCAACTCCAGTAATTAATTTCTTCTTGAGGATCTAAGTACATCTTAGGTTCTACAAAATCAACTGAATAGTCGTCATTTAAATTGACATTGGTTTGAACTTCAATAATTCTTTTGTCAATTTCATATCGTTTCTGTTCAAATACACGATAAGTGTCTTCAGTAGTAGCAATACGTTCTTCCATATTTTCAATCTCTTGTATACGAAGCGCACTACCACTAGGTGCATTACCATGTGAGTCTGCCCATTTAATTCTTAAATGATTATTGGATAATGTTGCAGAAACATAGAATTTAATACCATCAATAATTTGACTAATAGAAGCACTAGGTCCGGTAATACCGAAATTAGCCCCCTCCGGTAGATATAATAATTTATCTACACCTAATTCAATTCTACTGGCATCATCCACCCCAGTTACATAGCGAATACCAATAGCACCAAATCTTAAACATAGTGCTAATTCAGTCATTGCTATTGAGGTGTGCAAGTCTGCAGAAACAACATCCCCGGCATTGGCAGAATAAAACTGTCCACGAAGTGGGGGATAGCGATGGGTGTATACTACTGGCACAATTCCATAAGGATTTAAGTCGCCATCATTGAAAGATACTTTGTTTCCATCTATGATGCCAAAATGTCTTCCCTCATACCCAGGTCTATCTTCTGTCCAAACTACCATCATATCTTGTGATTCGTCAGAAGAATATCCATAACTAGGAACGAAATAAGCAATACCAAAAGGCTTATCTTCGTAAGGCAAAAACAAAGGTTCAAAATGTGTTAAATTTTCGTATTCTACTTTTTGTGTAGTTTCATCCCATCTACAACGAAAAGCCATACATCCTAACAAATAGGTTAATGATTCAAGTTGTCTTCTTTTGGCATTTAAATCATGCACATTAACATAATCTTCATACCTAGAATCAACAGACATTACTGGAGGTCTTTTATAAGTCATCGAACGAGCTTTAATTACTCTTCGAGTTAAGTTTTGATTAAATACTGGAATCTGTGCAAGTGTTTCACTTCCAAAATATGATTTTACATATTCATCAGTATTTATACCCTCATAAAAATCTAATAATTTATCAATCTCTTTATGTCTTTCAGTTTCTATATAACTAAAGTGTTCTGAAAGAGCATTTATAATATTTTCTGTTGCTACATCTTTTGTTATTACCATTGTATCGTTCCTGCCTTGTTCTGTTTAATAGGGTAAAGGTTTACTATAAAATATCTTAGAGTATCTGCGTGGTGGTCATTTCTACCATCTTTTAAAGGTTCTTCTTTTAATCGTTGATCTGATTTCTTTTCTGGGTATCTATAATTCTCAATACTTTCAATACTGGATTTACAACCCTCATCATAGAAGATATGAGGATCTCCATCGGCATCTTCAAACCAACTTCTAACATGAGCAACACCATTTGCGATGTTACGAGAAATTCTATCTCTTTTGTATTGAACATTAATACCATGTCTTCTAAAAATTTCTATATCTCCAATACCACTTTGTGCTTGAACTCCCCCCCCTGCAGGATCACAGAAGTATCTTCTGACATCATAAGGTTTATTTAAAATCATTTTTGCTAAGTCTTCTGTCTTAATATTTTCTTCGTGACAAATTTCATCAATCACATAAATGGTGTCTAATTCGTCTTCATTATCTGCTGTTTCTATTTGAAACCAATTCACACAAGGCATCCTAAAACCAAAGTCAATAGAACAGTAAGTAGGTAAATCGGGATTGTATTTGTAATTACCGATATGAACCCTACGATCAAAATCATATACCTTACCTGCAAATGAAGTAAACTCTGCTCCAAACTCTTGAGCCAATGTTTCTTTTGTAAGTGTCTTTTTAAGTTCATCCATTGTTTCCTTAAAGTATGGAGATTCCCAAGATGGATGTTGCCAGGAGTCCCAGTCTTGATATTCTTTTTGTTGTCCTCGTACATATAAATCATAAATCCAATTATACCCTAAAGGTGTAGTGGTAAATAAGCACCACCCCTCTCTGTCTGATAATGTTGGTCTTAAATATTGTTCCCAGACAATTTGTTTTACCCTAGCTGCCTCATCAATAATCATCCAGTCAAGCCCCTCCCCCACTAAGGAATCTGGGTTATCACAAGACTTAATCCACAATTCGCTATTTAGTCCTAATAATTTTAAGTAATAGATTTGTCCGGATATTTCTTTTTTGGCTGCAATAGGTAGTTTTAAATCCAGAATTACATACTGCTTAATTAAACGAGCAACTTTATCACATAACTCATAATTAGGAGCAACTACCCACCCCCTAGTGTTGGGGGTAAGTAAGTATGGGAGTGCTTCGGCTGCAGCAGAAAATGACTTTCCTGATCTACGACCTTGAATATTTACTCGAAACCTAGCACAAGAGTCATGAACATCTAATTGATTCTGTGTAGGAACATAATCGATTAATGACCAGAGCTTTTCTTTATTCAGTATCTTCTTTAGCATCTATTGGGTTGTCCACATATCCACACTCTTTTAAGATCGCTTCTAGGTTTCCACTGAAATCGACTTCTTGTTTTTCAGATTGTCCAAGATATTGCTTTCCTAAAAATATTAATAATGCAGTGTTTCCTAATGATGCGTGTTTCCATTGAAGTTGTCTAAGTCGGATTTTCATTTGTTCTTTCCCAGATTCTAATTCTGACTTATACTTTTTACGAATTGTTGATTCATCACATTGGAAGAATTTTGCAATCTCGATTGTACTACAACCGAAACTAGCTAACATTTCGACTTTCTCTGGATCAATATTTAAAATTTTTGGCATTGATTTTTATCTTTTTGAGTTTTTGTTTAATACTTTTCTTTTTTCCTAATAATTTTTTAGGTATGAAGTTTCGTGCTGTAACTTTTGTAACGTTCATTTTCCAATTTTTCTCATAGCAGAGGTATGAGCTTGTTTAAAGGTTTTACCTTTTCTCATTGCTGCTGCCATACTTCTTAGATGTGCTTTGGTGTGATGAACTTTATGTTTGCTCATTTGTCTTTTTTGAACTTTTGACAATCCTTTAAGACTAACACCTTTCAAATTCTTAGCCACTAGTATCTTCTTCCTCTAATCATCTTTTTTTTCTTTTTTTTCATTTTTTTCTTTTTTTTACCATATCCGATTCCTTTTGGCATGATTCCCCCTTTATTTTAGTTGTTCATCTAATTGCTTTTTAGACTACAAAAACTGTTCGCACTTCATCAAAGCTCTTCGCCAGTAGGTTTTTGCACTACTAACAGAAATATCAAGCCCCTGGGCAATGTGGGGGAAAGTCATTAGGCTAAGGCGAAGTTTAAATACTTGTCGTTCACGAACAGAAAGAACATCATAAGCCTCGTGGGCTTTTAACTGCCATTTACGATCTTCGGGATCCACTAAGCCAGTTTCAAAGATTCTTAACTTCTTCACAAACTCTGTTCTAAGGTCTTGTGCATCTGTGAGCATTTCTGCATTTTTATCTGTGAGCATCTCCCAATCACTCATTTGTCAAAACTCCTTTTACAAGCATACTGAAAATTTTTAGAGTCAAACACGCACCCCCCCGCTGCTTGTCCTTGGGTATAGGGGGGTAAAAGTTCCGGTAATTATACATAATGTTTATTATATGCAAAGTGTTCCGAGGAAGTCAAGCAGTTTAGATCCATTGCTTGACAAAGTGGCAGAAAGGGGGGGGCTTTTTCCGCTTACTTCCCTTTTTGTTCATTTGGACATAAAAAAAACTTGATAAAAAGGGGGGTGTATTGATCCTAATCGGTTCAAAAAGAAAATTCCCCCTTTTTTTCTATTTATTATTATATTGTATTAACTGACTTATTTAACTAATAAAAGGAGAGTAGATAAAATGAGAAGTATAATATTAAAATCAATGCTAGTATTTTGTATGGTAGTTTGTGCAATGGGTATGATTGTCATACCTTTCATGATGCAATTTAACCAAGCAAACCCATTGCTTTTGAATTGGTTTGTAATGTGTGTTTTTGGTTTACTAGTTGCAATTATGATGTATCAAACAGAGTTGGAATATGAGCAAGAGATTAACGAATTAGAGTTTGTTGAAGATGATTATGATTTTACCATTAAATACAAAATATATGATGGGGAAATATTCGAATATAATGGCGAAGAATATGATGGTCTAGATTATGAGCAAGTGATAGAAGACACTCAAGAAGAACTTCAAACTCTAGCAATGTCTTATGTAAAAGATGAGGAGGAGGAAGATGAGTTATAATAATATAATGCAAGGTGTGGCAACTAAATATGAAGAGGGCAAGTATTTAACTTCTTGCTCTTGTATTCATTATAAAGATGAAACCACTTGCAGTGATTGTGGCAGTATCAATGTTGAGTTTGATTATGAGGTTAAAGGCTTATTTAATCAAAGTCATATTGAAGAATATTATTGCCTAGATTGTAAAAGCACCGAAGAAATTGCATCTTATCAATCAAACATTTATGGACTTGCAGAAATCATTGCAAGACATCAAAAAGGGTTTGATTATACAAGGTATGGAGGTAATGGTTTATATGCCGAAATGTGCTTTAAAAATGAACTTAAATTACAAAATGTTGTATTAGATAAAGCACACGATTTAATTCAATTCCCAGTGATTTACAATCTTAATGAAGATGATATTAACGAACTTAAAGCCAATGTTGTCTTCGTCTTTGATGAGTGGGCTAGTAAGCAAAATAAATGCCCTAAAGACTGCAAGAACATTGAATATGTGGAAGAGTTAATATGTGGAGAATTGGAGCATTGGGGTTGTGATGATTGTGGCAAGTCTTTCAATGTATCAATTGAGATTGTAAGAGACTTTAAAAATAAGGAGGTAAGATAAATGGAAATAAATATAGAAAAAAATAAGATAAATGGGAGTTTGGTTTTATCTGCTTTAGTTGATGATAATTATTTTAAAATGGTTTTTTATTATCACACTATTTCGGAGGCTAAAAGACTATTTAAAAAGGAAATCAAAAAACAAAAGTAGGCGAAAACTAGGGGCTTAATTGTCCCTAGTTCACACCCATTAAGGCTATTCTGTCGGGTGTCTGATGAGCAGAGAATAGCCAAGATATTTGAAAATTAGATAACGACTGCGAAAGCAAAAGGAGGTAGTATGACTATCATTAGTAAACTATGCTATAGGCTTAAAAAAAGCCCTATGACATACAAACAAATGCAAAACTTCACTTATTACCAATCAAAGAAAGGGCAAGGGGTAGACAACCCAAGAAAAGCCCCTAATGGTTGGTATTGCACCAACCTTTGGACATTAAAAACAAAAGGTATAATTGCTAAAAATAAGGAGGGTTTGTATTACTTAACTAGTTTAGGCGATAAATATAAAAAAACCCCTTATGCTCTTACTTTGGAAAGGTTAAAAATGCGATATGATAACCTTTCTAAATCTTCCTGGAAAATGCAATTAAGATACTGGGAATTAAAAAGAGAAAATGAGGAACTACAAGAAAGAATAAATTCAAGCATTAAGATCCTTAAAGGCTTGGAATTAGAAAGGAGCAGAAATGACTAGAAAGCATTTCATAGAAATTGCTAAAATTCTAGGGCAGTTCACTAAATCAAATGATGATGAAATCGTTAAGGCGATGATTAGGTTTTTGATGAAACAAAACCCATATTTCAACATTAGCAAATTCAATCATTATGTGGCAGAAGTGAGAAACAACACCCAAGGCTAGAAATTAGCAAAGCAGATGAACCCAACGAAAGGGGGACAAATTTTTATTTGTTCCCCTTTTTTTTTGCCCTAAAAACTGCCTCTTAAGTCAGATCTTCTCTAATATTATTTTTCCCAGGGTTTTTTTTGATTTTATTAACTATAGATAATTTGTCCCTAGGGCTACTAGTCATAAAACAAGATTTCAACTCTGAAACATCGGCATAATCGGTGTGCCACCCTAATATCTGAGAGCAGAGGGTTTTTTCTGATAGCTGCTCAGCAAATGGGCAAGTCATATCCGGTTCTTCACTATGTATGCACTCGTTAAAAAAATTTTCTTTGATTACCATACTACATCACAAAAAAGGCTACACCCCCCCCTAACCCCCCCACCCCAGTACCTTTTTTACTGGTATTATTGGTACTAATATTCAGTATTTATACCAATACTTACCATAACTGGAAACCGGGAGGGGGATACCCCCCCCACCTCCCAGGATCTTATTTCTTGCACTTTGTAAAAGTATTGTTTACTTTTTCTTTAATGATAACTTTAATAGAAAGAGGTAGTAATGAGTGAAATAAAAAAAGAAAAGGATATTAGAGGAGTTCCATTGATGATGAAAATTCCAGTGTATTATTCTTGGGATGATGAAACCAGTCAATATGTAATTAGTTTTGATTGTATGCACGACATTTTTAGCGATGAAATGAAAAAACTTGAGGCAGAGATGAGTGTATTAACTAAAGAGGTAAATGAAGATTGGGAGGTGTTAGGATGAGTTATTCAGTAATTAGTTGGAAAGATAGATTTCAATGGAGAGAAATTTCCGGAGATATGTATTTAGTCAATGTATTTTACATGGGACAATGGATTTGTCAAAATTGTAAAGAAGTTGTTGAAGAAGATTATACTTACGAAGAAGATTGTGGTTGTCCTAAACCCGATTTGGTAATGTATCAAGATTATGTAATTGAGAAAGGAGTTCCAAGTGAGTAAAGTAAATAATAGCGAAATGCGAGAGCATTTGCTTAACAATCAGATCGATAATTTAGAGCAAGATAAAGCACAACTGCTTGATTTCTTAATGGAGTATAGAAGATACTTTAAAGATTTATACTCTTTAATAAATGATAGTATTTTAGGTGGTGGTTTTATAGATCCAGATACTTTCGATGAAATAATAGAGCAAGAATTAGAGAGTGGAAGTCTTGATTACTTTGCAATGTTAGGACATCTTGACACTTTAGAAAAGCAGAATAAAAAGTTCGTGCAGTTTCCAATGATAAAACATAAGGACTTTTTAAAATGATTAATGCGAGAGAATTACTGGGAAATGCTCATTACCAGTTCATAAAGGGGATTGAGGGTGTATCAATAGATGAGTTTGGACTTGAGAGCCAAGATGAAACTCATATCTACATAACATCTCATATATCAGTTAAATCAATATCAAAATCAGTCGTTAGCACTCTCAATCCCCATACCTCAAAGATTGACCATAAGGTTGTTCGAAGAGGATGATCACTCGTATATTATTTGGGGCAGGGTTTTTCCTCTTGTTGGTTGGCTACTCAGAGGTCGCCCTACCCCCAAAATCCCCCCATACATTATATCCAAAAAAATATTTTACGAGCATATAGGGGTAATTTGAGGACATTTTTTTAAGCTGCAATGCAAAAATTTTACGAAAAACAACAAAAAGAGGTAGAAATGGAAAGAATAGATAAAACGTTAGAAATACTAAAAGAACTCTTATATGAAGATAGAGAAAGTCTATCCCCCCATGGGTTAGATGAAATGCTTGATAAGGCTATCACAAACTTAAGAGTATTTAAAGAAGTAGACATGAAAGAGTTAATGTTTAGTTATTTCGATGAAAGAAATAATATCATTAATGAATTAAAAAGTAAAGGAGAAGAAAATGGAAAGAATAAAAAATAGTCATTTAGAAAATCAGTTGGATCTGTTGAACGATTTTACCGGTAATCCAAAAGAAATGTTTGGAGATAATGGGTGTAATATCGGACACTTCACAATCGATCATAGTTATGGTGGAGTAAAGCTGGAGCAGATAGTAAACTCCGGTGGGGCAGTTCGAGAAATCACACATTATAGATTAACCAAAAGAGAGTTGTATTATGTCTTGCATAGTATGAACAATCTTTTAAGAAACGAAAGAGGTAGATAATGAAAAAGAAAAGAGTAGAAGAATTAAATAAACTAATTAATTCTTTAAGCAACGATGACTTGTTCTTCATCATACAACAAGTTCAAGATAGAATTTGGATATTTGATGAAAAAGAAAGTATGTATCGGGACATTGAAAGAAGTTTTGTTATGGGAATTAATGTTGTATTAGAAATAGGAGAGGAATAAAATGAAAGAGAAAAAAATAAAACATCATGCTTTAACAATCGATAATGATTACATCCAAAGTGAATTAGAAAAATCTGTTGATTTCACTGATAGTTTAGATGTAATGGATCTAAGAGAAAAAGAGGCTTTATTGAAAAAGGCTATAGCAAATGGCGATTTGTCTTTTGCAATGCACAGAGTAGATGAGGCTTTAATGGATATAATTGGAGAACTAGGGGCAAGATTTGTTGAAGAATTGCTCGATGAGTTAAGAGAATTATATAAAACAACCCACTGGAAAGAGGAGGCGAGATGATCAAACTTCTAGGATCTTTCTTGGCAGCTTATGTCTGCTATAAGATTATTGTCGATATGGTAAACTATGTAAAGGAGATTGAAAATGAGTGATAAATTAGATGAAACTATAAGTAATTGTTTTAAAAAAGTAGATACACTTAAAAAAGACTTAAAAGAACTCACACTTCTTTTAGGACATTTAGAAGAAAAAGCAAAAAAACTTCGTGATAACTTAAATAAAAAAGAAACTTTAGAAATAAAGTCCCTTTCAAATAATGAATACGAGGTTTATTAGGAGGCAGCTATGATAATTACACGAGAGCAGTTTAGAGGTTATAAAGCCCTCCAGGGCAAGGGAAATTTTAATATGTATGATACGAGGGTTTTACGTATCTTGAAAATTTCCCGGGATCAACATAAATTCATAATAGGTAATTATAGAAAACTAGAAAAATATTTTTCAAAGGAGAACGATGAAACAAAAAAAGAAAAAAGAAAATAAGAAATTGTCAATTAGAGATAGCCACCCCTACCCCGGTTGGTGGATTTTTGTAGGTGTTCCCTGGAGAAAGAAAAGAACTTGGATTGATCAGTATAGAAAATTCGAGTATGAAAGCGATATTTCTTAAGCTGCATTATCATCATCTAAATATTTGTAGTTCTTTATAAGATAATTACCATGAGATATTCTCTCGAATAAGCCAAATTCAATTAATCTATTGATCCAAGAATACGTAGTTTTAGGGTTTCGCCCTAATTCATCCTCTATGTAAGCCTTAATTTGGCTAATATCTAAGACTGCAGGGTATTTTTTAGAATTTATAGTTTTTGATGTTGCATAAGATTTTAAATGCTTAAATGCTTGAAATTCCGGTTTTTTCTTGATGTCTACATAATGAACACTTTCATTTTCTATAGCATTTAGTTTTTCAAAGTGTAGAGTGTCTTCATCAAACTCTAAACAGAAAGGAACATTAAGTATATCTGCTTGTTGGGATCTACACTTAGTCAGCTTAAATATTTTTAAATCGTGTGATAAATTAGATTGTGCTATTTGAATAGAATTAGAAACAAAGTCAGTAAAGGACTTACCCCCCCTGATCATATCCTTGTTCAGTGTCTTGGTTTCTTGTGTCATCTTGGTATGATGATTGATTAACATAATGCCAATGTCATATTTGTTTTTGATCTTGGCAATTTTAGATAGCAGCTTTGCTAGTTCTTGATTGTTCTGCACATCTTTTTCAGTGGAGGTGTACAGATTGTCTACGATTAGGACATCGTAGTCATTGGATACAAGTGATCCATCAATCATAGTCCAGTTATCAACAAATACCGAATTTTCGCCAATTCCTTTAATATCTAAAAGCCCAGGGTTTTTTATCTCTCCTGGAATTTGATTATACATTGTACGAAGCCTACCTCGTAATTCAGAATTTGATAACTCAAATTGTACTAACAACACTTTGTATGGTCTATTAACTTGAAACCCTAAAAATTCTGTCCCAGTAGCACAAGCAAGAGCAAACTGTAAAGCTAAGAAAGATTTACCAACCCCATCGGATCCTGCAATGGTAGTTACCCCACCTCTGGTCATAACTTTATCTACCATAATTTCTTGCTCTTCTTCTTCGCTTTCTAAGAAGTCACTGATCGTAAATATATCTAATTTTTCTCGTAAGTCATATTTCTTGCAATTTGCAATCGCTTCTTTGATTTCTTCTTCTGTTGCATCAGTTGCATCAAAACCTAAAGGAACATCCCCCCACTCTGCGATGTAAATATTAGGAACTTTCTGAATTGCAAGTTCGTAAGCAAGTTGTTCTGCCCCAGTGATACCTGGTTCATCATTATCATATAAAATTAAAATCTTTTCAAAATGACTTAACTCTTCTACACTTGGATGAGATTTCGCCCCAGTGGTAGAGGTAATGCACCCCCCTCGTATGGATTCAATACTAATAAAATCTTTCTCGCCCTCTGTGATGACAAGTAGCTTTGCTTGTTTTTTAACATTTGCTGCCGGAAACCATCTTGACTTGGTATTACCATACTGTTTGCCTTTATGCCATTTTATAAAATCTATATCCCCATCTTCATCACGATCGAAAAATACCCAAGTTGATGTATGCCAATCCCAACAAACATTTTTTAAAGCAATGTGTTTTTTCCAATGTGATGGCTTTTCTAAGGTTTCCCAGTTCTCTTTAGTGTATTTTATATACCCTAATACCAATCCTACTTGTTCATTAAATTTTTTATCTTTTTTGAATTTTTTTTGTTGCGAAAATGCCCCTACAATCGATTTTCTCGTCTGCTCTGGTATGATTTGATTGCTATTAGAAGAAATGTCGGTAGAGTTCATTTTAGAGGCTAAATCTTTAAAATTACCCCTTTGGTTGCACGAAAAGCATAAATAGTACCCATTTTGATCATGAATTGACAAACTAGGGCTATTATCTTCATGAAAAGGGCAACTTACGATGTAATTGTCGCCACTTTTCTTTACCTTATCAAAATTTTCTCTTACAAATTTTTCAACTTTATTCATAATCGTAAATCTCTTTTAATCTTCTTCCAATAATATATGGGATTTGAGGTAATACTCCATTTCCAAGTCCTTTGATTCTATCCTTATATCTGTCCAACACAAGGGCATCCCCATTAGCCACTCTACCCACATCGGGTTCATCTTCAAGGATTTGAAATTTTGGGACTTTGAAAGTTCTAAGTAATTCACTACATCTTGAAGCCTCGCCCCATAGGTCGAGTTTGGCTTGTTCTTCTTCCTCAAAATAAACCCCCCCGACTGATTCCTCTCCACTCTGTCCGGTTGAGGAGATTGTATGTTCGATGCCACTGGAGTCGGGTACTTGGTAATCTTCTCTTTCTGATGTTCCTCGTACCTCAGTTTTGTCGATAGATGTTGCATCCTTGCTTTGAAGTATTTCGGATTTTCCTTTTCCAGTTTCTCCATCTTCTCCGGAGTTGTTCCATCTTGAAATGCTTTCGGTGTCGGGAACATATTTAGGTAGTTCGGAAGTTTTACCCCCCTCCAGTTGCCTTTCTTCATTTCCTCTTTCATTAGATTTCTCTCCAGGTCTAGTGGGAAACTCGCATCCAAAGCGCAGGGAGTAGGTATTCTTCGTTGGGTAGGCGATAATCCAGAGCCTCTTGCGTAAGTGTCTTGCACCAACACTGGCTGCTGATATAATTTGCCACTCTGCATCATACCCGATTTCGGCAAGGTCGCTAAGAACTCTTGTTCCTCCCCTTTTTGTGAGCAGTTGGACATTTTCAATGAGTGCGAATCTTGGTCGTAATTCGCTAATAATTCTGTGCATTTCAAACCAAAGACCTGACCTTTTTCCATCTAAACCCTCTCCTTTACCAGCAACACTAATATCTTGACAAGGAAATCCCCCCGATATGATGTCTACTGGTTCTAAGTTATGTTTTCCAATAGTTTCTACATTATCATATTGTGTAGCACCTGGAAATCGTTTTTTCAATAAATCTCTACACCACTCATCAATCTCGCAGTTCCATACAGTTTCTATACCTGCCATTTCGAATCCAAGATCAATTCCCCCAATGCCACTAAATAGTGATCCATGCTTCATTTTTCTGTTTCCTGCAATTCAAACACTACCTGATCAATAAAAGCACTCCATAGTTCTCCACTATATTCAGATTGAGTTTTAATGACTGCTTTTTCTATCTGCTTTTCATTAAAGAGATGCTCTTTATCTATCATTGCAAGAGCATCTTTAATCTCTTTAACAGTAACAGTAGCTACGATATGCTTAATGATTCGGGGTTTCATTACTTTTCAAATCGGCTAATGTTAATATACATT
>Ga0098037_1000600_pt1 | contig 17840 bp, 17 predicted proteins | sample 5_EtaG_FD_75050 | JGI IMG/M metagenome (GOLD analysis project Ga0098037, IMG submission 75050) | Marine viral communities from the Subarctic Pacific Ocean - 5_ETSP_OMZ_AT15132 metaG | ecosystem: Environmental > Aquatic > Marine > Oceanic | place: Pacific Ocean | collected 2015-01-08 | reverse complement strand
ATTAGAGTGCGCTACGGCGAAACGGACCAAATGGGGGTGGTTTACTACGGCAATTACGCACAATACTTAGAGCAGGGCAGGACCGAATGGTTACGCGAACTCGGTTTTTCTTATAAATGGATGGAAGCCAACAATGTACACTTGCCTGTTGTCCATTTAAGCATTGATTATAAGCAACCTGCTTTTTATGACGATTTGCTGACCGTAAAAACTACTTTGAAGCAAATGCCCAATGTAAAAATTGAGTTTTACTATGAAATTTATAATGAGTCCAAACAACTTTTGATTACAGCAACCACAATTTTGGTTTTTGTAAACAGTACTACAAAAAAGTTGATGAGAGCACCGGATTATTTAATGGAAAAGTTGAGAGAAGAATAGTTAATTTTCCAAGCGTTTGATTGCCACTTTGTAAGTGTTTTCAAATAGTTCAAAAACCCGTTCGGCATCTTTTTTTCGAACTGCAATTTCAAACTCACAATTTAGTTCCATGGTTTGATTTTTAAGTGTAATGTCCTCTTCTTTTATGATGCGCATTACAGTATTCATTTCGGGATATTCAAATTTTAAAAGAAAGGTTTCGTCAATGGTTCTTTCTACTATTTTACAAGTTTCCAAAGCCATTTGAGCAGCCGTTTTGTAAGCTTGAATCAATCCCCCGACACCCAATTTGGTGCCGCCAAAATAGCGAACTACCACAACCAAAGTATTGGTTAGGTCAAAAGACTGAAGCTGACCATAAATGGGCATTCCCGCGCTGTTTGAAGGTTCGCCGTCGTCGTTAGCGCGATAGTGTTCATAACTCTTCCCCAATTGCCAGGCATAACACCAATGGCGTGCACTATGGTGTTGTTTTTTAAGATTGTCGAGATGTATTTTAACCTCTTCTTCCGAAGTAACCGGAAAAGCATATCCGAAAAACTTGCTTCCTTTTTCCTTAAAGAGAACTTCTTCCGAAGTCTTTAAAATGGTTTTGTATGTATCTTTTTCAATTTCCAAATTTTAAAACTTTACACCTTTTCAAAAGCAATAAACAGAATGCCAAGTATGGCCAGGCCAATCCCGATCCAGTTTTTGGGCAATAATTTTTCCTTGAATAATAAAATACCCAATAATGTTGATATCATAACTATAGCCACATTATTGACTGTAAATATTCCCGAACTTTCAAGTATATCACTACGAAGGGCTTGTACCAAAAAATAGACCGAGAAATAATTCGGGATTCCCAGCGCAATGCCGCCAAGCACATTTTTCAATTCAAATTTAAACTTTCCCTGTACCGCCTGAACAATCAAAAATACAATTCCCAATAATGCCGCCATCGCAAAAATGGTTGCGGAAAAAATTGGTGTATCGTCCTTTGCAATATATTCACCTTCCAAATATTTGATGGTTGTGTCTATAATTCCGCTTCCCAAAAAAACCAGCACCGGAAAAATGAAATTGGTGGGTTTAATTTTTAATCCTTCCTGTGTTTTAATCGATGCTAAATAAACAGCTGCCATCGCTAGTGCAATTCCCAAAACTTTAAACAAACCGAAACTCTCCTTATAATAGAAAAGCCCAAAAAGAATAGGGATAACAACGCTCATTTTTGTGGCAACAGATACTACCGAAAGTCCGCTGCGTTGCGTGGTTATTGCCATCAAGTTAAACACAGTGATAAACATAGCGCCTAAACCCAATGCAAAAGGAAACCAAGCAAACTGTGTTATTTCAGTGATATTTGTTTCACTTTCGTGAAAAATAACCCCACAAAAACAGGCGATTATATAATTTACCACCAAGGCGTGCATGGTATTGATTTTAAACCTTGAAAAAAGTTTGAAAACCACAAAAATCATTGTGGACGAAAGAATGCTGAGGGCCAGTGCTATCAAGAGTTGGGGTTTTTAAAGATTCGCAAGGTATCGTCCTTTATTTTTTCCTCGGAAATAAAAACACCTTTAAAAATCGGTGCTTTAATGCCTTCTTCAAAATTGCTTTTTCCATTAAACACCCAAGTTTCGTCCCACAGATTTGCGTCAATAAAGGTTTGAAGGGTTTTTGCACCGCCTTCAATTATAACGGACTGAACATTTCTTTGGAATAGTGAAGTACAGATTTGTTGCGGAATTTTTTCGGAAAAATCAATCTTTTGAAAATATAAATTCTCAGAAGTTATTGTTTCCTTTTCATTGAAAATAATTGTGTTTGAACTTTCATCAAAAACCGAAAAATCTTGTGAAAGTTTTAAACTTCTGTCTATAACAATTCGCATCGGATTTTCTCCCGCCCATTCCCGAACCGTAAGCGATGGATTGTCCTGTAAAACCGTGTTTGTACCCGCCAAAATTGCCTGTTCTTCGGCTCTCATTTTATGGACCAATTGTCTCGAAAATTCATTGGTAATCCAAACGGGTTTTGTTTCAATGCGAAGATTTTCTTTTGGCGCGATAAAACCATCGGCTGTCTGTGCCCATTTCAGAAAAATATACGGCCTTTTCTTTTGATGAAAAGTAAAGAACCGTTTGTTTAGTTCGTTACATTCCTCTTCCATAACGCCCACAATTACTTCGCAACCGGCATCCATTAATTTTTTAATGCCACGTCCAGCTACTTTCGGGTTGGGGTCCAAACTGCCAACCACCACTTTTTTTATTTCGTTTTCAATAATCAAATCTGCACAGGGCGGGGTTTTTCCGAAATGGCTACATGGCTCTAAACTTACATAGATAGTGGCTTCTTTTAAAAGTTCGGGACTCACAACACTTTTAATGGAATATACCTCGGCGTGTGGCAGTCCGGCTTTGTAGTGCCAGCCTTCCCCAATAATCTTACCGTCATGAACAATCACACTCCCCACCAACGGATTTGGATAGGTTGTTCCCAGCCCGTTTTTGGCCAGTTGTATGCAGCGCGACATATATTTTTCGTGTATCTTCACCGCGTAAAAATACAAGGATTTAATTAGAATGGACACACCAATTATCCGTCTTATTGAAAAGCAGGACAATCCGCAAATAGCCAAGGTAATACGCAGGGTCTTGGAAGATTTCAACGTGCCAAAGGTTGGTACCGCCTATGCCGATAAATCATTGGATTGTATGTTTGAAACCTATCAAAAACCGAAGGCTGCTTATTTTGTGGTGGAAGAAAACAACAAAATAATTGGGGGCGCCGGGGTTGCAAAATTGGACAATTATGAGGGCAACGTCTGCGAGCTCCAAAAGATGTATTTCCTGCCCGAAGCTAGAGGCAGGGGAGTGGGCGCACAGATGATGGATTTCTGCTTGGCAAAAGCACGCGAGTTCGGTTTTGAAAAAATATACCTTGAAACCATGGAATACATGACCCACGCCCAAAAGCTCTATAAACAGGCAGGTTTTGAATATCTTGATTGTGCAATGGGAGACACTGGCCACTATTCCTGCCCGGTGCATATGCTTAAGACTTTGTAAACCCCAAATCACAAACCCCAAATTCCAAATCCCAAACGATAGAATCCATAATATCCAAAGAATCCACAGCATCCACAGCATTAATAGAAACTTTTGAAAATATCAGAACTTAAATCCAATTTCAAAAAAACTCTTTCAGGATTATATCCTTCGGAAGAAGTAGAATCGTTTTTCAACATTCTTTCTGAAAAATACTTAAACCTTTCCCGAATAGAAATTGCTTTAAACCCTGATAAAACCGTTTCAGAAATGGAAGACGAAAAATTTCAGAAAGCAATCCTTCGCCTAAAAATCCACGAACCCATTCAATATATAATTGGAGAAACAGAGTTTTACGGACTTCCTTTTAAAGTGAACAAACACACCTTAATTCCCCGCCCGGAAACAGAGGAATTGGTGGAATGGATATATAGTGAATTCAGCAATCAACAATCAACAATTAACCAGCAACAATTTCTCGATATCGGCACCGGCAGTGGTTGCATCGCTATTTCTCTTGCAAAGTATTTACCCAATTCAAAAGTTTCGGCATTGGATATTTTCGAAGAAGCCTTAAAAATTGCACAACAAAACGCTGAAATGAATAAAGTGAAAATTGATTTTTTTCAAAAGGATATTTTAGCCGCGGAAACACTTCCGAAGAAATATGACGTCATAATTTCCAACCCGCCCTACGTTCGCGAACTTGAAAAAAAGCAGATGCAGCAGAACGTTTTAAAACACGAGCCAGAGTCAGCGCTATACGTTGGCAATGAAGACCCATTGCTGTTTTATCGGACCATTTCCCGCTTGGCAAAAAACCATTTAAACCCAAACGGCAAACTCTTTTTCGAGATTAATGAGTATCTTGCTTATGAATTGACCGACCTTTTAAGAGGCGAAGGATTTAAAAACATTCAAGTAAAAAAGGACATCTTTGGAAAGGATAGGATGATAAAATGTAACCTAAATGAACCAGCTAGATAAAATATGCGTTTTTTGCGGCAGTAGCGATGGCAACGATCTCGCGATAACCGATACAGCTGAAAGACTGGGTGAAATCTTTGCCGAGCGAAATATTACGTTAGTTTACGGCGCTGCCAAAATAGGCGTCATGGGCACCATTGCAAAAAGCGTTTTGGACAATAACGGAAAAGTTATTGGAATCATCCCCAATTTTTTAAAGAAAAAAGAGGTAGTCCACCTTGGTCTTACAGAGTTAATCACCACCCAAAACATGCACGAACGCAAGTTGAAAATGCAGGAGGAAAGTGACGGATTCATTGCGCTTCCTGGTGGAATGGGTACTTTGGAAGAACTTTTTGAAATAATAACCTGGCTTCAATTGGGTTTGCACCAAAAACCAATTGGGCTTTTGAACATAAACGGTTTCTACAACGATCTTATAAAAATGCTTGAAACCATGGTTCGCAAAGGTTTTCTTTCCATGGAAAACTACAACCTACTATTGGTAGATTCGAATCCAAATCAATTGCTGAAAAAGATGCAGGAATTTAAAACACCCCAAATTCCAAAGTGGCTAAATTCCGACAGAACATAAGTCGTTATCAACATTTTAACCTTCCTTTTTAACAAAATTCTATTAATAGACTCGTTTTCTTAAATTTAAGTTGTCTAACCTCTTAAATAATTGATTATGAGTTCCTCAAAAAAGTACTTTGCCGAAGCACTCGGCACATTTGCCTTAGTCTTATTTGGCTGTGGCGCCGCCACAATTGCAAGTGTAACCCAATCTGGTCCAGTTGGTATTGGTGTTTTAGGAATTGCCCTAGCCTTTGGATTTGCTGTTCTGGTAATGGTCTATACAATAGGGCCAATTTCTGGTTGCCACATTAATCCTGCCATTTCAATAGCTATGCTCGCTGCCGGAAAACTTTCCGCCAAAGATACGGTGGGTTATGTAATTGCCCAATGTATTGGTGCTGTTGCTGCCGCAGGACTTTTATACCTGCTCGCCACAGGAAGTGCAGGATTCGTAATGCCCGAATGGGGCTTAGGTTCTAATGGATGGGGCACTGGTTATGGAGGTGAATATAACATGACCTCTGCGCTTATCGCTGAGTTTGTCTTTACCTTCCTTTTTTTAATGGTCATTTTCGGTACAACTTCAGAAAGACACAATGCGCCAATGATGGCGGGACTTGCAATAGGTATTTCTTTGGCGTTGATACATATGGTTGTAATACCAATTACGGGAACCTCCGTAAACCCTGCCCGTAGTTTGGGCCCTGCGCTTTTTTCAGGCGGTATGGCCTTACAACAATTATGGTTGTTTATTGTAGCCCCAATTGCTGGCGGACTTTGTGCCGCTCTGGTTCGTAAAATTTTTATTGATGATTAATTGCTAATAATTTGTTGAAAATTTCAATAATAAACCTCATAGTTTTTAAAAAGCTGTGAGGTTTAAAATTTTATATTTGTTCTATGAACATCGAACAGCAAATCACTACCCTCCGCAACGAGCTCCGCGAGCATAACTATAATTATTACGTACTAGATGCTCCAACAATTTCTGACTTTGAATTTGACCAAAAACTAAAGCAGCTTCAAGAGCTGGAAAAAGCGCACCCCGAATTTTACGATGCCAATTCGCCCACGCTTCGGGTTGGTGGCGAAATAACCAAGAATTTTGAAACCGTGCCGCATACCTATAGAATGTTTTCTTTGGACAATTCCTATTCAAAAGAAGATCTGGAAGACTGGGAAAAGCGCATTGAAAAAATGGTGGACGGCAAAGTGGAATTCACCTGCGAGCTTAAATACGACGGTGCTTCAATTAGTTTGACTTACGAAAATGGTAAACTAAAAAAAGCCGTAACACGAGGCGACGGTTTTCAGGGCGATGACGTTACCGCAAACGTAAAAACCATACGTTCCGTTCCGTTGCAATTGAAGGGCGATTATCCGCCTTTGTTTGATATTCGTGGTGAAATAGTTTTACCCTTTGAAGGTTTCGCAAAGATGAATGCCGAAAGGGTAGAGGCTGGTGAAGAACCTTACCGAAACCCAAGAAACACAGCTTCCGGCAGTTTAAAATTGCAGGATAGCTCCGAAGTTGCCAAACGTCCATTGGAATGTCTTTTATACAGTTTAAAAGGCGCAAGGCTTCCCATAAAAACACAATTTGAAAGCTTGGAAAAAGCACGCGACTGGGGTTTTAAAGTACCCAAAGCCGCCAACCTCGCCAAAAATCTGGATGAGGTTTTGGAATTTGTAAATTATTGGGACATTCACCGCCACGAACTTCCCTACGAAACCGATGGGGTGGTGGTGAAGGTGAACAATCTGCAACAGCAGGAAGAGCTTGGCTATACTGCAAAATCGCCCCGTTGGGCGATGGCCTATAAATTTAAGGCAGAGCAGGTTTCCACTGTTTTAAATCAAATCACTTATCAGGTTGGAAGAACGGGTGCAATCACGCCCGTAGCAAATTTGGAGCCTGTGGAATTGGCGGGAACCATTGTAAAACGCGCTTCCCTGCACAACGCAGATCAAATTGAAAAGTTGGACATTCGCGAAGGCGATACCGTTTTTGTTGAAAAAGGCGGTGAGATTATTCCGAAGATTATCGGAGTGGATTTTAAACAGCGCGATCCAAATTCTTCGCCAACAAATTATATAACCGAATGTCCCGAATGCGGAACAACACTAGTGCGAACCGAAGGGGAGGCACAGCACTATTGTCCCAATACCGAAGGCTGTCCGCCACAGATTATTGGGCGCATCCAGCATTTTATTTCACGAAAGGCTATGGATATTGAAGGTTTGGGAGGTGAAACTGTAGCGCTTTTAGTAAACAATGGTTTGATAAATAATTACTCCGATTTGTATCTTTTGAAGGAAGAGCAAATAATTCCGTTGGAAAGAATGGCGCAGAAAAGTGCCGAGAATATGATAAACGGAATTGAAGCTTCCAAAGAAATTCCTTTTGAAAGAGTGCTGTTCGCCTTGGGAATTCGCTACGTTGGTGAAACCGTTGCCAAAAAACTTGCAAAGCACTACAAAACCATTAATGCCTTAAGAAATGCTTCCGAAGAAGAACTCACCACCGTTGACGAAATTGGCGAGCGCATCGCCCAAAGCGTGGTTTCCTTTTTCGCTTCCGAAGAAAATATTGTAACCATAGAACGGCTGAAAAGTTATGGAGTTCAGTTGGAAATTTCCGCTGAAAAACTCGCCAATCAAACGGATGTTTTACAAGGAAATACCTTTGTAGTTTCAGGCGTTTTTACAAAAGTTTCGCGCGACGAACTTAAAAAACTGATTGAGGACAACGGCGGCAAGGTTTCCAGCTCCATTTCGTCCAAAACCAATTATGTGGTGGCGGGCGACAATATGGGGCCGAGCAAGAAAACCAAGGCCGAAAGTTTGGGCGTCGCCATCATTTCCGAAGACGATTTTTTGCAAATGATTTCATAGGGAAAGTTAAGGGTTGGGTGTTAAATGTTAATAGGGAAAAGGATGCCTCCGATGAATTTTTTAAAGTGGAACATCATTCCGAAGGAATGAAATATTTATAGAAATTATATTATTGTGCGAACATACGACCCCGTGGTTGAATCTTCTTCGTGTTTCATTGTTCTATAAATATTTGAACCCTTCGGGTTCGGAAAAAAATACTGTTTTATAATGATTTCATAATTGGCAGAGAATAAATTTTGAAAATAGCTATTTTTGCCACACGAGAATTGGGCATTCCATGTTGAAAAAAGTAAAACATCATTCCTTAAAAAAACACACTGAAAAAAACCTGACGGAGCGTGATATTTCAGAAAGGAATACATCTTTAAAGTATTTGGGTTTTTTGGTGGACGAAGCTTTTTTTGATGATTTTGAAATGCTTTATGGGTTTGGAAAGGAACTCGGTTTGCAGCGAAAAGATGTAAAACTTTTCACTTTTGTGGAAACGCGAAGAAAAATTCCTTCGCTTCGACAAAATCAAATAACCAATAAGGAATTTACATGGCGTGGCGAAATACACAATCAAAACGCACAGGAATTTCTCGATTTTCCGTTTGATGTGCTAATTGGCTTTTACAAAGGAAAACATGAATTTCTGGGCGCAATGGTTGCGCAGAGCAAAGCGAAATTCAAAATAGGTTTTAACGGGGCCGATGAACGGCTTTTCGATTTACTTTTAGCCGTTGATCTTCAAAAACCAGAAGCTTTTAAAAGTGAAGTGAAAAAATATTTGAAAATTTTAAACAAAATAGAGTAGTATGAAAGAATTGATCGGAACGGGCGTAGCATTGATAACACCATTCAAAAGTGACTTTTCCGTAGATGTGGAAGGTCTTAAAAACGTGGTGAATTTCAATATTGAAAATGGAATTGACTATTTGGTGGTTTTGGGAACTACTGCCGAAAGCGCCACGCTTTCAAAAGAAGAAAAACAGTTGGTTATCGATACAATTGTTTCTGCAAACAAAGGGCGATTGCCTTTGGTTTTAGGGATTGGTGGCAACAATACCCAAGAGGTTGTTTCTGAAATGAAAACGCGCGACCTTTCCACTTTTACGGCTATTCTTTCAGTTTCGCCTTTTTACAATAAACCTACACAGGAAGGTATTTACCAACATTTTGCTGCAATTGCAAAGGCTGCTCCGTTGCCTATAATTTTGTATAACGTTCCGGGAAGGACTGCTTCAAACATGTTGCCGGAAACGGTAATCCGTTTGGCAAATGATTTCGAAAAAATTGTTGCGATTAAAGAAGCGGCAGGCGATATTGTTCAGGCTATGAAATTGATTTCTGGATGCCCAAAGGATTTCTTGGTAATTTCAGGTGACGATATGGTTACGTTGCCAATGGTGCTTGCCGGTGGGGCAGGAGTGATTTCTGTTATAGGCGAAGGTTTTCCAAAGGAATTTTCAAAAATGGTGAAATTAGGTTTGGATAGAAAAGTTGATGAAGCCTATGAAATTCATTATAAAATAGCTCCGGCAATCGATTATATTTTTGCGGAAGGAAATCCGGCCGGAATAAAGGCAGTTTTTAAATCTTTGGGAATTTGCGGTGATACAGTGCGCCTTCCGCTGGTGGGCGTTAGCGATGGTTTGCGGGTCAAAATTGATTCTTTTACAAAAAATTTCTGAAAAGGTTCTTTTCCCGCTATGCGTTAAATATTTCAAAAGGCTTGCAAATAATAGGCTTGAGCGCAATATTTTAGCCGAAGAATAAGTTTTGTTCAATCATGTTTAATTTCCTATTTTTGCACGATGTTTTTTAAGCCCATGCGATTACCACTTTTTATTATACTTTGTTTAACCATACTTCTTTCATCCTGTAGCCAATATCAACAGGTTTTGCGAAAGGATGATATGGGGAAAAAATACACCTTTGCCGATTCGCTTTATAGAATTGGGAAATACAAGAAAGGCCTTAAATTGATGGAACAATTGGTGCCTGCCTACCGAGGAAAACCACAAGGTGAAAAATTGATGTTCATCTACGCAAATACCTACTACAGTTTAGAGGATTATTATCTTGCGGGATATCAATTTGAAAGATTTACCCAAGCCTATCCACAGAGCGACAGTGTTGAAATAGCGGCTTTTAAATCTGCAAAAAGTTTTTACCAACTTTCGCCCAGATATTCTTTGGATCAAAAAGACACCGATAAAGGACTTGAAAAACTTCAGGAATTTATAAACCAATATCCAAATTCAGACAAACGTGCCGAAGCAAATACATTGGTAGCGGAATTGCGAAATAAGTTGGAAAAGAAAGAATTTGAGGTTGCAAAACAATATTTGCACGTTGAGGATTACAAAGCTGCCATTGGCGCCTTTGATAATTTTATTACAGATAATCCGGGCTCTATTTATAGAAAAGATGCCTTTTACGGAAGATTTGTAGCTGCATATAAATTGGCCGTAAACAGTATTCCGGTTTTGGTGCAGGAACGTCTGCGCGATGCAAAAGTTTATTACAATAATTTTATAAAATATTATAAGGATACAGATTTAGCTCCTGAAGCAATGGAATTTTATCAGGATATAGAGAGCAGAATTGTACCTTTAGAAACAGAACCCACTATTTAATTAATTTTTATTATGGATATTAAAAATTCAGATGCGCCAATCAATACCGTTACGCTTGACAAGAATAAAATTGACGAGCCTACAAACAACATTTATGAGGCTATTTCGATTATCTCGAAACGTGCCGCACAAATAAACGGTGACATCAAAAAAGAACTTTTGGAAAAACTTGACGAGTTTGCTACTTACAACGACAGTTTGGAAGAAATTTTCGAAAACAAGGAGCAAATTGAAGTTTCAAAGTTCTACGAAAGACTTCCAAAGCCACATGCTTTGGCAGTACAGGAATGGCTAGAAAATAAAATCTACTACCGCAACACCAAAGATGAAGTAGTGGAGTAATAAGTTATTCGTTAAAAGTTAATGGTAAAACGTAACTTGAAACAAGTAAGCTGAAACTGGAAACAAAAAAAATGGCTGTTTTGAACGGGAAAAATATCTTGCTTGGCGTTACCGGCGGGATTGCCGCGTACAAAACAGCTTTTTTGGTTAGACTTCTAGTGAAAAAGGGAGCTAACGTAAAAGTGGTTATGACAGATGCAGCAAAGGAATTTGTAACCCCACTTACCCTCGCAACGCTTTCAAAAAATGAAGTTTTTTCATCCTTCACTGATGAAAAAGATGAGAACAGCTTCAAAGAGCCCCAATGGAACAACCATGTAGAATTGGCCTTGTGGGCAGATTTCTTTTTGATTGCTCCCGCCACTGCCAATACACTTTCCAAAATGGCAAATGGCGCCTGCGATAACCTTTTGCTTGCGTGCTACCTTTCGGCAAAATGCCCCGTGTATTATGCCCCTGCAATGGATTTGGATATGCACCAACACCCATCAACGGCAGAAACCTTTAAGAAACTTGAAAGCTTCGGAAATATTCAAATTCCCGCAGCTTTTGGCGAATTGGCCAGCGGTTTGGTAGGGCAGGGCAGGATGGCCGAGCCTGAGGAAATTGTTTCCTTTTTGGAAAATGATTTACTGAAAAAACTTCCGCTACGCGGCAAGAAATTTTTGATTACCGCTGGGCCAACCTACGAAGCCATTGACCCCGTTCGTTTCATTGGGAACCACTCCAGCGGAAAAATGGGTTATGCAATTGCCGAGGCTTCTACTTCACTTGGTGCTGAAGTTGTTTTGATTTCAGGGCCCACTGCTTTAAAACTAGAAAATGATTTTGTAAAAATCATTCGCGTTACTTCTGCGGAAGAAATGTACAATGCCGCGCACGAATATTTTGATATATGTGATGTCGCTATTTTAAGCGCAGCAGTTGCCGATTATCGCCCTTCGGAAGTTGCTTCTCAAAAAATTAAAAAGAAAACTGAAGATTTAACGCTTCGTCTTACAAAAACAAAAGACATATTGGCTTCGCTGGGCGAAATAAAGAAAGACCAATTTCTGGTTGGCTTTGCTTTGGAAACCGAAAACGAAGAAGAAAATGCAGAATTGAAACTGAAAAAAAGAATTTAGATTTAATTGTGTTAAATTCGCTTCGGGACAAAGGTGCGGGCTTTCAAACCGACACCAACAAAATTACTTTGATAACCAAAGACAATAAAGTGCTTCCTTTTCCTGTTAAACCTAAAAAAGAAGTAGCAAAAGATATTTTAGAATATATTATAGAACAGACAAATGCGTAAAATTTTACTTTTCTTATTATGTGCTATCACTGTGTTTTCTGCACAGGCCCAAGAACTTAATTGCACAGTGTCCATAGACGCCGAACAGACCGGACAACCTAATTTGCAGATTTTCAGAACGCTGGAAACCCAATTGCGGGAATTTGTGAACAATACGAAATGGACCAATATGGAATACAAAAACCAAGAACGTATAGATTGCAACATGACTTTGGTTGTAAGTGAATATGATGGCGATTCCTTTACTGCCACATTACAAATACAATCCTCCCGTCCCGTTTTTGAATCTACTTACGATACCCCGGTTTACAATTATTTTGACAAGCAAGTTAGGTTCAATTATAAAGAATATGAGCCGTTAACTTTTAACATCAACAGTTTTGGTTCAAACCTCGTATCTGTAGTTGCATTCCACGTGTATACAGTTATAGGCTTGGATGCCGATACTTATTCACCAAATGGCGGAGCGCCTTATTTTGAAATTGCAAAACAGATTACAAATACCGCCGCTTCCAGCAATTTTCAAGGTTGGAAAGCAACTGATGGCAACCAGTCCAGGTTTCGTTATAACGATGCTTTATTGTCGTCGGTTTATAAGGAATTTCACGATGTGATGTATCAATACCACCGCGAAGGAATGGATATGATGGCCTCAGACCAAAAGATGGCAAAACAGAATGTTGCAGAGGCTATCAATAAATTGAAAGGCATTAACGATCGCAGGCCGAATTCATTTTTGGTGCGTACGTTCTTTGATGCTAAAAGTGACGAAATTCAAGCCATATTTAGCGGTGGGCCACAGGTTGATATTACAAAACTGATCGAAAACCTAAATAGGTTGGCGCCTACCAAACGAAGTAACTGGACTGAAATCAAATTTTAATTTTTCTTTCAACAAGGGTATACCAGTTAATTTCTTTCTTTTAAATTTATAGATTCGAAGTTCAATGTCCAAAGTTGGATATTGAATATAGATTATTGAAAAATCTTAGGTCTCATATCTAAAATCTAACGTTTAATTTTGATAACCAGTCTTGCCATAAAAAACTATGCGCTTATTGAAGATATTCGCGTGGATTTAAATGAGGGGCTAACAATTATTACAGGTGAAACAGGCGCTGGAAAATCCATCATTTTAGGTGCATTGGCACTTGTTTTGGGAAAACGTGCAGATTTGAGCAGCGTAAAAGATCCTTTAAGAAAGTGCATTATTGAAGGACATTTTTCAATAAAGAATTACGAACTGCAGAATATTTTTCAGGAAAACGATCTTGATTATGAACCCAACACTATAATCCGTCGCGAAATATTGCCCGGCGGAAAATCACGAGCATTTGTAAATGATACTCCCGTGGCCTTAACACAATTACAGGCATTGGCGCCGTATTTGGTTGATGTTCATAGCCAGCACGAAACCTTAGAAATCGTTTCCGAAACTTTTCAAATGGAAGTGATTGATGCCTTGGCTGGAAATGCCGAACTTTTAAAGACGTATAAGTCACAATTTGAAGATTTCAAAAAAACTTCTGAAGCACTTTCAAAATTAAAACATCAAAAAGATGCTGCTTCCAAAGAACTGGATTACAACACTTTTCTTTATAATGAACTGCAACAGGCCAACCTAAAAAAGTTGAACCAGCAAGAGTTGGAAGAAACGTACGAAACCCTTAATAATGCCGAAGCAATTCAAGAAGCGCTTGCCAATGCAAACCAGCTTTTGGATGAAGAGCAGATAGGCAGCTTGCAAACAGCCAAGGAAGCGCGAGTTTTATTGGGAAGAATCAAGGAGTTTTCAAAAAAATTTGAAGGTTTATGGCAACGTTTGAACAGCGCCATTATTGAAATGGAAGACATTGCTGCAGAAATCAACAATGCCGCTGAAAACATTGAAGCAGATCCCGAAATGTTGTTTCAGGTTAATGAAAAGCTACAAACGCTTTATAAATTGCAACAAAAGCATGCGGTTTCTTCTACGGAAGAATTAATCAAAATAGAAGAAGATCTTGAGGAAAAAGTAAATACTACCCTTGGCCTGGAAGAACAGATTGGCAATTTGGAAAAACAAAAAGCGCAGTTGCGTGAAATGGCTTTAAAAACAGCCAAAAATCTTCATGTAAAAAGAATGGAGGCAATCCCCACACTTAAGAAAAAGCTTGAAGAGACGCTTTTTCCATTGGGGTTGCCCAATGCGCAATTTCAGTTTGAACTTATCTCTTCGGAAGAATTTAAAAATAATGGAACCGATACGTTGCAATTATTGTTCACGGCAAACAAAGGCTTAGCTTTCGGACCATTAAAAAAAGTAGCCTCTGGAGGCGAAATGAGCCGTATTATGTTAGCCATTAAAGCAGTTTTGGCTGAATATAAAAAACTGCCTACTATCGTTTTTGATGAGATAGACACAGGGGTTTCGGGTGAAATAGCCAATAAAATGGCAGATATTATGTGCCAGATGAGCAAAAAAATGCAGCTGTTGAGCATTACACATTTACCGCAAATTGCCGCCAAGGGCGACAACCATATAAAAGTTTATAAAGAAGATACTAATGAGGTTACCGCTACTTACCTTAAGCATTTGAATGAGAATGATCGTATTGTAGAGATAGCGCAAATGCTAGGCGGAAAAAATCTTTCTGAAGCGGCTATAGCCAATGCAAAGGAATTATTGAATTAAAACGTATCTTTACTTTTCAAAGGAAATTTTTAATAAGAAAATCTATTCAACCATAAAATAAATTAAAACATGTCTTATAATCTACTTAAAGGAAAACGTGGAATTATCTTTGGAGCGTTGGACGAGAATTCAATAGCTTGGAAAACCGCAGAGCGCGTTCACGAAGAAGGCGGAAAGTTTGTACTTACCAATGCGCCCATCGCGTTGCGAATGGGACAAATTAATGCACTGGCCGAGAAAACTAATTCTGAAGTTATTCCTGCAGATGCTACAAGTTTAGAGGACTTGGAGAATTTAGTAACAAAAGCTACCGAAATCTTAGGAGGCAAGTTGGATTTTGTATTGCACTCTATTGGAATGTCTGTAAATGTTCGCAAAGGCAATCACTATACCAGCCAGAACTATGACTTTACCCAGAAAGGTTGGGATATTTCCGCAGGCTCATTTCATAAGACCATGCAAGTACTTTACCAGAAAGATGCAATGAACGAGTGGGGGAGTATTATAGCATTGACCTATATGGCCGCACAGCGTGTTTTTCCAGATTATAACGATATGGCAGATAACAAGGCCTATTTGGAAAGCATTGCGCGCAGTTTTGGATATTTCTTCGGAAGAGATAAAAAGGTTCGCGTTAATACTATTTCGCAATCACCCACCCCAACTACGGCAGGCCAGGGTGTAAAAGGATTTGATGGTTTTATCAGTTACGCAGATAAAATGTCTCCTTTGGGTAACGCAACTGCTTTAGACTGTGCTAATTACACAGTAGCTATGTTTAGCGATTTGACAAAACGGGTAACACTTCAAAATCTATACAATGATGGTGGGTTCTCTAACATGGGGGTTAGTGATGCCGTGATGGAAGCTTTTGTAGAAGGAAAGTAAGGCTTTTCTTTCAATAATTTAATTGAATCCTATCCAGATTTATCGGGATAGGATTTTTTTATTTTTACGGACAAACTAGTTGTGGTAAATATTTGTGATTAACATAATTTTAGGTACATTTAGTCACTTATTAACTAAACTAATATTTAATTATGAAAAGAATTACAATGCTAATTTTTGCCTTGATTGCTATGGTAAGTACCATAGAGGCACAATTTCTCCAGCCAAATTCTTCGATCTACGGATCTAGAAGCTTAGGTGTAGAAAACAAATCACAATCAATTGAGCCCACTGAACGGCAAAGAAACATAGAAAGTTCAGCAACTTACAATCCAAATCAACCTGCAAATTTACAATCACAGAGTTTTGTTGTAAATAATAGAAACCCACAAGCAACTTTGCTTGATGAAGGCTTCGATGATATTACCACATTGCCAGGTGCCGGTTATAGTTTTGTAAATGTTAGTGATTCACAAGGATCAACAGATTGGTTTCAAGGAAACGATGCTGTCTTTCCAGCACAGTCGGGTGCTCCTACGGCATATATTGGAGCAAATTTCAACAACACTGCCGGTAGCGTAATCAATAACTTTATGATAACCCCTGTACTCGAATTAGAGAATGGTGATGTTGTAACTTTTTGGACACGATCAGTAACGGGTAGCACCTTTCCGGATAGATTGGAAGTGCGGCTTGACCCAACAGGGGCCAATACTGACCCTTCTGGGCCTGCAGATGTAGGTTCATATACAGAACTACTTTTGGAAATAAACCCCACCTTAACCCAAGGAGGCTATCCAGAGGTTTGGACGGAATTTACCATTACCATTTCCGGGCTTTCAGGAGCTACCAATACAAGGGTAGCCTTTAGATATTGGGTTACCGATGCTGGACCAGTAGGTAACAATTCAGATTATATAGGGATAGATACCTTGACCATTGAAGAAGGCACTGGCGGAGGCGGTGGAGTTTGCGGTAGCCCTATTTTGGAAATTAACCAAGATGTGGATGATACCTGTATGGCGAATATTACACAAACAGGTTTGGCGCAATCTTACATTCCGCTTGAGGCAGAAGCTGCTGGAGCGGGTATTAAGTTCAGGGATCCATCAACAGGTCTGAACGTTGACCTTTCATTATGGGATGGTCTTCCAAACGCTGGAGGAACTATGCTGGCAAGCGGAACTACCCAAACTGATGGTACCAACTGGGCCGATGTTTATTGGGATCCGGTGGTAAACGTTACCGTGGGTAATACATATTATATAGTAATTGATGGAGATACTGCATTGCCTTGTATTTCAGGATCTACAAATGACCCTTATCCTGATGGTAATGTATTTGCAAATGCTGGCTATAACCCATTCCCGACTTTTGACTATACCTTTAGAACGTATAGCTGCGATAGTGGTGGACCTGCTTGTACTAGTACAGCATATGACAGTACTGCTGTTCCATTTGATATTGATGGTGCCGGAACCAGTACGTCAGATTGTGCCAATGCCCCTAATCTAATTCCCGTGACTGTTTCGGATATGGGAACAATTGGTTCTGGAGCGACCTTAGAGAACATAACAATTGATATTGCACATACTTTTACTGCAGATCTCGATCTTTATTTGGTTTCTCCAAACGGAACGGAATTATTGCTTGCCAATGATCTTGGCGGTGGAACAGATGATGGTTATAATGGAACTATGTTTGAAGATGGCGGTGCAGATATTACCCTGGCTACTGCTCCATTCGGTGTGGGGCCTTATGAGCCAATGGGAGGAACCTTTGCAGCTGCTTTTGCAGGTGAAGAAATAATGGGTGACTGGAATTTGAAGGTTTGTGATGATGCAGGTGGAGACACCGGGCAAGTCCTTCAATTTTCAATGTCTATATGTGTACCTCCTGTTATCACAAATGATGATTGTGCTAATGCATATGCTTTAGCTTGTGGCGACAGTGTAGTTGGAGAGACGCTGACGGCGACGGATTCTGGCGGGAACGCAGCCCCTGATGTGTTCTACAAGTTCACTGGCACGGGTTCTGCGCAGTTGGTGACCATTTCGCTTTGTGGCGGCGGTACGGACTATGACTCTGTGCTTCGCGTCTTTGACGATTGCAACCTTGCCAACGAGCTAGCCTTCAACGACGACTCCTGCGGCCTT
>Ga0098037_1000599_pt1 | contig 17844 bp, 26 predicted proteins | sample 5_EtaG_FD_75050 | JGI IMG/M metagenome (GOLD analysis project Ga0098037, IMG submission 75050) | Marine viral communities from the Subarctic Pacific Ocean - 5_ETSP_OMZ_AT15132 metaG | ecosystem: Environmental > Aquatic > Marine > Oceanic | place: Pacific Ocean | collected 2015-01-08 | reverse complement strand
GAAAGTGATGGTTTAGCAATAGGTGGTGAGCTAGCAGGTGCAATACTTGAGCCAACCATACATAAAAATGTAAAAAATGCGGCTTCAAGTGTAACATTTAGAGTGGCACAACTTATTGATGGATTAGATTCTTGGTCTATGCTACCAGATGGTGCTAAAATTTGGTCTGATAAAAATTTAAAAGCAAAATTTTTTACAGGTAATGTTGATGATTTAATGATTAGAGATAAAAAAACTAATGAGTTAAGAGCATTAACAACAAAAGAAATAGGTAAACTAAGAGGTTTTGCGGAACTGTTTGAGTTTTTGCCGGTAAATGACAGAGTAAGAATACTAGCAAGAATGGAGCAGTCTCAACAAGTTATGGAAAATCTAAGAAAAAGTTTACCACAAGAACAACATCAAAATTTAAATATGACCATAGCAGAAATGACAGGTTTATCTGTGCTGAATGCGATAGATGAATTATCTGCTATAAATATGAAAATTACTAACATACAACCCAATCAATTAATTGAAGCAAATCAAAATATACTTTCATCCGTAGCATTATTAGATTCTATTGATAGACGAATACAAGATATGCTAGGTAGCACACAAAATCCTAGCTCAGAATTATTTGAATTTGGTAATAATATTGAGAAAAGTTTACAATTAATAAGAAATGATTTATCTGATAGAAAAAATGCTTATGAAGAAATTATTAGTATTTATTCAGACAGTTTAAATGGATTAAATATTACTGATAACGTAGCTTTAAAAAACAAAAAGTTTTTAGACTCTATGCAGTTACTAGAAGAAATATCTAAAAATGGAGCTAGTGACCAATTAAAAGTAATAGCAGACCAAGAATTAGAAAAAGTAACACAAAAAATACTTGTACATTGGAGTAATGTAGCAAAAGATTTAAATGGCATAAGTGGTAACTATACAAAAGGTTACACAGTTCAAGATTATTTTGCATCTGATTTTTATGACACAATGAAACTTGTATTTAGAAATGATGTAAGTAAGGCTTACGGAAATCTAGGCAAGCTTACTGAGGGTCAAACTATAGATGTTACTGATTCATATAGAGCCTTATCTACTTTATTAGATAAAAACAGAGGTGATACTATTGGAAATTTAGCTAATAAACTACCTCCGGGATTGTTTAATGAAAAGATGTTTCGTGTTTTAGAAGATGGTGCTAACTCATCATTAAATAGATATCTACTAGACAATGATAATGCTCGTGCGGCATTAGCAGGTTTTGTAGATGAAGCACCAGAAAAATCTGAAAGCATGGTACAGGCTATAAATTTATTAGTAGATAAATCTGGACAATTTACTACTGGTGATGTTAATATTATATTTGGTGCCCTGTCAGAAACTATTGTACAGACCGGTAAGTATGCTAATAGAAGCCCCGGGGATATAACTAAATTAGATATGTATGACATACTTAGAGAAAGTGGTATGGACATATCAATAAACTTAACTGTTCCTCAAGCATTAGATTTACGTTCATCTTTATCAACTCTTAAATCAAAAGCTTTTCAAGCTGACCAAAAAATACAAAGTTTAAATTATGATAACATGATGGGAATTATTGAAAAGTCTATAACTGACTCTCTCAATAGTAAAGAAAAAGTAGATGCGTATAACGTAGCTATAAATGCGGCGGCTGATTTTCACAAAAGATTTGACTCAGATAATTTATTATCCTCTTGGGGTGAAATGGCTACTAGTCCTATTGTGTATAGAGAAACAGAAAACTTACAGGATGGAACAAACATCTCTAAAAAAAATCAACCAGACAATCAAAATGCAAAAAAAGTTTTAAATGATTTACAAATAGATGATAACATACTTGTTCCTAACTATGTACATAAATTAGCAAAAGGAGAATTTATACCTTGGAATAAAGTATTAAATGACCCTGTATATGCTGAACAATGGATGCGTGAAGTTATAGAGCCTATGGTTGGAAGACCTGTTAAAGCAGGGGATGACATACTTCCAAATCAAACTCACATAATAGATATGGCGGATAAAGATGTTGCTACTAGGGCAAAAGTATTTAAACAACTTTTAAATCAAGAGTTAGGTTCTTATCTAAGTTTAACTGAATCTGGTAGAACTATTATGAATCCTGCCGATGTAAGTGAACTTCTTCTTTTAGCTAAACAGAAAAAAATAACTTTACCAAAAGACATACAGTATAGAAATGATATTGATGTTATATTTAGAATAAATGATGATTTTAGTATTCTTGATTTAAATAAAATACAAGACTTAAACTTAGGATATGTAACGGCAAGAGCTATGAATAAAACATATCAAGCATATGATAAAAGAATAACTAATCTAATAAAAACAGACATACAACGAGCACAAAAAACAGTAAAAGTAGAGCTACAAAATATAAAAGAAAAAATAAATTTATTTAGTGATTCTAAATTAATTGCTAGGTATGGGTCTAATTTATCTGACCCAAATACTTTTTATAAAAATATTATTGCGGCGGGGCCAACTGCATTTAAAGCATTAAAAACTTCATTAACAGAAGGTCAATACGCTGTCATGAAAGCAGAAGAATTTGATGAAGTAGCTAAAACTTTGTATAAACAGTGGTGGAACAACTCCAGTAATATTAGAGTTATAAGACCGGACAAAGTGCAGTTTGATATGATAAGTAAAGTTGATGATGCTGTAGGTGGTACAGTACAAAAATCACAACAAGCTTTATATGAAATGAACGCTAAACCTAGAAATGTTTACGAAACTAACATAGGTTTAGGTTTAGAAGAGCTAGATAAAAATAAAGAAGTTTTAGAACTTATATTTGGTAAAGATGGTATACAAACAACTACTGAAATACTACAGGTAATGGGCGGTAAAAGTGGTATTGCTATGGACAATATTAACTTACAAAATATGCCTAAAGCTTTATCAGTAGAAAGTTGGATAAGCAGAATTTACTCAATTAACAGGGGTGTAATATCTCCTCGTTATGTTTTAACTGAGGCGGCTTTACAAAAGTATAGAGTGCAAAGTACATCAATGCTAATTGATTTAATGAGTAATCCAGAAACAGCAAGTATTGTTAAAAAACTTATGACAGATGGCGTTACTAATTTAGACCCATTTCAAGATAGAAGACTACAAAAGTTTTTTCAAAAATCTGTTGTTAATGCAATTTTATTAAAGGAAGTTAACAGTGAAGATGGTGAGTTTAATCCATCTAATCCAGAAAGTCTAGTATCAGAGGATACAACAATAGGTAAAGCTATTCGTTATCCGTTCTCACCAGTGGATATGCAACAATGAACATGAAAGATACAGTTTGGTTTGTTGGAGTAGTATTAGCTTTAGGTATAACTTGGGGTATGACCTCACAGCGTATATCGGCAATGGAACAAGACGTAGATAGAATGGAACAAGCTTTAGTTATGTTTACAAAAATGGAGGTTAGACTTGCAGTAATAGAAGCAGAATTAAAGAACATAAATAAGAAATTAGATAACTAGGAGGAAGTATGAAAAAATTAAAAGAGATGTGGAATGGCTTGAGTAAAAAAGGAAAGATAGCCGCAGTTGCGGTAGCCGCTATTCTACTTTTAATTATCTTTAGTAACATAGTATAGGGAGAAAAATAGATGTTAGGTGGTTTACCGGTAGAAATGATTACAATGCTAGGCTCTAGTGTACTAGGTGGATTTATGTCCATCTGGGGTCAAAGCATAAAAGCAAAGCAAGATGAACAAAAGATGTTACTTGCTAGGGCTGATGCTCAAATGTCTTATATAGATAAGGCAAGAACGTACGAAAATAAAGGCTTTCAATGGACAAGAAGAATTATTGCTTTAACAGCAGTATTTTTTATTATTGGATGGCCTAAAATAGTTCCTGTATTTTTTGATACAAGTGTTTATTTAACTTGGACAGAATTTACTAGAGGATTTTTATTTTTGATAGAGCAAAAAGAAATGACAATGGACAAAGAGTTCTTTGGTGTTGTTATTACTCCACTGGATACCCACCTAATGTCTGCCATTATTGGATTATATTTTGGAGGTAGCCTTGTTAAGAAGTAACTTATTATTAGCATTTTTACTAACATTTATACTTTGTATAAGCTCATCAGCATGGGGAGATTCAACAAATGATAACAATGCACAAACAAATTCTTCGGGCAGTAATACGCAAATTACAGGTGGCTATACATCAACAACAACAAATTCGTATTCCGGTGGACAAACAAACACAACAACAAGTACAACTTCATCAACTACCAATGGGTCAGATGTACCCGTTAACTCCGCTAACGCTCCATCATACTCTGCAATGTCTCAAGATGTTTGTAGCATGGGTATTAGTGGTTCTGTTTCTACTATGGGGTTTGGCGTATCTGGCGGAAAACATGTCCGGGATTTAAACTGTGAGCGTATTAAGCTCAGTAAGGTACTTTTCGATTATGGCATGAAAATTGCCGCAGTATCTATACTTTGCCAAGACGAAAGAGTTTTTTCAGCTATGGCTCATGCGGGTACACCTTGTCCATTTGAAGGAAAGATTGGAAAAGAAGCTTTAGAACAATGGAATAAATACGATATTGAAAGACCAGACTACGATTCTTATGTATCAAAACTAGATAATCGTTCAAAGATTGATGAAGAGCTAGCAGAAATAGCAAGACAAGAAGAGGCTGAAAGATTAAGGTTAGAACAAGAAGCTCTAGCTAGAAAGGTAGCAGAAGAGAAAGCAAAGTTAGAAACACTTAAACAACAAGAACAAGTAGATAACATAATAATAGAAACTGACATAGAAACAAATCAAACCAGAATAATTAATGTTCACAAATGATAAAGAGTGCAACATTATGGATGATTAGGATATACATTGTATGGTCAATTTGTGTAGACATAAGTATAATTGGAGGTCTTTTCTATTACTTCTTTGTGCGTTAACAATATCTTTTAAATCTTTTGGAGAAACTTTAACAACAGGAAACATATTAAATAACTCTACCTTTGGAACAGGTAACACTACAACTACAACTGGTTGGTCAACAAGCGGTGATGATGGTATTCATACTCATGGTGCTTGGAATGGATTTCCATATCAAACAGGCATGGATGATACTGGTGGTGTATTAGCATTTGAAGGACATGAAGAGGATAATGTATATCAAGATGTAGATTTAGTTGGTGATGGCCATTTAACACAATCAGAAATTAATCAAGGCTTTACCTCAACTATGGGAGCAGACGTATGGTTTTGGAACAATATTGAAAACACACTTACTCTTAAACAAACTGTTACAGGAGCCGATGGTTCAGTATCTACACAAGTTAGAGAAATAACTGATAGCACTACAGGTGTTGGTACATTTACAAATTATACAAATGAATACATTCAAGGTTCAAATACACAAACAGATATTACAATCAGAGCAGAGTTGTATAATGAGACAGCAGGTACAGCTTATGACAACTCTCATCGTGGGCCAGACGTAGATAATGTTCAATTAAATATTACTTACACATCCATACCTCCTATTGATGAGGGTACACAAGAAATTATAGATGATATTGATACAGATATAGTAGATATCATAGATGATATTCCAGATGATTTTGATTGGAATACAGATGATTTATATTTTGAAGAAGAATATGTAATTATAGAAGATGAATTTACATTTGATGAAATTTATTTTGAAGATATAAGCACTATTTATATAGAAGAACTACCTCCAATAATGGAAGAATTTGAGATGGAGGGTTTTGAAGAGATACCTAGTATGGAAGAGGTATTTTTTGAAGATGATTTTGTAATGGAACCACCACCAATGATGATGGAGGAAGTATTTACAGAAGAGTTTGAAGAAGACTTTACGGATTTTTTAGAAGAGACAGGCATGGAAGAAGAGTTCATGGAGTTTCTTGAAGAAGAAGGTATTACAGCCGAAGAGTTTTTTGAAGAGATAACTGAGGAGGAGTTCAATGATGAACTTACTGAAGAATCTTTTGAAGAGTTTGAGGAGCCAATGGAAAGTATCGCAACGGAGGAAGAAAGCGTTCCAGAGATTGCGAAAGATGAAACAGACGAAATGGAAGAACCAACTGAATCTAAACAAGTAAGTGAGGAAAAAGAAGTAGCAAGTAATGACGAACCCGAAGAAAAATCAAAAGAAGAGGAACCCAGTAGCGAGGGAACTGAGGAGTCAGAAGTACAGCCCGAAAGTGATGGAGAGCAAGAAGATATACAATCGGAAGACGGAGAAGTGGACACCAAAGACGGGATTGTTACAGATGTTGCAAAAGTAGAAAGTAAATTAAAAAAGAATTTAAAAATAATAGCTAAACAAATAGCTAAAGTAACAAAAGAAACAACTCAAAACTTATCAAAAGAAGACTTATTTTTTAAAGATGATAGTCTAGATTCATACAAAGAAATAGCGTTCTATTCAGTTAAACAACTGTATGAAAACACTAGTATGGGGCTATACTTAGAAATGGATTTGTCTCCCTACTCGGGAGATATTTATGTAGGAACTTCGCTTGACTCTTACACACAAAACGACCCAGTTGAAGTACACAGGGTAAAATTATTAAATTTAACTAAAGCGAAAAACAAAATACTTGCTGAATTGGAGGCACTAAGACGATGAAGATAATGGATAAACTTAGCACATATGCGGCACTATTGGGAGTAATTGGAGCTATAGGTGGAGGCTTTTATACATGGGGTCAATTCAACTCAAGACTTGACGCAATAGAGGCTACACCTCCAGTAAACCTAGCACCATTAAAGGATAAAGATAAAGAATTAGAACAGAAAATTGATGAAGCTTTGCTATACGCTAATGAATACAAAGTAGATTTAATTGATAGAATTAAAAAGGTAGATGATAAAATTATACCTGTTGATTTAACAAAAGTATTTAAAGAAATAGGAAAGGTAAGAGAGCAAATAGCTATGTTACCAGAGCCTGCTAACTTAAAACCTGTTCTTCAATCACTTAAAGAATTAGAAGAATACGCTTGGGAGTTAGAAGAAGACATTGAAGAATTAAGTAAAGATGTTGCTATTGTTAAAAAAGAAAACGAATTACAAGATGTACAAATTGAAGAGATAAAGTTACAAAGTAGTAATCCACTAGGGGGATAAATGATTAAAATAGTGATGGCAATAATAATAACATCAATGCCAAACTGGCCTTCCGTAAGATATCAAGGCTACATATATCCAGACATGGAAACATGCTTACAATACAATGAGATTATGATTAAAGATTTTAAATCATATGCAAGAAGTCAAGGAGATAACGAAATTCATTTTGAGTCTTTTTGTTTTGAAGCAGACTCATACCCTATAGAAGATTTTAACGATATTAGCACTAGTATTTAGTTAGTTAATTTTTGACTATCTTTTATCATTAAATTAAACACCCCGGAATAGTAATCTAACATAGATGCTATTACCGGGGTGTTTTCGTATTCGGGGTTCCATTTATCCATTGTTTCTGTAAACTCAAAAGAATCTGCTAATTTAGTTTCCAAAATTAACAAACCTTCTGTAGTTATCTTAACTTCAAAACTTGCTATTACAGTATCGTTTTTATTCATTAGTCATCAAATACATTATCTCCCCTGTTCTTGTTATGATATTTTTTATTAAACTCATGACCATTTAAATTTTTAACATCATCTCTAAACTTTTTAACAATCTCTTTTTCTTTTTGTTCTTTCTCATCTTTAGGAAAAAACATAGCAGGATTTGTTTCACTTATTGTAGGTGCTTTATTAACTTTATCTGGTGTCATACCTTTCTCTACTATCTCATAAAAATCTTTATGAGTATGGTAAATTTTCCCTCCATTATCTAAATTTATTTCCCAATCATTTTCTGTTATATCATCTAATTTGCGTATCTTAACTATTTTATTTTCCATTTTTATCTCCCGTTTTAAAATGTATTTCACCTGCAATAGCACCATAAGCCGCCATATCAATATAAGTATCTTTATTAGTAGCACCTAATTTAGTTCTTGCTACTTTTAATAAACTCATCATGATAGCAACATTCTCTGCGGTAATATCCACATCTAAGTATGCTGACCAAAGATTAGCTATGTTTTTATGGTTCTCTGTTTTATCGCCATAATCTTTTTGACGTTGACCACCTACTAATCTAACTGCCTCTTCTAAAAAATCTTTTGTTTTTTCACTCATTTCTTTTTCTTTTTAAACTTTCTACCTACAAAAAATACTATTGTATTTATACAAGTATTTATAGTAACCATAACTAATATCCACCATTGCCAAAACTCTACTGTCATACTGATACTAAGTCTATTATAGGAACTAAATAACCTTTTGATGTTCTATAGTCACCTCCTAGAACAGTAGAATATTTGTTATGTACTAATTTTTTTAATCTGTCAAGGGGTATCTCAATAGAAAATAAATGTTTATCTTTTTTATCTACAATTTTAAATATCCATAAATTAGATTTACTTGTTGTTATACCACTATCCTTACCTCTAGATTGATACTCAATATATAAGTTACCTGTTTTATGAGCTAATCTATCTGTTTTAAGTTCATAGTCTAATCTAGACTCCATAACAAGTTTCTCATGTTTCTTACCATACTTTAAATCTTTATTAAATTTTGTTACAGAAAAATCATGTGTCTTTAATTGCTTTACAGTTTTACCATTATTAGGTTCTATTTTACTCAATGTTTTTTACCTATATCTATTTGTTCTACATCTGAATCTAATAATTCAGTAGTTGGAGATTTACCATTGCCTTGAAGTTCTACAACTTTATCTATTACAGCCATTTGCCCTAGCTGTACTAATCTATCTAAATCAATTTCTAAAGTTTCCATTATGCCTTTTAGTACATAAAACGTAGCATCAACTGGTTTAGCAGGATGAGTAGTATCATAAGCGGAAACATCAAAACTACCATCACCTCTAGGTTTAAGTATTAGATAAAATCTATCTGGTAATAAAGATAACTTTTCAGTTTCGTTTGCTAAAGTGTTTATATCAGCCATTCGTTAGGTATCCTTTTCTCTGCCCAGAGTATTTTATGCTTATCACACCATTGACCATAAGTTGTTTTACTCGATTTGTTAAGTTTATTATTAGCATTTACAAATAAAAATCTAATATCAATATCTGGATTTTGTTCTCTAATTAATAAATGTTTTTGTCTATCTGCTAAATCAAAAAATCCTTTTGTCTCTATGTATATATCTTGTTTTGAAAGATAAAAATCTGGAGTATATTTTTTTACTTTAGGTTGATACTCTATAAAAAATTTTTCATAATCATACTTAATATTGTTCTTTATTAGCCAGTGAGCAAAGCCCCTTTCAAACTCAGAACGAAATCCTTTTCTTTTCATATTAAACTTTTTGTTCTATATCTATTTGTAATTTCAATATTTTTTACAAAAACAGAGTGTAAACTAGGTGCGTTTTTTTCTAATTCTATTAATGCTTCATTTATTTCTATTGTAGGTAATATAGCTAATTTACCTGTTTTTATTTTTATAAACAAAGAATTAAAATATCTTTCCATTACTTGCGTAGTTCTAAGTATGTTATCTTCCTTATAAAAACCATCACTACCATAGTGCTGTCTTACCATTAATGGATGACAATTTTCTGTTGACCTCATAAACTCAGTAACTTCACCCCCACCTTTTTGTTCTTCATTTTCTGTATATACCCAAACAACATCTTTATTAGACATTATATCATCTTTTCTATAGGGTGCCGATAACCATAGTACATTCATAAGTTTTTAACCTCTGTATTTTTTAATTTATTATACCAAACCAATGGTTTTGATTTAGCTTTAGATGTAACCTTTTCATTTAAAGTTGCTTTTGGCCAACAGTGTTTTCTAAAATCACAATAACCACATATACCTTCTAATAGGGTATTTCCAGTTTCTATTCTTATTCCTTTATTTTTACCAGATTTAGGAACATAAGTCTCTGGTATATCATTATATAACTTTTCAAATTTCTTGTTTGATTTTAAAGTTTTTATAGTTTCACTGGCAGTTTTCACCATTTCTTCTCTATCTTCTTTTTGATTTTCTGGTGCCTCACATACAGCAAACTCTCCTGTAACTTTATTTACTGCTATCCACCCTCCAAAATCAGAATTATCTGCCTCTCCATAAAGATGACCTTGCATTATATACCCAAAAGGGTCATTATCTTTTATTTTATTGTAACTACCATACTGACCAAACTTACTCATAAAGCTAGCAGGACTAGCAGATTTTATATCCCAGACCTTACCATCTATTTTAACATCGTATGTTCCTTGTAATTCTATACCACCTATTTTTAATTTTACAGGTTCTTGTATTTTTTCAATATCTATACCTGCACCCTTCATAACAGCTATTGCAACTGCTTCAAGTAAATCTCCCATAAGAAATTTAATTATAGTATTGTATTGTAATTCTTTTTCTTTACCTTTTTTTTCTAATTGTTGTTGGCATAAAGGCTTGCCTAGACCGGACATACGCATACGCCAATCCATCTTTTCATTAAATTGTTTTTCTAAAGCTTTTTCACAGGATTTACCAAATTCTTTAATAACTTCAGGGGGAAGTTTTCCTTCCCCCCGAACTGCATCATAGAGAAAATTCTCTATTAGAGTATATAACACGCTATTACCCGTCTAACTCAATAGCTAGGGAGTGGTCGCCATCTTTTGTTTTTTGTTTAACAGCAGTTTTATGTTTCTCCATGACACTTTCGTTTACGGATTTTATCGCAACCGAAAATTCTTTTAATAACTCTTTATCTTTATCAGATAGAGAGTCTACTGAATCACCTATTTTGGCATTTACTGAAAAGTATGAATTACCTCCAGACTTTTGTTTATTGGTAGATAACAAAAGATTTGTCCTTATCATAGGTTTATTTTGTTTTGCTAAACTAGCAAGCGTTGTACTAAATGGAACATAGTTTGTACCTTTTGCGTAGTAAACACATGGAACTTCATCAATCTTGGCTTCTTTACCATCAGATTTTTTACCTTCCATACTTGCTACACCATATAAAACTTGATTACATTTAATAGAACTTTGTATCACACGCTGTGGGTCATCATCTTTTAAGCTTTCTACTTGCTCTCTAGATAACTTTCCACATTTATACGAACCAGAAGAGTCTGCAAATTGGTCTCCTAATGATGGCATTTGAACACTAGATGTAAATTCTTGTGAAGAGTTATCCCAATAACTGTAAGCGTATAACCTAATAAAAGGTCTAAACTTTACATTTTTAGAATAAATATTTTCACCATCAAGTTTTAAAGCAAAATGCCCTCTAGGCAACGGATTTTCATTCTCATCTTCCGTATCGTAGTTTATTGATAGTCTTGACAAAACCGAACCCGATGGCCCACCACCATCTGTTTGTCCAGTTAAACGCATTAAGTCAGCGTCACTTAAATTGTCAAAATTAGTAGTGACCGACAATGCTTGTGTTTCTGTATTTTCAACCATTGGTTTTATAAACCTCCTCCATATTTAGCCAATCATTACCTAGTTTAAGCTCGATACCAACTGGCATTGTATATTTAAAACCATAACGCTTTATGCACTCATCTGATAAAGACATCATAGCATCTTTTAAAGTTGTGATAGCTTGTTTTTCTTCGCCCGGATAAACATCCAAAACGACACTATCATGTACTGTATTGCAGATAATAGTTTTTAGTTTACGATTTGTCAACAACTTTTTTAAGTTAATTAAAGCAATAGGAAGTAAATCAGCCGTAGCAAAACCTTGAACTGGATAGTTTTTTATAGCTGTAGAGTTGGTAACACTACCACTTCTCAATCTTTCTACATTAGCAAAAAAGTATTGTCTACCGCTTGGCAATCTAATTTTATTAGTGATTAGTGCCTCATTCTGTAACTCTTTATGCCACCTAGTAATACCATCGTACTTAGATTTAAAAGCACGATAGTATTGCATCTGTTTTGGAGTACCTAATATACCGCCGTATAAAGGTTTAAAAGTATCAGACTTTGCTTTTTGTCGAGAAACGCCTAAAATTCTTGCTGTGTAACTATGAACATCTACTTCATTTTTTACATCTTTAAATACTTGTTTGTCATTAGCTAAAAATCCTGCAACTCTAAATTCTAATTGAGAGTAATCACCTTCTAGTATTTTACCACCTTCCCACCTTGATGTAATACACTCTCTAACAGGAAAAGTATTACCCCTAGGCATGTTTTGGAAGTTTGGACTACGAGATGATAGTCTACCTGTGCTTGTTACACACTGCATAAATTGCGGATGTACCATACCATCTTTGCTTATTGCTTTCTGCATACCATCAACAAAAGTTCGTAGATACGTTCTTATAGCAGAATAGCGTACATACTTAATTAAAAATTCATGCTCTACTCCTTTAGTAGATGTCAAATGACTTTCTAAAACTTCTTTGTCAGTTTTAAATCCCATAGCAGAACAATCAATAGAATTTCTAGGTTTTAATCGTAAACCCGCTCTTTCATTTTTATTAGTAAATAGTAAACCTTTTTCATTACAAGTTTTGCATTTTCTTTTTACATTACTAGGCGTGCCATCTTTTTTCATGTAAGTGTATTTACCAGTTCCTTGACAGTTATGGCATACAGTTCCATGTGTTTTTAATTCAGCACGAGCCATAGTATTTATTTCTGTATAAAATTCTCTCATATCAGAAAACTCAGTTCTTCTTTTAGGTTTTCTTGTATTACCTCTCATTTCAAAACCAATATTAAATCTTGAAGCCCATACCTTTTTGTCAACAATACGCATTGAATAAAAAAGTATTGACCTATCTTCTGGTGAATCTAAATTTATCGGTGTGTCTCCCATAAAATGTTTTACTTTTTCTTGTAAGTAAGTTTGTAAATCAATTAATTCTTTTTCAAATTTATTTTTTATATTTGTTAATATGTCAGCATCAATATGCAATCCATTCATTTCAATGTCAGCTAAAACTTTTGTTAGCTCCATAGAAAGTTTTATAGTAGGTAGTATACCATTAGACATATAAATCCCCCCATCCTATTTTTAATTTACTTAACTGTGCAATCGCAAGTTGATATGTACTTTCAACATCTTGTTTACCATATTCATGAACAATGTTCCAAGGTATTTTTTCATAAGATATTTTATTAGTCATAAATGGTTGAATTAGTTCACTTTTTTTAAGTGCAACACCTTTTCTTTTACAACAATCTTCTAATGAAAATCCCCACTTGACACCTCTTGCCATGATGTACTCCATGACCATAGTGTCATGTAATTTATTATCGTAAGTAAAACCACATTGAATTAACCAACTGTAGTCAAACTTTATATTATGTCCTACTAAGACATCAGTTTTATCTAAAACTTTTTGTAAAATGTTTTTTGCATTTGGTGTCGGTGGTTCATCCCTATGATAGAAACATAAATACTCAACTGGATTGTCATCAATTTTATATCCAACTGAAACTAATGTGTTACCATTAAAAGGACTAGACGTTATTTTATTGTCAGCATCAACATCAAATGTTGTTTCAACATCAAGTGTCGTTATCACTTTCAAACACTCCTCTCTGTATACTTATCCGTGCATGTCTTGAACCATGCCATCCGTTTAATTTATTTTTACTTATTGTTATACAACGATAAGGGTCAGATAAATCAATATTGTCAGCACCTCTTCCGATACCAATAATTAAATCTGCTTCACCCGCCTTACCTGTTCTTGAGTTATCTAACATAGAGTAATCTATAATTGATTTACCTTCTGCCTCATAACTAGCTTGAGATACCGCCCAAACTAAACACTCATGCCTTTTTGCAATTTCTCTTGTTCTAACATAAACATCTTTTAATTTTTCATCTGTTCTATTGTACTGCCCAGTAATGTGAACTTTATCTAACTGGTCAACAAACATTACATCTGGTTTGTAAATTCTAGCATACTCATTTATCTCATCAATGTGTGTACCTACACTATCAAAAACTGTTAAGTAAGGTTTTATTTTTGTTAGGTACTCTTCTTTGTAGTTTTCTATGTTGTCAGCAATTTCTTCTTTTGTTTGATTAAAATATGATTGTACTATTCTAAGTTTAATTCTTACTGCGGGTTCTTCGTTTGCCCAGTATGTTACTTTCTTTCCTTGTTTTATGTAGCCAGACGCATTAAAACTAGAAAATGTTGTCTTACCAATTTCTGGTCTAGCAAAAAGAATAACAAAGTGACCTCTATCTAGTGCGGGAACATTGTCAGCCATTGTTAACAGCCTATGAGTAAACTCCCCACTACCACCATTTAAAGTAAATAACTCTTCAATATCTTCTTCAACAAGATTGTAGGTTTCGCTACCTACCATATTCTGTTCATCTAACATTTCTACTAATCTTCTTAATCCACTAATGTCAGAGTCAGACCCTGTATAAATGTCAACAGCTTTTTCTCCTATTTCTTTTGCTTTTTGTCTACCCCAAAAGTTTTTTATAGCATCGTAATTTAGGTCTGAAATAGGACTATTTTCATCCAACTCATCTATCCTATCTAATATATTTTGCCTAGTAGCCTTTGGAACAGCAGGATATAGGTCAGTATACATGACCTTTAAGTCACGAGTAGTTAATACTTTGTTATCATATTTTTCATGTATCTTTTCAATTAGAGTATATACCATACCATACTCATGATTAAACATATCACGATTAATAAACCTACGAACTTTACTGTAGTGTTCATGATTTAGACAAATAGATAAGATTTCAGTATGTATCATTCATCCACCCCCAAGCTTTCTTATCTACCTTATCTACTAACTTTTTAATATCTTCGTCTATCATTTCTTTTATGTCATCTTCTAATAATAAAAACTTTGCGTTTAAATTTAAAGATAAGTCGTCAACTAATTTAACAGCTTTTTTACTTGCATCTTTATCAAGTGCTATTCCTACCTTTTTATATTTCTTTATCACATCAACATGAGTTTGCAATAAATTAGTTCCTAGTAAAGCAATACCGACACAGTATTGACACAAAACTAACGCACTAACAACATCCTCAACAATGATAGCTGTATCTCCTTTACCCGCTACAAATGGATAACCAGAACTACCATAACGATACCACTTTGGTTTTGTTTTTTTGTATAAAGCTCTACCAACCGCATCAACAACTTTATTATCTTTCATAATTAAAAATACCGCTCTATGAGTATGGCGGTCGTATCTCATAATCTCATAATAATCTTCTAAATTATAGTGTTTAACATATTCTCTGTAATCTTTATTTTCTAAACTTTGTTCCCAATGATTTCTAACATAAAATACTTCTGGTTCTTTTTGCCGTTCTATTTCAGCAAATAATTTTTTAGATAGTTCATTACGAGTTTTACCTTTAATATTGCAGTCAGCATGAAAGCAATTATAAATTACTTCTGTGCCTGTATTTAATGCAGAAAAAGTATTTTTATTAAAACAAATAGGACAATCTATTCTTGTTGTTTCATTAACAGATAGATTTAAATTCTTTAAAAAGTTTTGTAACATACTCCCCTTACTTAGATACTGACCTCCCTTTTTAAAGCACTTGACGGAACGCTAGTCGGTGGCGGTTTTATCCACTTTCACAGTATCTAAAACAACCCTTAAAGAAATAAAAATTAATGTCAACTATTTTTTTTTGTTGACAGATTTTTTTTTATCAGTAAAAAGGGAGAACCCCCACCACGGGACACTTTATATACTTATGGATAGAAATCTTTTACATGTACCAACGGAAATGAAAAAATGGGAAAATAAAATGTATGATGCAGAATTTGAGGGTAGAATGCGTAGTTACCATGAGTGCAAAAGTGTGTATCTACACTATAAAAAATTACATGATGCGGGAGTAGAATATGAACCAACCTTTTAAGTGGACAGATGATAACTTTAAAAAGGCTCTTGAGTTATCTAAAACTAATATGACTATGACAGAGATAGGTAAAGAATTAGGTATTACTAAAAATGCCGTATTAGGTAAATTACATAGAGAAAAGAAAAAGGGTGGATACAAAGTAAAAACAAAAAAACAAACAAGGGGGGCAAGCCATAACTACTATTTTAAAACAATAGGTAAGGGAACTTGTTATCTATGCAAAAAACAATTTGATATACAAAGTAAGTTTGATAGGTTTTGCATATCTTGTAAAAAAACTGATATGTATGTAGGGAGTTAAAATGTCGGAGTTAGTTATACAAACAGCAATAAACAATGGAGACTTAGTTATTAAGTTAATTTATAGTGTATAGAATAATTTTTATAACCTTATTATTTTTTACTTGTACAGGATGTACATTAATGATAGCTAAAGAAACTGTTGGTGTTTTGGATGAGGTGTTAGAGAGTGACCCAAATCCAGAGAAGAAAAAGAAAATATTAAAAAAACAAAAAACATTAAAAGATAAATCTAGGGAGTTTTACTGTAGTAAAGTAAAGGATAAGGAGAAATGTCAATGAGTAAAAGAAAATACGAAGTAGAAGTTATGGTAGTAGAAAATAAAGTTTACCATGTATACGCTAAAGATGAAGCTGATTTATTAAAGAAACAAGATAGTATAACTGATGAGGGTAAACTTGTTAGAACAGAGAGTGCAGAAAATACTGTAGGTAGTTGGAAGTTTTTAGAAAATGTCAGCGAATAAAAAAATAGTTAATCTACCAAAACATGTCACTATAGGTGCATTTAAAGTAGAACTTGTCAGAATACCCCATGATATAGCGTACGAGAGTTCAGATTATCAAGGTAGTTTTGTCAGCAAACCACCATTAAAAATTTATTTAGATGAAGAAATAATTGATATGGGAGGTATGGATGCTGTCAATCTTATACTACATGAACTTTGTCATGTCGGCTTTTATCAATATGGAATGAAAGAAAAAGAAGAAGAGCATATTGTCAATAGTTATGGAAATTTCTTAACTGAGGTGTTAATGAGAAGTGAAATAAAGGAGTGGTTAGTATGGCAGATAACAAAAAGTGTATGAGTTGTAAAGTTAGTGTACCTACAATAAGAGCAACAGATACTAAATGGTATTGTACTGTATGTTACATAAAAAAGTTTCATCCTGTGGATAACTTTGCTAAAATTTTATTGACGGCAAAAAACAAAGCAGATAAACGGGATAGTGTTTAGTTGTGTTCCCCAACATAAGAAACAGAGGAGTTGTGGTAGACAATAGGGTGGCAACTACATAACTAGACGCTTGGGTGGTTGTTCTAGACAACACAAAAAACTAGAAACATGTTTAGGAGTGGGCATGGTAGATATATCTGTAAGTCCTTTTCCTAACACAAGAATAAAAAAGATGTACCAAGTTTGGTAGACGATTTGGTAAGCCTTTATTCTTGTTAAGTCTACTAAGTAGTCTAATGATGGGGTATGAAAATACTATACAAGCGACTACAAAACTGGTTTCATTTTCATCCGAAGTATGGAGCAATGGAATGAAACTATTAAGATAAGCCGTGTTAAAGCGTGTGCTGTCTTAGTAGGTACGATAATCTTACTAGTAAGCTCTTCGGACAAAGCGTGTCTATCGTACCTACACTAACAAAGGGGGTAGAATGTCAGCTAATTGGATACTTGTCGATGCAGACTTTGGTAGATACCATCACACAAAATTTAAATCGGGTGGTAGGTTATACTTTATAAAAGCGGGCAGAAAAAATGTCAGCGTTTATGATTTAGCTTTACGAAAAAATGTCAGCATAAAAATGTCAGCGTTACCTAGCCTCTATTTTAATGAAGAGT
>Ga0098037_1000597_pt1 | contig 17935 bp, 27 predicted proteins | sample 5_EtaG_FD_75050 | JGI IMG/M metagenome (GOLD analysis project Ga0098037, IMG submission 75050) | Marine viral communities from the Subarctic Pacific Ocean - 5_ETSP_OMZ_AT15132 metaG | ecosystem: Environmental > Aquatic > Marine > Oceanic | place: Pacific Ocean | collected 2015-01-08 | reverse complement strand
CAGTAGCAAATAGCGTAATACTATTAGATCCTGTAGAAAATATGGGGGCCAAGCTACTTAAAGAGGCGGCACGTAAAACTGTACAAGAAGCAGGCGACGGTACCACCACGGCTACTGTACTGGCCCACTCTATCTTAACTGAAGCCTATAAAGCTGAGGTTAACAGTCCACGAGACTTAAAAGAAGGTATTAACTTGGCTGTAGACAAAGTAGTGCAATATCTTGAAAAACATTCCTCAGAAGTAAAAGGAGATGTAATTGAACAAGTAGCTACCATATCAGCCAATAACGACCGTGAGTTAGGCCAACTCATTGGTCAAGCATTTAGAGCAGTTGATGAAACAGGTATAGTAATGATGGAAACACATGAAGAACCTGAGACTGTAGTAGAAAGAATAGAAGGAGTACAATTTGATAAAGGATTTCTGCATAATCATTTTGTTACCAGTAAAGAAAAAGGTACAGCAGAGCTTGATAATCCTTTAGTGCTTATAGTGGATAGTAAGATAGATAACGTTAGAAAGATACAAGGTATATTAGAACATGTTATAAAGAAGAACCACCAGTTGTTAATTATAGCAGATGTTGATCAACAAGTAATGACAGCATTAGCTATGAACAAGGTTAAAGGCAATATTAAAGTTAACTTATTAGAAGCTCCAACATACGGTATAAGTAGAAAAGAAACATTGGATGATTTAGCTCTTTTAACAGGCGCTACAGTTATTAATGAAGATTTAGGAGATGATATGGATTTAATACAGCCAGAACATCTAGGATCATGTTTAAAGGCGGTTAGCACACAAGATGAAACTATCATACAGTTAGATGAAGTGCCTGAAGAGGTTGATGATCTAATTAAAGGTATTGAAAAACAGATTAAAGAAACTTCCAATCCTAACATTAAAATTAGGTGTGAAAAAAGATTGGCGCGTTTACTAGCTAAAGTAGCTATTGTAAAAGTTGGCGCTAATTCAGAAGTTGAATTAAAAGAAAAACGAGATAGAGTCGAAGATGCTATTTGTGCTACAAAAGCCGCGATCAAAGAAGGAATAGTGCCAGGAGGAGGTATAGCCTTGCTAAATGCTGCAAGTCATGTTACACCTAAGTCTGTGTCAGAACAAGTTCTACTAGAAGCTATTAAAGCTCCATATAGAACAATACTAGAAAATGCTGGTATAAAAGACTACGAAGTTCCAAAAGTAAAAGGTAGAGGATTAAATGTGGTTACAGGGAAAACGGTAAATATGGTAAAGTCCGGAATAATAGATCCCTTACTTGTTACGAAGAGTGCACTACAGAACGCGGCCTCAGTAGCAACCACTATATTATCAACTGATTGTGTAATTAATAACTTAAGAGCATGAAAGCAGTAGGTAAGCATATAGTAGTAAATCCTGAAAAGGATATAGAAACGAAAACTAAAGGTGGTTTACTTCTTGGAGAAGCACACCGTGAAGACATTAGATACAGAAAAGCTACCGTATTGTCCGTTGGGCCTATGGTAGCTGGAGTAGAGCCAGATGATAATATATATTATGATCGTCATGCTGGATTTACTATTGAAATAAATAAAGATCAATATAAAGTAATAAAAGAACAAGACGTAGTCGTAATATTGTAGGTATGAGTAAACTAACTAAAAGAAGTAAAAAAGATATATTTTACCCCTCAACTGGATTAGAAAAAGACAGGAATAATAAACCTGTTAAAAAACTAACAGGTGAAAATACTGGTGAAATAAAAAAAGATAAATCAGGTAAAGATTATTCTTTAATACAAGAAACTACTGAAAACTTTATAAAAGGTGATACAATAAGACCAGGTAATTTACCAAGAGTTAATGACTTTATACAAGGTGGTGATTACAAAGTTAGTGAAACCCTGGAAAGCACAACAAGAGCTACAGATGAGCCTAAAACTTTTTCTCCAGTTAGATTAGAAAATAAATATAGTTCTATGAAAAGTATGGGGCAAGCTATAGCTAAGTGGACTAGCCCTAATAAACTTACTGGTAAAGCGTCGCCTATGGAAGAAGAAGGATTAAGTAAGTCTTATTATACTAAAAAGTCTAAAAAAGAACAAGACAAAGAAAGCGTTGAAAAATATGACGTAGCTGGCAGTAGTAAAAAAACTAAAAAAGCTAAGAAGTCTATAGAAAAAGACAAGAAGAAACAAGCTAAAAAAGATTATAAGGAAAGCGAAGAAGGAAAAGAAGCTACAGCTAAAAAAAGAGAATTAGCTACAGACATAGTTAACATGACTGGTGCAGCAATAGCTGCGGCTGGTGGAACAACTGTTAAGACTCCTTCTAAGACAGCTAGTCAAAAAGGTCAAGAACAAAGAGATAAAGAGAAGAAAGATAAAGATAAAGAAAAAGTTAAAGATAGTTCTCAAAAAGGTTTAGAAAGTTTAGAGCTAGGTAAAAAAAATAAATGAGAAAACTAACGTCTACTGATGTTAAAGAACTGAATTTATTAAAGCATTATAGGATTATACGTAAATGGGCATGTAAAACGTGTGATCTTAAGGATGCAGACCTTGAGTTATTAATATATTTAGATTCAATTGAGCATTTTAGAAAAGAAGATTTTAAAACTGGTCAATACTCTTACTCTTGGGATAACAGAAGATGGAACAAGCTTTTAAAAAACGACTGGATAGTTGTTTGGCGACATCACAACAGAACTACACAGAAGTACAATATTTATAAAACATCTTTTAAATTTAAACACCTACTAAGCAGAATCTATAGAATAATGCTAGGTGAAGAAGATTTACCAGATATTAAGAAAAAGAAAACATATACAGATAAAGTTATGGCGTTTGCTATAGCAAATGTTAATAACGACAAAACAAGATAATATGAAAAAATCACCTTACGAACAAGCTGGAATGATGGATCCGATGCTTACTAATGCACAGGGCATGCCAGTAGACCCAATGCAGGCTGTTCAACCAATGCAACCAATAAATGTGGGTATGCCTGGTAGTATGCCAGTACCAGCAGGTGTTGGTCATAATATGCAACAACCAGTACAAGCTGGCCAAAGAATGTTAAACCCTATAGCTCCAATGGCTATGAAAGGCGATTTAGATAAAGATGGTAAAATGTCTTCTTATGAGCAAGCAAGACAAACTGCTATAGAAAAAAATATGAAAAAATAAAATACTATGCCAAGTTACGGAGAAAAACAAAAACCAGCAGGAGTTAAATTAAGTACTCCTAAAAGATGTATGCCAGTGGGCGAGAGAACGATGAGGTCTAGAAACTCTAATGTTGCTCCAGGTTTTACAGTTAATAATATTCCTTACACAGGTAATGCTGCGTTAGAAGCAAACAAAGGATAATGGGTCTTGCAGATCTTAAGTTATATTGCCTTAATATAACTTCTTTCACAGTTGCAAGTTTAGACTGGTTAGAGCCTAGCTTAAAAATAATGCTACTTGTCCTTACAATCGGATATACTGCTCATAAATGGTATAACCTTAAAAAGGGTAAGTAGTGGAGATAAGACTCAAACGTATTGCAGATAATGGAGACGCATCTATAAGTTTATTCTATATAGATGACGTCTTTCAATGCTTTGTAATAGAGGATGAGCATAGAACAAAAAAAGTTTACGGAGAAACTCGTATACCTAATGGTATATACGAAATAGGATTGAGATCTGAGGGAGGATTTCATTCTAGATACTCTAAGAGGTTTTCTGATCATAAGGGTATGTTATGTCTATATAACAAGCCTAACTGGACTCTAGTCAACGCAGGGATTAGTTTTCAATACATATTAATACATACAGGTAACACTGATAAACACACGGCTGGTTGTTTACTACTTAACGATGTAGTAGACGCTAGTAAATTTACTGGTAGTTATTCTACTCAAGCATATAAACGTATCTATCCAAAGATAGCTGATTATATCGAAGAGTGTGGACCAGTGCAAATAATAGTAGAATGAATAAATATGATAAAGACATGATGCATGAAAGAGAATTAATCTATGATGCAAAAGGTCAAATACACAAAGCGGATAAAGCTTATAAAAAAGGAGACAAAGGTAAGAAGCAAGAAATGATTCACGATAGAGAAATGATTTATGATGCTAAAACTGATATACATAAAATAGATGTATTAAAACATTCAAGAAAAAATAGAAGATTTTAAAATGGGTAAAGGACATTCAGGTAAACTTAGTCATCACGGAGCGATGAAAGTTTTAAAACACATGGGCGGAGTTAAAGACGCAGATACAAAGTATATGCCAGTAGTAGACAGAGAAAAAGACGCTATGAAAAAAGGAGATAAATCTCCTTATAAAGCTTACGGAAAGTATAAAAAATGAAACCAAAAGGATTAGGTGATACAATTGCTAACTTCACAAAAGTAACTGGTATAAAAAAACTAGCAGATAGTATACCAGGTGGTTGCGGTTGTGATAAACGAAAAGATTGGTTCAACAAAAACTTTCCTTATAAAAAATAAATTATGGCAAAAGAAGAATTTCCAGAAATAAAAGAAAAAAACCAAGGTAAATTTACAGCTTGGGCAAAAAAAAACGGATTTAAAGACGCGTGTTCTGCGGCTTCTGCTGTAATGAAGAATAAAAAGAAATATAAATCCAACGTAATCAAAATGGCTAATTACGCTAAAAACTTTGGTTGCTCAACTAAAAAATAAATTATGGAAAAAGCAAAAGCAATTATAAACCACCCACTAGCTAAAGCTATACTAGCTGGATTTACTGGCGCTATGCTATTAGTAGAAGCTCATCCGCTATATGCTGGTGTAGCTTTTGGATATGCATTAAGAGAAGTTCTATTAGCTTTTAAAGCAGAGTAATGGGTATAAAGCTTAAACCACCATATAAGATAGATAATACTCCAGTGTATAGAACATTAGACGAAGATGGTATTTTAGGTTTAGCTAATAAGAATGGTACTATAAGAGTGCATAAAGATATTAAAGATCCATCACAAATGAAAGAAGTATTGGATCATGAAAAAGTTCATTTAAAAGATATGAAAAATGGGTTACTATGGTATGATGATGAGTATATGTATACTCGTGAAAATACTAAGAGTCCTTTCACAAAAATAAAAAGAAGCGCAGAAGCTGACGGTAATCCAAAACATAGTCATGAGAAACGTGCTTATAAAACAAGTAAAAGAAAAAATAAGTAATCATGCCAGATAAAATTAAAAAAGCAACTGTTACAAAAAAAACTGCTCCTAAAGAGTACAAATACGAAAGACTTCCTTATAAAGACTCTCCTAAACTAAAGCCAATGGAGCAAAAGGATATAACTTTTCAATCTCCTAATACTATGCAAGGCACACCTTTTAAATTAGGTTCTAATAGAAGTAACACTAGTTATTCAGGTTTTCAAGTTAAAGGGTTAATTAATCCACCTACTGATCCACCTAGTCTAAAAGAACAAGCACAAGCAGACGCTAATAAAAACTTAGAAAAAGCTGAGTATAAGAAAGATGAAAGTTATTCTGATCCTAATGATCCTAGTAAAGAAAGATTTGTTGCTAAAGCTACAGGAGTTGCAAAAGGAAAAACCTTTGAGCAAGCTGGAGTAGACCCTGCTGCAGGTAAAGCATATTGGGATAAACACCCTGATAAATATAAAGAATATTTAGCAAGTAAAACTGCTACAGCTAGTAAGGAAAGATTTACTAGTACACCAAAACCAACAACGCCTCCAACTGGTGGATCAACGCCTCCGCCAAAAACACCACCAGCTCCTGGAGAAGGTAAGTTTGAAGGTTTTGTAGAAAAACCTAAGGTTGGAATAACCCAAAGTAGAAAAAGTTCAGATAAAGACATTTCTAAAGTTAAAAGAAAAGATAAAATAAAAAACCCTACTCCAAAAGCTAAAATACTTAATGGAAAAGGTGGTTTTCAAAATCCTATGAATAGAATGAAAGGAACATTTTCTAATTTAACAGGAAAACAAAAACTAAAATAAAAATGGCAACAGGATATAAATCAAATGGGATACATCCTTTTCAAGCAAAAGGACTGGTAAGTCCAATACATACAGAAGAAGAAAAGAAAACAGATACTTTAAAATCTAACTATCAAGGTTACACTGAAGGCGACATGAAAGAAGGTAAAATTAGAGCTGGTAAAGCCGCCGCGATAGCAGCTGCTAAAGCAGGTAAAACTAAGTTTAAATATGGCGGATCTTCTTATACTATTCCACAAGACATCTTAGATACATATGCCTAAAAAAAAGTTTAAAGAAACTAAAATAGGGGCTTTCCTAAAAGACAAGGCCCCTAAAATTTTAGATACAATCGGAGACGTACTTCCAGACAATGGAGCGTTTGGCGTTGTAAAAAATCTTATTTCAAGTGATAGTAGTATTAAGCCAGAAGATAAAGAAATGGCTTTAAAGTTACTAGAGCAAGATATCGCAGAGATGAATAACGTGTCTGCGCGCTGGAATAGTGATATGAAAAGTGACTCATGGCTTAGTAAAAATACAAGACCTATGACACTTATATTTCTAACTCTAGCAATGACAATATTTATAGTATTAGATTCAACAATACTATTAGAGATAAAAGACGGTTGGGTTTCATTATTAGAAGCTTTACTAATCACAGTATATGTAGCGTACTTTGGATCTAGAGGCGCAGAAAAAATAACAAAAATAAAAAAATAAAATGGCATTAACACAATTTAACCAATGGGAACCTCAACTTGACCCAGTAAATGGAGTTATGCAGCAAGAACCTAGAGTATTTGGTCATGATGCCAAGTTAATAGTTATTGGTGCTATAAATAATACAGATTCAAATCACGGTTTAAATATGACTAGTGGAGGTACTGGATATGCAGTAGATGATGAAATAACAGTAACTACTCCTACAGGAACTGGTGCTGCAGTTGGTGATAGAGCTATAGTAGTTGTTACTGCTATAGACGCCAGTGGTGCAGTAACTAATTACTATATAAAAGAAAGTGGTGTTACTAATAGAAATTATCTAGTTGGAGGCGCAGCTAATCACGTATCTGTAAGTCCAGCAGGTGGATCTGGTTTTGCTTCTACAGTAACTAATATAGATATTCCTAATACTCAAAAAAGAGGTTGTTGTTTATATATAGGAGATATTACAGCAGGAGCTCAATTAAAAGTAATAATGGAAGCAGCTAAACATGATGGCACAGCAGGTACAGGATATCCAGCTACATCTACGGTTACCTTTGAAAGTGTATTAGCTGGTGGATACAACCCAATACTTGTTAAACAATTAGTTTATAACGCAACAGGTCCAACCTCAGTTGTAGCTCTATACTAATGGATTTATTTAATATAGTACATGACTTAGCTATGTTTATAGGCATAGTTAATATAATTCCAGAGAGAGCTGTTCCACCAGGACAACAAACTCCAGGTCCTGGGTTTAATGATATAATAACAGAAGACGACATTCAAATGATAAGTGAAGCAGGTCTTGATTTAATAGTAGAATAAAATGGCAGTAAAATTTTCAGCATTTACAACCCGAACAGGAACGTTAGATGCTTCCACTAGAATAGTAGGATACGATGATCCTGCTGGTACAAAAACAAATGTAGAGTTTACTCTGGCAACGCTTGGTGCTAACTCAGGTATATATGCAGCTGATGGTACTATAGGCACAACTAGAAAAGCTTTAATTACAGATACAATACAGTTTAGAAATGCTGGAGATACTTTAGATATTTTTACTTTAAACACTAATGGTACTTTTGCTTTAGGTAAAGGTGCTACTGCAGCAGGTGGATATTCAGCTGTATCAATTGGTGGAACAGCCAATGCTGCTAGTAACTACTCTGTATCTATAGGTAATTTAAGTGATGCTACTTCAACTTACGCAATTGCTATAGGTGGTGGAGTTGATGGAGCACAAGCGAGTGGCCAAGACGGTATTGCTATAGGAGGTAATGCTGCTACAGCAAGTGGTAATTCTAGTACAAGTATAGGATACTCTGCTGTTACTTCAGGAGATTATTCTATTAATATAGGTAGAAAAAGTAGAGGTACTGGAAATAATGCTATTACTTTCAATGCTTCTACAGATGCTATAGCCGCTCCTTCTACAGCTAACGCTTTTGGAGTTTATATGACCTCAAACACTACTCCTGACTTCGAAGTTGTAGGTGGTGGTGAGTCTACATTTAATACTAGTGTTAAAATAACTGGTCAAGGTTATACAGAGTTACATGACACTACTAATACTACTTTAACTGTAGATTGGAATAATAGTAATATACAAGAATTAACAAGTCTAACTGGTTCACTTACTTTTACAGCATCAAATCCTAAAGCTGGTGCCACTTATATTTTAACGCTAGCGCAAACTGGTACAGTGACTCCAACTTGGACAGGTGTAAAATGGCCTGCTGCTACAGCTCCAACACTTAGTGGTGCTGGTAAAACAGATGTAATAACTTTAATATGCTACGATGCTACAGGAGCTGGTTTATACTACGGTGCAGCAACTTTAGATTTAGCATAATCTTAAAACATAATATATGTTTCCATTTCCTTTTAGTTTTGTCGCACCTACCTCAGCAGACGTTCCATTAGAACTTATAGATAATAACTTTGCTATGGAGTTTGATGCTGCAAGTAGTCAATATATTGATACAGGAATATTAAACCTAAATGGAACAGATTTTTCTATAAGCTATTGGTTTAAAACAACAGCAACACTTTCGGCATTTAATTATTATGTTCCTTTTTCAGCAGTTACAAATTATCAATTTACAGGTGCTTATTTATATTTTTTAGGAACTTTAACAGTAGGTTCAAAAAATAATGCAGGAACTTTTGTTAGGGGAACAACAGATTTATCAGATGGAAATTGGCACCACATAGTAGTTACGTATGATATAAGTTCATATGCGTTAAAAATGTATGTTGATGGTTCTATTGATTATGATGAAACAATTAGTTCAATTAATACGTTTAATCAACCTTTATTATTAGGAGGTAAATCATCAAGTCAATATTTAATTGATTGCTCTATTGATGAAGCAGCTTGTTGGAATAAAGTTTTAGAATTAGAAGACGTACAAACAATTTATAACGCAACAAATGATAACCCAGGCAAATGCGCTAATTTATTTACAGCAGGACTAGGCACAGACTTAGTGCTTTGGAATAGAATGGGAGATTAAAAATAGAATATGGCAGATTATAAAACACCACAGTGGCTTTTACAAAATGAACTAGATCAGTCTATAAATCCTGCTCTATCTGAGGATAGACACAGTTTGTATTCTATGGATTTTGATGGATCTGATTATATAACAGCTGGTCTTTTAAGTAGCTACATATCATTATCAGCTCCTACATCTTTTACTGTAAGCGCTTGGATTAAAACAACAGATAATGGTGGAACTGCAAGAGGAATTGTTGGTTCAGCACAATTCTCAAATGGATTAAATTTTTATGTTTATCAAGGCGAAGTATCTTTTGGAGTAAGCTCTGGAACAGCTGTAGCTACTACTACAACTGCAAATGTAAATGATGGAAATTGGCATCACGTAGTAGGAACTTATGACAGTGAAGGAGACGCAAGTGGAAACACTTTATATATATATGTAGATGGTGTACAAAAAGCATCTAATACAGGAAATAGGGGTATTTATGCTTTTAGTGATTATCCTGTATTTATTGGAGCAAGAGGATCTCAAAGCTCTGCTTACTCACCATGGGTTGGTAAAATAGACGAAGTAGCAATATACAATAAAGTTTTAAATCAAAGTGAAATAGATGCTTTATCTGTAGCTGACGCTCCAGCCAACGTAATGGGTTTATCTTTTAAACCTGTAGCTTATTATCCACTAGGTGAACAAGCACAAATGGGTAGTGCTAATTGGAGTTTTCCAAATGGATCTTTACAAAGTCACGTTATAGATTTTAACAGTGCTTCTTCTGAAAGTATAGTTCTTTCAACTTCAGCTTCTTTTCAAGTTCAAGCACAAACAGTTTCAATGTGGGTAAAACCTGAGTTAAACACGCGTGATCCTTTATTTTTAAATGGTCATACAGCAGTTGGAAATGTTGGTTTTGAAGTTTATCAAGATTATGGAAATATAAGAGTAAGAATAAATGGTAGTTCACAGATTATTGGAGCGGTAAATATAGGAGAATGGAATCACGTATTTGCAGCTTACGATGGAGCTGATTTAAAATACTCGGTCAACGGCGCTACTATAGCAACTACTAATTTTGCTGCAACTATATCTTATGGTTTTTACACAGGTTTAATATTAGGTAATAGCGCTTATGGTTATTACGACGGCAAAACATCAAACGTAGCGTTTTGGGCTTCTGATCAATCTTCTAATTATGTAAACGCATACAACAACGGTTCTCCACAATCTACATATACTGTAACACCTACAGCTTGGTGGAAACTAAACGCTGCTGATAGTAGTTATAATAATGCAACATCTACTTGGACATTTACAGATGGACCTGGCACTAACGATGGTACAAGCACAACATTACCTAGCACAGCTTTAATTCCTAGCGATCTACAGTTTGAATCTCCTTATAGTAATTATAGTTTATCTTTTGATGGAGTTTCAGATTTCATATCTATACCAGATAGTGCTGAATTAAAACCAACAACAGCAATAACTTGTAGTATATGGTTTAAAGGTGGTACTCAAAATTCTAATAGACATTTATTAAGTAAATATTTTGATACTGTAGATGGAGCATATGGTTTTTACACTGGTAGTTCTTCAACTGACTTATATTTTTATATTACGGTAAGTGGAACTACATATGACTCTAGTGTTGTAAGTGGAAAATTAGATAATAATTGGCATCATATATTAGGAACTTATGATGGAGCTAATATAAAAGTTTATGCAGATGGAGCATTAGTTGGTTCTGTAGCTAGAACTGGTTTGATAGACTACAATGATGGAATATTATGTTTAAGTAGTTTAGCAGGAGCTCCTACGTCATATGAGTTTGAAGGTTTATTAGACGAAGCAGCGATATGGAACACAGCGTTAACAGCTAATCAAGCTAATCAAATATATAACAATGGTTATCCTGCAGACTTAACTTCACTTTCACCTGCGGCTTGGTGGAGATTAGGTGAAGATGCTTATTTTGTAAGTAATAATGTAACTATACCGAATCAAATCACTGGTGGTCAAACTGGAACAGGATCTGGTACACAAACATCTATTCTAGTAGGTGATGCACCTGGTAGTTACGCTAATGGATTAGGTTCTAGTTTAGTTGTCACAGACAGAATAGGAGACGCACCTGAATCAACCGCTAACTCTGTTAGTACAAATATGATACCTAGTAATAGAATATCATACCCTGCTGGTTATACTCCTACACAAGTGGACAATGCCTTTAGTATGGATTTTGATGGTGTAAATGATTATATAACTTCAAATACTAATGGTATATCTGGTTTAAATAACGCTTCTATTTCTGTATGGGTAAAACCAACGGGCTCAACAAGCAACCAATACAAATCTATTGTAAATCAATGGGAACCAACTAATATGGCTTGGGGGATGTGGTTAAATGGTACTGGCAGCACTTATACAATACATTGGAATCAAGCGGGCGCAAGTGGAGTTAATAGTAGCTCAATAATACCAATAGACGAATGGTCGCATATAGCCATAGTTAAAAACGCTACAACTTTAAAAATGTTTCACAATGGTAGTGAGGTTAGTAGTTTCAGTATTTCTGCTGCGACTGGTTCAGGTGCAACTACATTAAATATAGGAGCTCAATATGCATCAACAACCCCATCAACATTTTTTAATGGTAAACTTGACGAAGTAGCCATATTCGATTACGCTCTTTCCGCTAGACAAATAAAACAAGATATTTACGAAGGCACAACAACTGGTAAAACAGCAGATTTAAACAATATTAGTAATTTAACAGCTCCTGTGGCTTGGTACAGGATGGGGGACTAAAATAGATATATGGCAACTAAATGGATATCACCAACGTGGCGAATGCCTGAAGAAAGCAATCAGAGTAAGTTTGAAAACTATAGTTTAAGTTTTGATGGAAGCAACGAGCAAATACAAGTAGATAATGATTTGTTTGGAGGATTAGAAAAATTTAGTGTTTCATTTTGGTATAATATGTCTACCGTTTCAGGAGATAGAGCAGTTATAGGTAGATGGTCTTTAGCAGATGCACAAATACTTATTTATCATCAAGGATCCACTGGTTATTGGAGAATATTATTTGTAAACAATAGTGGAACGTCTCAAGGAATAACAACAACTTTTGCTGCTACTTTAAATACTTGGCAATTTATTAGCTTTATATACGATGGTAGTAATGTTAGTGTTCAATTAAATAATGAAACAATTCAGTCGCTAGGGGCATCTGGTTCTGTAAAAGTTCAATCAGCAGCTCCAGGTTTTCAAATAGGTGCAGATAATTCATCAAGAGATTTTACAGGGCAACTAGATCAAGTATGCATATTTGATTATGCACTATCAACAGATCAAAGAAATTACTTATACAACTCAGGTACTCCCGTAAACCCTATGGCTATATCAGGTAATGCACCTATAGCTTATTATCCTTTAGGGGGCTCGTCTACGGGTAGCGCTTCAACTTTGACGATCCCGAACGAGTCAGTGCCAAGTGCAACTGTTTTTAATTTTGATGGAAGTGATGATAGAATTAGTATACCTGAATTTACATTTAGTGGGGAATTTACGCTTTCAATGTGGATAAATCCTGTTGCTGAAAATACAGCTTCAGAAAGTTTTATTTTAGGTAGATGGAACGGTAATTTTGACAACGACATACAGCTTCTTAATGGCAACGGAGCATCTTATATTAGATTTAGATTAGGTGGAACAGCTTTAACTTTTTATGGTTATACTACCAATCCAGATACTAACATTGATTTAAATAAATGGCAAAACTTAGTATTTACAAGAGATAGCTCAAATCTTGTAAAATGTTTTAAAAATGGAGTTGAATTTTCAACTAATCAATATACTAACACAAATACATTAACTTTAGACAGTATAGGTAGAGTAATAAATTCAGGATATGGTTTTGAGGGTAAGTTGTCAAATATAGCTTTTTTTGATGCTGAAGTTTCAGCAGTAGCTTTATATAACAACGGTGTTCCTTTACCTACAGCCTCTGTTGAACCTAGTAGTTTAAAAGCTTGGTATAAACTAAATGTTGATACCAGCACTTGGGATGGAAGTGATTGGATTATTGGTAACTCTTCAGCTAACTATACTAGTGCTTTAAATTTTGATGGTAGTGATTATATAAATGCTTCAGCGACTGGAATTAACAATACAATAACCGTAAGCGCTTGGATAAATACTTCTACAACAGGAATACAAACTATTGTTAATGAAGATCAAGCAAACTCAAATAGATGTTGGAATTTATTATTAGAACCTGGAAATAAAATACAAATAGTAATTAAAAATACTGATGGCACTGTAAATAATAAACTAAGAAGCACCGCTTTAGAAGTTCAAGATGGTAAGTGGCATCATATTGCTTTTACTTATGATGGAACTGCTGATGCTGATGGTTTAAAAACTTATGTTGATGGTGGTAATTTAGAAAGCTTTCAACTTTCAAGTACAGGTATATCAACAACAGATACTTTAGGAACTTTTATAGGAACTTTACAGGGAAATAGTGGATGGAGATTTACAGGTACAATATCAAATATATCTATTTTTAATACTGTGTTAGATGCTGCAGCTATATCTACACTTTTTAATTCTGGCACACCTCAAATAAGTATTTCTGGATCTCCAATAAGTTGGTGGAAATTAGACAATACTACTACTGGAATACAAGATTCTGGTTCGGCTTCTAACAATGCAACTAATAATGGCACTACTGTTACAGATATTCAAGTTTCAACACTAAACGGCACTAGCGATGGTATGACTACAGCAAATTTAGTTAACTCTGATTTAACTCGTAGTATTCCTTATAGTAGTTATAGCATGGTGTTCGATGGAATAAACGATTACATAAGTTTTCCAGCTGATGCAAGTTTAAATATATCAACAGCTAATCACAGCATGTCGTTTTGGTTAAAAACAACAGACAGTGGTATTTGTGTAGTTTCACAAAAAGCACAGGATGAACTAGCAACCTGGATTCAAAGTAGTAAGATAAAATGGGCAGCTGAAAATCCATTTTCATCAACAAGCAACATTAATGATGGAACGTGGAAACACATTTGTTTTGTAGCTGATGGTTCAAGTTCTTACATTTATATTAATGGTGTTTTAGATGCAACAGGAGGTTCACAAATAAGGTCATCAGCAAGTTTTTCAGCTTTTGCTATTGGAAGTAGACCTGGTTCTTTTCCATATGAGGGCTCTATTTCTAGTTGGGCTTTGTTTAACAAAGCGTTAACTGAAGATCAAATACTAACAATTTATAACGTTGGTGTTCCAAATGATATTTCTAGTTTATCTCCAGTATCTTGGTGGAGTTTAGCAGGTGATAGTTATTTTGATGGAAATAACTGGATATGTCCAGACTTAGGTAGTGCAAATAACAATGGAACTAGTAGCGGTATGGGTGGAACTGAATTAGTAGGTAATGGGCCAGGTTCTACAGCAAATGGTGTAGCTACAAGTATGGATATTCCTGCAAATCTAAAAGGTAACGCATCTAACTCATCTAAAAATGCTTTTTCAATAAATATGAACCCAGCAGATAGAGTTGAAGACGTACCAGCGTAAAAAAGAAATTAAACAAGTAAATATATAAATAACAAGTAATTAACAAATAACAATTAAACAATGGCAACAACTTATGCAGTAATAAATTTGTCTGATTCAAACGCTGTTTTGTTCAGTCAAGTAAATCAGTCTTCGGCTCAAACAATGAGAAGAAACTTAGCTAATACTCAAGGTTTACTGTCTTATCAAGTTGAACCTAGTTTTATCACTAATGGTTCTTTAGTACCTGTTGAGACAATGAACCACGAAGAAGCGCTAGCACTGATGGCTACTCCAGCTTGGTCGGATCCAAATCCACCAGTTGAGTAGATTAAACAAAAATTAAATTAAATTAAATGAAGATTAAAGAAGAACAATTAAAGAAGATACAAGAACAACAAGCAGCAGTTAATAAAATATTAAATGAAGTAGGTTACTTAGAAGCTAATAAACATGGATTACTTCATGAATTAGCAGGAGTAAACGAAGGTATTGAAGATTTTAAAAAAGAACTTGAAGAAGAGTACGGCGCAGTAAACATTAACTTAGAAGACGGCACATACACTGAAATCAAGGAAGAAGAATTAGCTGATGTCTAATATTATTCGTAAAATAAGTATTGGAGCAGATTATAAAAATGAAGCTATGCATTATGCTGTAGGCCAATCGGTCTACGGCGGGCATAGTATTTCTAATATACTGTTTGAAGAAAAAGATAATTCTTACAATATATTCATAACTAAAGAAGACGAAGTATTGCCTTGGAAAAAGTTTAACTCTAATATGGCGATATCAGTTGAGTATGATCTTCAGTACTAATGGAAAGCTTATACAGATTTATTGTACAACCTAAAGGTGAACGTTACGATAATGAAAAAAAAGTAGGTGACAAAAGCCTTGTAACTAATACTAGAATAGAAACATTTCAAAGTGTTAGTAAAAAAGCAATTGTTATAGCTGTTCCAAAAGCTTACAAAACAGAGATTAAAGTAGGTGATGAGGTAATAATTCACCATAACGTATTTCGTAGATTCTACGACATGAAAGGTAGAGAGAAGAACTCTGCATCATTTTTTAAAGATGATTTATTCTTTTGTGATATAGAACAAATATACCTTTATAACCGAAACGATAATTGGATATGCAACTTAAACTATTGCTTTGTACATCCAGTTGCTTCTATAGATCAGTTTAGTACACTTAAAGAAGTTCCACTTCTTGGTATAATAAAATACAGCAATAAGTCTTTAGAAGCGCTAGGAATCACTCCTGGAACCTTAATAACGTTTACACCCAACTCTGAATTTGAGTTTGTAGTCGGTGATGAACGTTTGTATTGTATGAAATCAAATGATATAGCCTTAACACATGACGATAAAGGAGACAAAGTTAAATATAATCCAAGCTGGGCACAGAGCAGTTGAAGAGTTAATTAAGATAGCTAGAGAACCTATTGTAGACTCAGAAGATGATATATCAGCAGATAGATTAAAGAACGCAGCAGCGACAAAGAAATTAGCTATTTTCGATGCATTTGAAATATTAACTCGCATCGAGAATGAAAAGGATATGTTAGAGGATAAACCTAAAGAAGCAAAGAAAGAAGAAAAAGCTTTTAAAGGTTTTGCAGAAGGGAGAAGTAAGTGATGTACGAGCAAACATTATATAAAGTATTAAAAGACTATATCAACCCTAAGATACTTAAAAAAAATAATAGGTATAAAAAATGGGAGTACGGGTATAACAAAGAATACGATTTAGTTATAATTAGTAGAGACGGAACTATTGGAGACATCTACGAAATACAAGATCTCAAGATTGCTATACCAGCAGTCTCTGAATGCTTTAAACGAAGCGAAGATAAAAAGGAACAATACTGGGAGAGACAAGAATACCCAAAAGAACTAGCTAAAATAAAAAGTGTCTTTGACTGGGAAGAGTATCCTACAGATTTTAAAGAAAAATGGTATGACTATATCGATAAAGAATTTGAACGTCGTGAGAAAGGTTACTTTTATTATAACAAGGGTATTCCTAATTATATCACTGGGACTCACTACATGTATTTGCAATGGTCAAAAATCGACGTGGGTGCTGCCGACTACAGGGAATCGAATAAGTTATTTTTCTACTTCTGGGAAGCATGTAAAGCTGATAGCAGATGTTATGGGATGTGCTATCTTAAAAACAGACGATCTGGGTTTTCGTTCATGGCTTCAGCAGAGCTCGTTAACGCCGCCACAATGTCGTCAGATTCAAGATTTGGGATCTTATCAAAAACTGGGTCTGATGCCAAGAAGATGTTTACGGATAAAGTCGTACCCATATCTCTTAACTATCCGTTTTTCTTCAAGCCGATCCAAGATGGTATGGATCGTCCTAAAACAGAGCTCGCCTACAGGGTACCAGCTTCTAAACTAACTAGAAGAAAACTTGATGATAATGTTAAGTTATCAGATATAGTAGGTCTTGATACAACTATTGATTGGAAGAACACAGGTGATAACTCTTATGATGGTGAAAAGTTAAAGATATTAGCTCATGATGAAAGCGGTAAATGGGAACGTCCAGACAACATATTAAACAACTGGAGAGTTACAAAAACTACATTAAGACTAGGTAGTAGAATTATTGGTAAGTGTATGATGGGATCAACATCAAATGCTTTAGACAAAGGTGGAAACAATTTTAAGAAATTATATTATGATTCAAGCGTTACGAGAAGAAATAAGAATGGTCAAACAAGCTCGGGACTCTATAGTTTATTCATCCCTATGGAATGGTCCTACGAAGGATACATTGATACTTATGGACTACCTGTCTTCGATACGCCAAAAACTGAAGTCACTGGAATCGATGGAGCAGCAATTGACCTTGGAGTTATCGAGCACTGGGAAAACGAAGTCGAAGGACTCAAACAAGACCAAGACGGATTAAACGAATTTTACAGGCAGTTTCCAAGAACTGAGAAACATGCTTTCAGAGATGAAACAAAACAATCTTTATTTAACTTAGTAAAGATATACGAACAGGTTGATTACAACGAAGAAGTCAGTAATACAGCCGCTGTAACGAAAGGAAGCTTTCAATGGCGCAATGGAGTTAAAGATACTCAAGTAATATTTTACCCTAATAAAGACGGTAGATTTTTAATATCTTGGGTGCCACCTAAAAATCTTCAAAATAGTGT
>Ga0098037_1000595_pt1 | contig 17993 bp, 17 predicted proteins | sample 5_EtaG_FD_75050 | JGI IMG/M metagenome (GOLD analysis project Ga0098037, IMG submission 75050) | Marine viral communities from the Subarctic Pacific Ocean - 5_ETSP_OMZ_AT15132 metaG | ecosystem: Environmental > Aquatic > Marine > Oceanic | place: Pacific Ocean | collected 2015-01-08 | reverse complement strand
TTTAAGCTTATATGTCTCTTCCATATAAAATTTAAGGTCTTCTTTCGAGAGCCCTGGATTTTCACGTTCTAACATGAACATCACAGCCTCTTGATCCGACATTTCGTCCGGCTTTAATGATTGAGTTAACATAAAATCTTCTACAGTACGCCCGGTTGTTTTAACATAGTCATTAATTTGTTGCAACGTTTCGTTTGCAAACGGAGACTCTGTGTTTTCAGGAGTAGTGTATTTAGAAGACATATAATCCTCAAATGCACTAAAATCGTTAAATTCTTGTCCGTATTTTTCAGATAGCATGCGATTTAACTGATTGCCATCCGAAATAACTTCCTCACTATTAGAAGTATCTACACTTTCTGTAGTTTCTTCTGTAGGAGCTTCGCTAGTTGGAGCTTCAGTAGTTTCGCTAGTTGTACTATCCGAAATATCATTATTTAAAAGAACTTCTTGACCACTAGCATCTTGAGCACTCTCAATTTGCCAGTTATCTTGCTGTACGTTTTCTTCTTCAGCCATTTAATTAAATTTAAGTTATTAACGCAAATATATAAATATTTTTTTAACTAACTGCCAGCACCTGACACATAAGTTACCATAAATTTTCTGCCGTCGTAATCCACTGTTTCCACCTTGTCTCCTTGTAGCTTTAAAACTTTTTCTTGTAAATACTTTTCCATCGCTACTAAACTACCCTCTTGAAAGCTACTTGTAGTTACTGATTGTACTGTAGTATCAATAGACCCATAATATTTATCTATTTGTGCTGTATCAATAGTATTTAGTTCAAATTTTAAATACATCTCAGATGAAGGATTAAAATATAAACGAACTTGAGTACCTGTATTTATTATACGTTTTATATTTTCGCCGGGTATATAATATGTATGACCAGCATCATGAGCATGTACTATAGGATAATAGGCATCACCAGTATGAGCAACATCTGCATTATCTGTTATTTCAGCATTTGCAATTTCTGGATAGTCATTTTTTGTTCTATCTAAATTATATACTCTAAATTCAGATGCAGCAGTATCAGTAGTATCTTTATAACCTACTATATATCCTCTATTCAGCATTGGACCAAATACATCTTTAGTAACATCAGTAGCTTCTTTATTTGAAGCATCGTACGTATGTACAATAGTTTCGCCGTCTAAAATAAAAGTTATAGCACCTGTTAATCCGCCACTTACAATTTTATATTTTGCAACTACACTTTCTGCACCTACATTTTTTATTTTCAATAAAGCCATTACATTAAATCAGTTGGTGGTCCTGCTGTTAATTCTTGTTCCATTGAGGCTTCTGGAGCTTCCGTATTAGTTTGTTTCATCTGCTCTTTTTCTTTACCAGCTGCTGCCATAATATTTTGTTCTTCAATTTTACCTTGACTTGCCGTGTCTTGAGCCTTGTTGGTGCCGTCTACTTTTATTTGTTCTTTATTAGATAACCCATCGTTTTCCACACCTTTAAGTTGCATTTTTAAATCATACTCTAACTGCAATCTTTCCATTTCATGCTTATGTTTTAAGTTTTCTAAGTCTGTAGAAGTTTTAGCTTCAAGTTGTTTTTCAGCTTGAATTTTTTGCATTTCAGCCTGCATTTTTTGTTGTTGCAATTGTTGTTGTTGTTGTGCTTGCTGCTGCTGTAATTGCGCAAATTCTTTTTGGTATTTTTTTCTACGAAGAACTAGCATTTGATTAGCCATTTTAATATTCTTAATAGAACGAATAAATATAGCATCTTCTAATCTTAACTCTTTTTGTTGTATAGACATTTGTATGTTTTGCTCAAACATTTGTTTTTCTTCTTCGTCAGGAGCAATTTCTATAGCTAAACCAAATTCGTTTAAATGAAAATCTTTACCCATAGCTATACTTTCTATAACGGCCTCACCTAGCATATCTATATACTTCTTCTTAAGAGATGAATACTGTACTATATCTTGCAATCGTAAAATACAATGCTCTGCTATTCTTTTTGTAATACTAAGCTCACCATTATTTACATGTTTAGTTGCATTATTAGAAGCCATTAAAGCTAATTTTTGTGTTCCTATTAAAGCTTTATTAGATGGCTGTGTAGCATCTCTTGCTTCATTAATACCAGTAACATCTCTAATAATTTGTAAGTTATGATTATAAATAGCTATTAAGCTTTGCATATCTCTACCAATACCGTTTTCTAATTCTTGTATTGGTAAAACCTGACTTTGAGTGCCTTCATCATCTTGGCGTCTATAATATATATTACCTGTCTGGTCGTATATATCTTGAAGTTCAAGCGGAGTAAAAGTAGCACCATCGCCTTTTCCTACATTTTCTAATGAACCTAATTCAAAAGCAGCTCCTTTAGGTCTAGCTTTCGCTATCACCAGCTGCATTTTTAAATGCGCTAATTGTACTTGATCTGCAAATGGCATCATTCTTTCTACTAAAGATTTAGAAGTTGAATGATGTATATTAGGAATGTAAACTACGTAAGGACAAGGAGTATCATCTAAAGAAGACTTTTTACGAATCATATTTTGCATTACGCCATAATCTATAACATAATCAGTACCTACTATATATATACCTTTATAATATACAGAAGCAGGTTGTTCTATAATTTCTCTTTTATATTTTGATCTTTTAGGCGGCTTGTATCCATCTTTTTTTCTATACACGTTTGTATGCCCGTGCTTATTTTCTTTTTTTTCGTATACAATTTTATAATCAGATTTAAAACAGCCATCAAGTACTTCTACTGTAAAACTATCATACTCGTATTCTTCATACCCTAATTCTGCGTTAAACACACTATTATTATTGAAAGAATACGAATTACCATTTTTACCTGAAAATCTACGAGCTACATCTTGAAGCTCATTTTCTGTTAATTCGCCTGGTTTGCATAGCCTACGAATTTCTCCAATAGTCATTCTTCTAATTTCTCCTGCATGAAATAAATCTTTACAGTCTGGACTTTTACTATGAGAATGAATAAAATTAGCTGGGTCTACATATTTTATTTTTATTCCTTTTACAGGATCCGTATAAGTTTTTGCTACAGCAATACCACAAACAGTTAAATCTCTTAATAACTGAGCTCTAATTTCATTATAATCATTTAATTCTTTTATACCCAATAAAGATTGTTCTATAGCTACTTCATTTTTTTGCTTGTAATTTAAAGACATGTAAAGATCAAGTTCTTCACTTGACTCTGGAGTATATTCATTTTTAGGCTGTTGCATGCCCGTTAATTGAGTAAACTGCTCATTAAAGTCTTTATTAATCATATTAATAAAATACTTTGATCTATCTTTTATTCTATTGTTTAATGAAACTTTATCCATTGCAACGGCTTTCATTTCATATTCTTGCTCCGCAAGCCCATTTACAATAACATCTACAAACTTTGGAATTATACTAAGGTTACTCCAGTCTAAATTCATATAAGACTGGTCTCCAGAATTATTTAGTAGCGTTTTATATTTTTCATTAGATTGGCTACCATTAGCATATGATCTAGATATATTAAATCTTCTTTTTTTACCTGCAATAGAATTTTCACCATTGCCGCTCCATTCTTTATACATACGTTTAAAATATTTTAAGCCGTATGCTTTACTGTCTTTTACTTTTTTAGGGGCAAATGGCGATGGATAACCACCTATTTCATTTATTTTATTGTCTCTCATCGCTATCTAACGTATGTTTCTTTTTTATATGTCCGAACAAAAGGTTTAAAATCAACAACCTCTTTTTTCTTTTTAACTCTTTTTGTAGTAGCTATTAATGCTAAAGCTGATGCAATAGAAGCATCGTATTTAGTTCTATTGTCTATTTCAAAAACACTCCAGTCTTTTAACAAAGCGTTTAAATAACATTTTCCCATTTCACCGTCCAAGCCAAAACCTACGTTATCATGTATGTACGCTTCTATTAAATCTCCCATTAAATTAATAACCTCCGCACTAGCTGTTGGTATACCAGGAGTTACTTTAGTATTTTTTGTAGGTACTTTATTATATGTGTATTCAGGTCGTGCCATTAAATATCCGCCAAAACCGTTATCGCGAAAATAGTTAATAATTCCGACTTTATTATTTTCTATCAATATTTCAGCTCCATAAAACACACAAGCTTTTAATACGTCTTCATAAAAAATAGCTGCTTTAGGAGGTCTGTTAATATATTCACAACAAAATACTTCACTTATTTTTGCAAATGGATTAAATTTTTTATAAATATATAAAGCTCCGTCAGATCTTCTACCATCTACTGTATAGTCGTGGTCAAAAGGGTCACAGCCTCCAACAAAATCAATAGCATTCCCTGGATATTTAGTAGAACCTTTTAAAGTTATTTTATTTTGATTTTCTTCTTCCGGTAAATAAGTTATTTTAAATTTACCGTTTTTATTAGGTATCCACTTTACAGTATCTTTTTTTTCAGGATTATTCCATATAAAATTACCTACAACAGTTAACTCTGGTCTTTCTTCATTCCAATCTAATTGTTGAAATATTTTTTCTACATCAAATGTTGATCTTGACGCATCAGCTCTAAATGCTTCTTCTTCTGTATATGGAAATTGTCTTTTAAATTCGTTTAAATCTATATTATTTCCTTCTAAAGCTTTCCTTCTATTTGATAAAAACTGTTTAGACCCATTTTCAATTGGAAAACCATCTATTCCTTCTACCGGCTTTTTAGGAGTATCAATAACAGAATACCCATACTTATCTATAAAACCTTCTAGGTTATCAAACGCTGGTATAAATAAAGAATACAAGCCTGACACTGTTTGACCATTTTGATCTCTATTCGTTACATCAGAATTTGAATATATATCTTTATATTCTTCACCACCCATATCTTGTGCATTAGCAGTAGTACCCATCATGCACTTACCTACTATTTTTCTACCAAGTAAAAGACAAGTACGAGTAATACGCCAATTCTTTTTTATACTATTAGGTCTAGTCCACTTAGCACTTTCATCGTGTACTAATATTTTTAGCTTTTGTCCATCATAAGAGTTAGAAGAAGTATTTCTCCAATTTATTACTGAATTTAAAGATTCATCTATTGATGCATATTTATTTTTCTTTGTAATTTTTTGAGCTGGAGTTCTAAATGCTAATTCCATTCGTGGATTAGAAGATCCATCTTGTATAGGCTTAAAAAACCACGGATAATTTCTAAATATATACACTGCTTTATCCGTAAATAAATCTTGTGCATCTTTACCTGTTTTAGATAATATACCTAATACAGCATTTTCCGAGCTTGAAGCTATATTTACTATTTCACTAGCGGAGCAATAACTAAATCCACTACGACGATTTTTTAAATAACAAATTCCATAGCATCTATAATCAACTTTACAAGCTTCCCAGAATAAAAATAAGCGACGATTTGCGTCACGGTATTCAGGATAACCAACATCAATTTTAGACCATTGACAATACATATAATGCGAGCCCGTCATGTATGTAACTTCTCCATTATTTAAAAACCATATGCCCTCTCTTCTTCTGCGAAATTCTTCAATTATATAGTCTTCCCATTCCGCTGCATTGTCTCTTGTGCATAATTTATTTAGTTCTTCTTTTCTAAAGTATTGTTCTTTTTTAGGAAGTCCATAATTTAACATTTTAGATTTAGCAGGTTGCTTAGGTAACCCGATGCGCAAATTTTGCACTTCGACTACCTTGCCTTTTGTCCCATTAGGACAAATCCAAACCGTATCTGTTTTTTTATCGTACCCCATTATTTTTAGCCATCTTTTCTACAAAGCCTTGCTGAAAATCTTTTTTACTTTCATTTAATTGATCTAAATAACTTTCATCATTAGATAATTGATTTTCTATTTTTACAATACCTTCTAATATTTCTTGAGCATCTAAAAAAGCTTTCTTTTTACTATCTAATGCATTTTTACGCTTTTCATCTAGCACTTCATCAGATATAGGCTTTTCTACGTCACTAATAAGTGTTTCAATAGCCATTTTACCTGCGTCTATGAGCTTTTGTAGCGTTTCGTTTATATATTGCTTGTTATCCATTATCTATAGCATAAATAGAGTCCGTTCTAACTCTGTATACTGTTGTGCCTCCAGGCATTTCAATATCATAGTCAATACCTTTTTGGAACATTACAGTATCCCCTACTTTGCCTCCTCCTTCTAAAAATCTATCTTCAGCAACTAAAATTTTACCTTTACCTTCTTCGTACCTTTTAGTCTCTCCTGTAAATATCCCTGAAGCAGTAATAACTTCTTCATCTTTTTCTTTTGTAAGTATACAAAAAGGACCAACTGGCAAATAACTACCGTCTGGCTTTATAGACATATACATCATACCTACATCTAAAAAGAAATAAAATGAATTACATTCATCTCCATCATCATAGTCTATAGGGGTTGCTTCTTGTGTAGCAAAATGGTGTATTAACACTTGATCACCAATTTCTATGTTTTTATGTTTACTTTTTTCTCTAACCGGCTCTTTTACTATCGTTGCCACTGTTTGAGCATTTTCAAATAAATTATATGTGTTATCCATATATATTTCTTCGCCATTTAAATACCTTTTTTTATGCAAAGAATCTACCTTAATAAGATATTTAGATATGGATCTTCCTGAATTAGGTAGTTTCATAAACTTGTTTTTTTAGATTATATTCGAATGCAATTGGCATATCTTGAAAACTTTTCCATAACGCTTCTTCTCCGGTGTCTTTCATTGTTATAAATAAGTCTACTTTTAAAGTACCGTATTTAACCCAATGTCTTTCGTCGTACACTATACTAGTTAAAGTAAAGTGTGCACCGGGAGCTCTATGTTTAGTGCCTACAACATAATGCATACCATTTTTCATATCACTGCCAATGGTGATTTTTCGTATTTGTTCAAACATGATTTAATTTAATTTATTTCTTTTTAATTTTTTCTATACTCCTCCCAGCAAAGTAAGCACCATACACGGTAATTAAAAGGGTTTGATATATAGGTATATAAGCAGGGGAAATTTTAAAACCGCCTGCATTACCATCAAATATAGATATAATTACGAACATTGCTGTAAGGAATATACATATTAATGGCCTTATGTTTTTACTAAGCCAGTTGTCAGACTTCATGTCTGCTTCCCATCGTCTTGTAACTTGTTCTTGAGCCTGAGATTCAGCCTGCATAAGAACTTCTTCCATGGCTTGTTTAGCAGCCAATCTTTCCTCGTCAGATGTAGATAGGTTATCTATTACATTACCTACTTTTTCTACTATTCCTCCTCCTAAAAAATTTAATAGTTTACTCATAAAGCTTTCATTGAAGTATCTACTGTCTTATAAGATGTATCTCCATTATCATCTTTATAAGCTTCTAATACCTGCTTTCTATTTTTCTTTTCTTTTAAAGAAACGTGAATCCAAGCATAATCAAATTCATTAATCATTTGGTCAAAATCCAAATTTGATTTTAATATCCATTCAAAAATTTCTTTATTACACATTTGGCCATCTTTCCAAAACTGTAAATCAAGTGCTTCGCCTTTGCAATGTTGCGAAGTACGGCTGCCGCCAATTGCACGATTGAGTTCCGGGTTGCGATAACCACTACTAACCCTAATAGGACCAAGAGCGTCACGCATAGGCTGTATAAGATTTGTAATAATCCTTTGGATGCCTTCCAGATGTTTTTTTTCTGGTTCATTACTTATTCCTAATCTTTTTGCTGTATTACTTTTTGTAATTTCTGATAATACAAAATTTTTACTTAGTCTCATAGTTTATGTTTAAAATGCTTCCATTACTATTTCATCTATAGAGTTTTGTACTTCGCCTTTAGTGGCCTCCATAGTCATCATAATATTTGCTTGAAATCTTTTTACTTCTTCGTTGTTATTAAATATAACAATAGTAGGAACAACCACTATTTTATATTCTTTAGACCACCGTGAGTCTGCTGCTATATCAACTCTTTGTGTTTCGCAGTCTGATAATTTTGATAACCAAGCTACTTCGTTAGTCTTGTTAAAACTAGCATTAAACTCAACAGCTACCATCCCATCAGGAAAGTCCTGGCATAAAGCAGTAAAAGGGAGAGCTAATAATAGTAATAATTTTTTCATACATTTATTTTAATTTATCAATCTTATCCTCCATTCTAATCATTTGTGTTTTTATTTCTGTTACATCTTCTTGTGTAGACATAATAGTTTGTCGAATAAGTTGATCTTTCATGTCGTATTCCATACGAGTAATTTCAGGATCAGCAGGCAATGGTAATTTTTTAGCTTCCGCTATATCTGCCTGTAACACAAACCATCCACTAATTATAGCTGCCATTGCAAAAGCTATTCCAGCTAAAGTTTTTATACTTATTTGTACGGAGGTGTCTTCGTTTAATTCTTTTGCCATTTTTAAAATATTACATAGTTAATTCCTACACTAAAGTTGTGCCACTGTCGGTTCCAATATTTGTTGTATTTACCTTCTACAAATATACCTAAACTTTTGTTAAATCTATAGCCGTATATTAAACCAACAGAATAGTCAATCCATTGGCCTCCTTTGTAGTTATAATAAGAGTAGTCATTACCTGTATCTAAATGATAAGGCATTACGTTACCCCATGAGTGCAACCAAAAGTCTTTTGTAAAATGATAATAATCAAATCCTAATACTGTAGAGTACTCCACTATATTAGATATAGAATTTCTTTCTTTTTCTACATAGTTATCTATTACTTGGGGTATAACAACGGCTTCCCACACTTCCTGACTATTTGCTACTATTTCTCCATTGGGTGCTGAATACTGTCCATCTAATGTTATAGTGTATCCCTCTTGCAGTGCCAAGTATGTATAATGTAATGTCCCATTGTCCAGCACCCAGTCTCCCAGGGGGTCAAACCCGTATGGCTCAGCAAGACGCTGAACAGCCCCTACATTAAAAGATAATTTTCCTTTACCTATCTGCAATCTAAATCTTTCAGACGCTTCAAAGTATTTTATATCAGCAAAACCATCTTCTAAGTATTCTACTTTACTAACCCATTTATCTGCAACGTATCTTACAAAGTGATGCTGATTAATGTAATCTATTCCTAATCTTCTTACAAAGTCAGCCTCAAATAAATATTCAAAACCATCAACTCTACCGATTGTAGCGGCATCTGAGTAAGACCTCTCTGTACCATTATAAAAAGTATTAGCACGGTTTTCATATCCAAATCTTTTAATTTTTCTAATACCAATAGATATATTATAATCAAATGGCGTTTTAATAGTTTCTTCTTCTAATGTACCAGATGTTACAGACCATATTTGATCATCACCTAATGATGTGCCGCCATTAACTGCAGCATACATTGTCGAGTACTTAAAAATATTTTTAAGTCCTTGAGCGTTTCCTAAAAAAGGAATAAACAATAATATTAATAATAATTTTTTCATTTCTTTAATACTTTTGTTGTGCTTGTATTGCCATCATATGTTACACTAAAATTATATATACCTGTAGGTAGCAAACTTACATTTAGCTGATTTAATCCTTCTTCAGTTTGATTTTCTTTAACTTGTATTACAAGCTTACCTGATATATCATATACCTCTATACCTACAGGGCCATTTGTTAATACATTTATTACATCTTCCATAGGATTAGGGTACATAACTATATTGTGCCCTCTAAGCAAGTCTCTTGTATCTAATGGGCTATCCCAAGAACAGCTCCAATATATTTGCTGGCATTTATCATCCCATGCATTATTACAACAATAAGGATCTATCATAATAACCCAAGCATAACATGTATCGTTTAACCAGTATGGTATACCGGGCCCATCAATACAACCTGCATCATACAAACATTCTGCCTCTGTATTAGCAAACACATCATAGTTATAAGCACTTGCATCCATACAGCCTTCTATTATTATCTCACACTCACCTTCTGCATTAGCTAACGGATCGTAGTTAAATGCTGTGCTATCCATACACCCATATATAAATGGTACACAACTAAAGTCTTCCGTGTTTGCTTCTTCATTATAATTAAAAGCCTCTGGGTCTGTACATCCTAATACTGTAATAAAACAAGAACCGTTATCAACATTAGCTATAGGATCGTAGTTATCAGCTAGAGCATCCATACAACCAAAATATAAACAAGACTCATCTTCTGTATTAGCAGCAAAGTTATAGTTCCATGCTATCTCGTCCATACAACCTACAACTACCGCTACACAACTTTCATTGTCCACATTAGCGAGTGAGTCATAATTAAATGCAAAGGGTGAGGTACAGCCTTCTACAATTTCTATGCAGCTAGCATCATTCGTGTTAGCCAGTGAATCGTAATTAAGAGCTTGTTCATCCAAACACCCGTACACTGTAGATATACAATAATCTCCACAGAATGGAAATGCATTGTACACATGCCAAAACGGTGGCTTGTAAGGTTTAAGTGCACCTTGTCCATTGTTAGCAAATGGAAAGTTCCCGCCTTGTAATGTTACAACACCGTTTGAGTTTATAAGTTTAAATGAGTTGTGCATAGTCTGAAATGCGACTTCTGCGGCAGGAGTTTGTGGATTAGCTATTTCAAAATAATATACTTTAACAGGTTTATCTGTTTCTAGTGTTAGACTAAACTCTTGAGAATAAGGTCCAGGCCCCATAGTATATGTACCAAGAATACTATCTTCTTGCACTACACCTATATAGCAATCACCCCATCCGTCACCACCATCATCTTCTATAACAAGAGTGTAGTTACATGTAGGTATTATTTCGTTTAATGTAGCATTAGGATTATAGTTAAAAGCATTAGGATTAAGACATCCTAACGTGTGTAAAGTTTCACACGAGCCATTATCAAAGTTGGCTCCTGGATTAAATTCTATATATGTATTGTTTGTACAACCCTCTATTATAGGTAAATCACATTGCTCTAACCATATAGGACCAGAGTATGCAGCACTGCCAAAACCCGCAGTGTTTAATGCCCATAAGGTATCTAAGCTACCACAAGGCTCTGCGTCTCCAAGTATTATAAAGTCTCCGTCTGCACCACCAAAAAGCGATCCTTCTAGGCCATCCCCATATGTATCACTTAATATAAGTTCTACTCCTGTTTCGGGTACGCATAAATCATATACAATAGTCTGATTAGCTTCTTCATAAGAATATTCACCAGCTACTACACTTTCTACAGGCTGTCCATTAGATAAATCTGTTAATATCCATCCGGTTTCACTAGGATATTGATCTAATGTAATCTCAAAAATCATTTTAGCTTCACCGTCAGAACAGCTTATACCAATACAGCTATTGTCATCATACTCAGCCCACGGATTATAGTTAGGTGCTTCAGCATTAGTACAGCCATATACACCCTCTGGCGCGGGAGCTTCGCAGTCTCCTGCATCATAACCAAACTCTTCACAGTTAAAGTTTATAGGTGCTCCGTTCCATGTATAAGAACCATCATCGCAAAATCCATCGCCTAACCAATTGTCAGGAGAAGGCGTGCCATTACAATCTACAAATAAAGTATCTTGAGACTTGCATGTAAAAGAAACAAGTAAAAATAAAATTAAGAACCGCATCTGCATCTCCATCTTTTTAATGATTGATTAATTCTTGAGTTTCTATTATTTTGTTGCTTTCGACTTGTGCGTTTCTTTTTCATGCCGCACATTCTTGAACAAAATGATTTTCTTCTTTTTGCAGATTTACTTCCTTTTTTTACATCTCCAGTTACGGCAGTTTTAAGTTTAGATCCAGGGTTAGCTCTGCGGTAAGCTTTTACACCTTTTGATGTCATACCCGCGCCTTTTTTAGTGGCTCTAAAATTTCCTGATTTTATGCTTGTTTTCATAATTACTTTCTTTTTGTTTTAGGAACACAATTAGGTACTGTTCTATTACCTTTCTTTTTATACCCTACCATTTTATAATTTTTCCAGCACGGCTTTTTTCGTTTTGTTTTAGCCATTTTTTGCAAATTTTTCTACTCCTGATATACCAAAGCAACCAAGTACAACCCAGACAAAGGAGTCGTAAACAAACTCATTAATAACTAAGTCCGTTCCAACCCATCCAGTTACAAGGTCTGCAACCATGATCATACACATAATTGCAAAAGCTATAAATCCCACTACAGCTTTTTCATTCCAGGAATTGTCGTTTTTAAATATTTCCATTATTCTGTTATTTTTAATTTACCGTATAACCATGTTTTACAATTTAAATAAGTCATCATTTTAGACCCGTAAACGCCTGAATAACTATTAAATTCATTTGAAGCATTTTGCTCATAATATGGTGCTTGTAAAGTTAAAGATTTTAAACTATATTTATACTTACCTTTTGGTAATACAAAATTATAATTTGTAAACCTTATACTTAAAGGATTTACACCAGTAATAGTTCCTTTAGCTACATAATTATTACCTTTATTAAAAGCATTAGTAGACATATAAGCAGGACTTTGAATAATTGACAACGCTTCAGGCAAATTTCTATTTATAGCTGCTCTTGCACCAACACGATTTCCTGAGCGCCCTAGCATTTCTATTTTATATATATAGCCTCCTTCATAGTAGTCACCTACATTTAAACCTGCAGCGTTATTTACACTAACCATTCTTACTGGTCTAACCCTATACATAGAAGCATTTTCTTGTGAGCTATCCCAACCATTAGAACCCCATGGAACTGTACTTTCAGGGGATATATTAATAAATTCGTTTGACGATAGACCTTGTGTACTATCAAATATCATTACAGAGTATGGCTGTACATTAATTGCACCTTCAAAGGTATATGCTTCTCCAACATTTGGAAAGCTTAAAGGACTGTTATCAATAAAATCTACTGTGCCTGATGAACCAGCTCTAGAGCTCCAATATTTATTCATTACAAGTCCTTCATCATCTACGCCAGATGAAACTAAATCAGCATCAGGTATAAGACCGTCTTTAAAAACAGCTTGTATATTATCCCAATCGCTTTTGTTTGGTAAATGCCATCCATCTTTAAACCTATCACTAATAGGTATACCTTTTGCAATTCCTAAAGAATCATGAACATAATATTTTAATGCTAAATTAAAAGCGCTTTCGCCTACATAATCAAAATTTGTTACAAAAGAAAACCATCCTAGTAATTCAGTAGGTGATTGGTTGGTAAATGATGCACTCATTGCAGTATATCTCCATCCCGTACCTGCTGCTCCTGTATTAAAAGCTGTGTTATACTCGCCTGGTGTCCACCCTGGTTCTGGCATTGCGTGCACTGGGTGTATATAAGATCCCCATCGATACCTAGGCTCTCCTATAGGGTTATCTGTAGGCCCGTTTGCTGCAAAAGCGTCTCCAGGGGCTATAATATGTATTTTAAAATTATCAAATTCTGTAGTATTTAACTCATCTATATGAAATACAATACCATTTTCTAATGAATCTCCTACTTTTAAATTAGTTGCTGCATCTATATCTTCTAGTACTAAAGCTTTTTTGATTAATCTTAACGGCCGGCCAACTGAACCATTTTTATCATCTACAATAACTACTCCAGATTGTTGTTCTAATTGTACAGCTCCGGGATTAAACCTATACACAGTATTTGCATTAGCACTACTTTCAGTAGAAGTCCAGTACCAAGCATTTTGGCCATAAGAAGCTGGAACTTCTCCTGTCCATCCACTTAAACCTGGAAAAGAAAACTTAAGGTCCCCTAATAAAGTTCCTTGTTCAGCCTGTAGCATAGCAGATCTAAATATTAAAGACTCACCTAAAGTAGGTATATGCCATTTAGATGTATTAGCGACGCCTGCCTCATATTTACCAGAAGAATTAGTATTAGATTGTATTTCAGTGGCAATAGTTGTAGTACTAACTGCAGCCATATTTGTAGTATTATAATGTCCTGACCCAATAGCCGCTGATGAGTTTATATTAAGAGATGCAGAAATAGAAATAGGCGATTCTGCTGTATCCCATTTTTTATTTACAACATTATCATCTTCATCTATATGATAATCTGTTTTAGCTACAATATAAGCTCTTCTTAATGAATACTCTTGAGGGCTTTCAGCATATGGCATATCTGTATACAAATTAACAGTATCTGCGCCTGAATTTGCCATCCAGTTTAAATCGTTTATAAAAAGAGTTTCTCCACTGTCGCCAAAATCAAAAATTTCACTATCGTCATCAAACTCATCATAATTAACAAAAGCATCGTCTATATGAAATATAATTCCACCGCCATAAGCATCACCTATTTGAAGGGTCATATCAGTAGAATTTACTTTTCTAACAGCTCGCACTCTTTGCTTGAAAGCAGTTTGGATTGTGTTTATTCTTGTAGCACCAACGTAAGGTAATAAATATGGCTCACCATCCATTTCGTTTAAAGATACCGCTGAGTCGGTACCATTTACCATTCCATTATAATTAAATGTCAATGCAGCCGCTTGAGCTGAAAATTCATGGTTACAAGACCAATAGTTTTTATCAAAAGAATTATAAGCTGTTGTACCATCACTATTTATGTCCGCTCCCATAGCGCCTAAGCCTGATCTTACGGATGCATAATTATGATAAGCCCAAGATAAATATTTTAACTCATGTAGATTTGGTAAATACCAATTAGTATAAGCATTTGTAGCATTCATAGAATCAGCTGCTTCTAAAGCACTAAGTACTCCGGTATTTAAAGATTCGTTAGATAATAAATATTGTGCTGCTGCAAATCCTTCGCCAAGTTTATGAGACGATTCATTATTATAATTATGCTGAGTTATTGTTGAGCCATACAAGAGTTCTCCAAACACCCCACCACCAGAAATTTCATAACCTACGCCAGCAGGGCCGTGATTACCCCACCATACCGTTTCAGAATAATCTTCAGTAGCTGCTATATATACTGTCCTAAGCTCTCCTTGAAAATCTGCTATTTCATTTAAATAAATTTCATGTGGACCTTCTATATGAAACACGTAACCACCGCCGTACTCTTGGCCAATAGTTAAATTAGTAGTTGTTTCAGATAAATATTCTTTTCTAATTGCAAATGCTCTATGTAATGAAGTTCTATTAGGGAAATTATCTGATATATACCCCCCGGTATTTACATAAGATGTTAAAGCCTTTCCGTTATATCCACCTGTACTAGTCCATACAGTTTGTAGCCAAAAACTATCCTCATTAACATACCCTGAAGTTGCAAATGAAGCCGGCATTAAATCTCTAACGTTATAAAGGGCTCTTACCTCTCCAAAAGACGGCAAAAACCAGTCGTTATAAAATATATCTGAACCTAAACTATTAATAGTGCTTTGATCTTCAATATTAAGAGAAGCAGCAACAGCCGCTGCTGGATAATAACTTACAGTAGCAGGAGGGGTAAGCTGAGAGCCTGTTGTCACTCCAAATTCTGGGTAAGTAGTTTCTTTTACAGTATTTACAATGTTTATTGTATTATTTCGGCCTCGCCCTAATGCAACATCATCTGAACCTAAAAAATCAGCAAATTGTTCTAAATTAGGTTGATCTGGATAATTACCTCTCTCTGACCATCTAAACAAATTATTGCCATCAGAATCAGTAATATGGCCTGGATACCATATAAATACAGTAGTACCAGTTGGTATTGTTCCCGAGCCTTCTTCTAATACATCATCATCAAGTGGGTCTATTGCTTCGTTAATACTTTCTTCAGTAGTACATACTGTATCTTCAGATATTAAAATACCTTCTAAAGTTGTAATAGTAGTTGTGGTACATGTAGTAGTACTTGTACCATTTTCTGTTACAGTTACAGCTACGGTTGTTATAGTTCCAGTATTAGGGTCAAAAGTTACAGTTGTAGTAGTATCATCATCATCAGATGTTTCTGTAGTAACTGTAACTCCGGTTTCTGTATATAAAGTAGTAGTAACTCCGTCTGTTGTTGATTGTATTATTTGACTTGAACCCTCAACTGTAGTAAGATCTATAGCTAAACCTAAATTATTAGTTGTTCCTGCTGTTTCAGTCGCAAGATAAGTACCTGTAATACCTGAAGATGAGCGTCCTCTAGGTACGGGCTCACCATAAAAAAGACTTAAATATGCATATTCTGACCCCATACCTTCTGGGCCTAAGTTAGCATATGGAGGATTATGTGAAGGCGAGGAACTTTCTGTTTGATTAAAATATAATTGTCTAGTATTAAAATTTAATAATTCTTCATAAAAAGTATTATTGCCTGCAAGAGCAGCTAAATAGTTTGCAACGGCTAGTGTACGTTTCATTACAGTATCAATAGTAGCCGGTTGCGGCCCATACATTACTTCAAATCCTCCAAAAACATTATTTGGGCCCCATCCCAAACCAGGCATTGCCTGAGAATTTATTTGTAACATTTTATTACAAGCCATTAATACAGGCTTGTGATCATTAGTGCTAACTGTAAATATTAAAATTTCATCAGGGTGAAAATAAGGTGTAGTGCCATCAGCATTTTGTATAGTTACATTTAAATCAAAATTATCTAATGACCTAGCTGTTATATCTACATTATTTGCGTTGCTTACATTAATATTTGCCATTTTAATATTTTTTTACAGTAATTGTACCGTTTAACCAAGTTTTTGAATTATTGTATACAGATTCGGCTAAATAATTATGTGCATTATATTCTCCTACGTCTTGATTATAAGGAAATTGACCACCTTCAAAGTCTTCTAGTTCTATACCCATTAAAGTTGGGTCTGTGCTATATGAACTTATTAAATTAGATAACAATTTAATTTCATAATTATATTTACCCTCTCGTATTGAAAAAGAATTAGATTGTATGTTTATTTTTATAATTCCAGAAGTGTAAGTTATACAAGGCTGTAATAAACTATAGCTCTGTTTAGGATGTGCAATATCAATAGTAGCGTCTCTATTACAAGATACTATTTGATACTCGGTAGAGGGTACTGACCATCTGCCTTCAGCAAATACACCAGTAACTAATTTTTTATTACAACTTAAAACAGTTGCTAAAGCTTGTCCGCGGTCACGACCTATTAATTTGTCTGGTTCATTGTCTGCAAAAGAAAGCCCATGATAAGAATTACTACTTAAAATTTCTAATGAAGCGTTATTTATGTTTACTTCACTTGTGCATAAAAATATTATTTTCCCTCTTGTATCATAAATATTAAACACTACTAAGTCATCATTTGAAAAGCTATAATTAGTATCATCAAGATTTTTTATATTTAATGACAAATCAAATGTATCCCTTTCAATACATTCCATGTTGACTGTTTGTGCTAAATCTATATTTATTTGCTCTGCCGCCATTATGCTACTTTTACTATTCCTCTATCGTTATATAATTTACCTGTAGCTAATCTAGCACTACTAGTTGGTAATGTGCTTCCATCTAAATCTGTCATACCAGGTGTTGTGCCATCCGCACCTCTAGCGCCTGTAGCACCATCTGCGCCTGCTGCACCAGTTGGGCCTGCAGGTCCTTGTGGTCCTGTTGCTCCTGTTGCACCTGTTTGTCCTACAACATCATTTACAATATGTCTTCTAATTTCATCAAGCTCTTTTTGCATTTGCTGTATTTGATACAAGACAGGAGCTAATGTTTCAAAATTGTCCTCATCGTCTAAGTATTCATTGTTGTCAAATTTTGCTTTTATCCTAGTAAACTTATCGTTATCTATTCTATCAGCGTCGCTACCTGTTGTAGAAAACATTCTTTCGTATTCTTGATCTGCTAATGCCATATCTATGTTGTTGTATCGTATTCAAAAACTATTGTCATTGTAACACCGTATCGTGCTACACTATCTGTGCGTTTTATTGCTATAGCTTCACCTTTACTAAATGTCCAATCAGCAGGACAATCTTCTGTAAACTTTCTAGTATGAGAAGTTATTGTCATGTCACTACCTCTTTGGTCGGTAGTTAAATCACTATCATCACCATCTACATA
>Ga0098037_1000592_pt1 | contig 18038 bp, 21 predicted proteins | sample 5_EtaG_FD_75050 | JGI IMG/M metagenome (GOLD analysis project Ga0098037, IMG submission 75050) | Marine viral communities from the Subarctic Pacific Ocean - 5_ETSP_OMZ_AT15132 metaG | ecosystem: Environmental > Aquatic > Marine > Oceanic | place: Pacific Ocean | collected 2015-01-08 | reverse complement strand
GAGTTAAAGAACTTGACGATGCTTCATTATTATTTACGTCCCAATCCACCATTTGTGTCCGCTTGGTGTGTCCCCATTTTTCTCTGTCGCTCTGTCCTTTGGATCTATTTTGTACGCAGTTAATTTGTCTGCTGAGTCGTTCTGCTTCTCTCTTACGCAGTCTGCGGTCTGTTTCTGCTTGTGCTTCTGCTCTTAATTGTTCACGTACCATTTCGTTGTGTTGCTGTATGCGTTGTTCATTGTTCATTTTTGTGTTCCTTTATGTGTGTGCTGGTGGCATCACCCGAACCAGCACACGATCCTGTCATGTTAACAGCCCAATGCTCGTTTGCAAGGAGTAGGACTTCAGGATCATTGACAAATAGACTTATAAGTTTTTCGTACTATCTACAAAGAAACTACTATCTGTCAAATTCTATTTTACTACAGAATGCCCACGTCCTTCAAGACATTTCTGCACTCTTGTTTTGTACTTTAATTCTCTGGCAGGTATTATTCCTAATGTGCCTATGTGCCAGTACTGTCCCCAAGCCCAGTTGACATTGTCATACAATCTGAATGTGTTCTCGTCAGCAAATTGTTTACAGTGTTGTATGTCATTGGTTACTTCAACTGCTTTGGCTTCTGGAAATGTGCCGCTCCTGCCTGCTGTGTCTATCTTGGGATTGTATGCACAGTTGGTAAGCAATACCAATGTGCTGATGGTTAGTATCTTCTTTATCATATTTTCTCCTTGCTTTGTTTTATACAAGGCACTGCTATGAATGTTGGCATACTTGATTGCAGTGCCCTGTAACTTTTTAATTGTAAAGGCGTGACAAATAAAACTAAAATGCGCCTTTAACACTTCTTATTATAACATCTATTTAGTGTAGTGTCAAGCGTGGTTGGTAATTTAATTTTTCTTTGGTACAGATGCCGCAAGTTCTTTGGGCACAAAGAATGTTTCCATTATGCCTGGGAGTTTGTGCCAAGTTTTACCTAAATTATTGCCTTTGTAATCAAACATCTCATAACCTTTTTTGTTAAAAAAATCATACACAGTTTGTGGCACATAGCCAAACTTTTTACACTGTGCTTCTACTATTTCCATCTGCACAGTGGGTCTACATCTGTCAATGGTTCGTTCACTGCCTTGGATCACTTGCCATTCATAACCTTCAACATCAATTTTTACAAAATCAACCGTGTCATATTGATATGAATCTAATGTGCGTATGTCCACATCATACTCTTTGTACCTAGTATTCTTCATGCCTGCGGCTAACACATGGTTGTGGCCCGCATTTTTTGGTTTTTCCAACATCTTAAATGTGCCAGGTTTGGAGCCTAAACCAACACAATAAGTTTTTATTGTGCCTGTGATATCCAAAGGTGCAAACTTACCATTCTCTTTGTACCACCCATCATCTTTATGTGTGGTGTGTTCTGTTCTACGTTCTTTGATGTTGTAATATTTCCCTCGGAGAGGCACTTGTTTGTTCAACTTAATATTTTCTTCTGCCAATTCATATGTACTACCAAATGGTTCAAATCCATGCACTTCTTTCGCCCAGGTGGCATATTCCATGGTGTTGTTGGCAACATTCATGCCTATGTCAATGCATCTATCAGCATTGGGGTACAAGTTTCTAAGGAAAACAATATTTCTCACTTGATAGGGTCCATTTTCCCTTGCAAATCTTTGTTCATACAGTCTATCGTCTGCCCAAACCCAATACAGCCTACCCATACGATTGTGGATAAGTTTTTTGGTTGGATCAGATTTTAGGTGTGACAGTGATTTAAACAGAGAAATATCCCAATCTTGTGTGCTAAACTGTTTCATCCAAATAATTTTAGCCTTGGATCCAACTGTTGTGTGTGTGCGTCTTGTGGTATGAAGAACAGATCCATGTCTCCTTTTTGGTGTACACCTTCGTGTTGTAATTGATTTCTATAACTGACAAAACTACCATCCAACCATCCTCTTTTTTTAGAACGACATCTATAACCTCTTGTTCTCAGCCAATCAATCATGTCTTCTGCCCAATAACCAAATTTGCGACACTGTCCTGCCACTATTTCCAATTGTATTATGGGTTTGTGTGCTTGTATGGTTTGTTCTGCACCCTGCAACACAAACCATTCATATCCTTCCACATCTATCTTGATAAAATCCACATCCTCTAAATGATAACTGTCCAGTGTGACACATTCAACTGTTTGTGTTTGTCTCTGCCTAGGACGGCTGGTTCTGTCACGCCAACGCTTGCCACTCCATACTCTTCTATCTTTGTTTTCCAAATGATTGTGTCCACCATTTTTCCAATGTATAACCATTTCTGTGGTTTTGACAGTTTCTGCCAGTGCTTGTGTGTGCAGTGTTACATTTTTTACATCATTGTCTCGTACTGTCAAATGCCACAATCGCTGTGCCAGTTGGGTTGGTTCCCAACATTCTACATGACTGAAACGTTCAGCATAATGAATGGCATTACAGGCATTGTTGCTACCTATGTCCAAACATCGTCTAAATTTTTGTATGTGTTGTTGTGCAAACAACCAATTGGCTCTTTGGTATTGTCCCACGCTTAATCTCTGTTTGTAAAGTTTGTCTCCTGCGTCAACCCAATAGGTGCGTCCATTACGGCTGTGTATGGCTTCAATCTCTGTGTGCGGTATCATTAGGAGTATTTAAATTGTACGTTATCACACAGTGCTAATTGTGGTGGCTAAACCCACTGTAACATACCGTTTAACAGCACACAGACGTCTTTACAAGCATCAAACCACATTTAGGTTGCTTTTGTACACATCCACATATATACTTGTGAAAATAGGCACAAATAGGCAAACAAAATTTCCCACAAGGCAACATAGCATCTCAACAAATTAAGAAAAGTTGAACACACCCTTTGATTGTGTAGGCTTGATGCAACCGCAACTGTTGGGCAAGGACAGTATAAAAAAATAGGCAGTTATGCCAATCGTTTTTGTGAAGACTATATGGCGATTGGATGTTGTACACTTGGACTTTAAGTCAATCATGGTTCACCTGATGTGTGCAATAATGGAAGTCAGACACTGGAAACAGTACGTAAGATATGCAAACCCTTTACGTTGCAAAGTTGGATGTAGTGAACCTAACTAGGAAGATTTTACTAAAAGTCTTCTTGTGACTGAAGAGAAGAAAGACAATTGACGTTAGTCAATTGTGAGTGAGTGTTAACTCACTCCTTGTATACCCACACACACTCTACTAGTAAATACTGATGGAGACAGTTTCGCGAAATGGCCCAGTCTATTTGTTGCCATACATCCTAACGCAGTCATTTCATCCCCTTAACTGTCTCCACTTTATTTCCCACACACTTTACCAACATTTAAATAACAGTGACCTGCAAGGGTCAGTGAGCATATGGATCAAAAGAAATACGAAGCAAGACTGATTGAATTGGGCATTGACCTGCGTCCACCTTCTCGGGCTGGACCAAGCACCGGTATGCGTAGGGCCATATTCCCCCAGCACAAGGTTTGCCATAAAACAGACGCCACAACCACAGAGACACTGCAAAACAAATGCAAGTGTGGCAAGAACTATTTCTATTCACAGACACACATAATGATGCGTTGTGATGGCTGTAAAATAAGGCGATACATAGACTTTAAATTTCCAAAAAGGCGTTAAATATTTGTGGTTTTATATCTTCTCGATTATGACCAGTGGAGCACTGGCTCATGGATTGTGTGTCAGTGTTCCGCCAAATAATCTTTTGGTGTTAACCACTTCACGTGTGTGCCCAATATGTCCCTGGGTTTGTCGTGCACCACTGTTATTGGCACCAATTGTGCCAGCGTGTCAAACAATTTAAATTTTTCTCTGTTGTGTTTGGTAGGCGGAAACTTTCTCCAAGTGTACTGCTTGTCATACATTGAATTGTTTGTAATGGTCCAGTCACAGCCCAATAAATCTATTTCAGTTGCACCCAGTTGCACAGCCAATATCAAAGCCATTGTGCCAGAGCAGTAACCATTTATGTTGCGTTGCTTTTCATAGCTCACTGTGGAAGTAAAAGTTTTCCAAGGACCTTGTGTATACATTCTTCTAGTCCAGTACTCAACATCTTTGCTGTGGTTTTTACCTATTGCACGTATGGTTGGTTGATCATAAGCACACACATGATGCACAGTTCTGTTGTTGGATATAAAATTGCAACCTATCTCCAAAGGTTGTGGGGGGATATTGTAAAATTGTTTGACCGATGGACCGTTCCACCAAACTGTTGCTTTTGCCATAACAATATTTAAATGTTAAATGTAAAAGGTGATTATTTTAAGTCCATTATATCACGTCTGGCTTCAAATATCTGTCCTTCATCTGTGATATCATAAAATTCTGGCACGTGTCTTATGCAACTCAAAGCCACAGTGTGGTCTTCATTAACTGTGGCGGCTGTTACTCTGTACACGTCATCCATTTTTAATCTGTCGCTAGTTACTCTCACAAAATCACCTGGCACACAGCCCATTGCTATCGCACTTGCTGTCAAATTCAATATAGGTTGTCCTCTGGACTTTTTCAACAGCAGTGTGGCTATTTTTTTAGCACTCACTTCATCATAGATGCTGGGAAAACTAAAGTTACCTTCTAATTTTTTATTGTTGTCTTCTGCAAGATAGTTGACACGTATGCTGGTGCTGTCGTCCACAGGATCAGGTGACATCACACTGGCTGGTTGCGAGTTATCTATTATGCTGGTGTAATCAATTTTTATTTGATTAAACTTGTCATTAACAGAACTGGTTGCAACAGTGATTCCGTCAATCACATGGTCATCTGTTATAGTTGCTGTTATTGGTAGTGCAGTAACAGGTGGCACTGCCTCACTGGCTTCTGGTATACCAGCATTCTCTAATTGTAAATGAAACTTGCCATCTATCACAGGCATGGTTGCACCTATTGATGCTAGTATGGTGTTAATGTTTTCTAGGTGTGTCCTGTTGGTGTCAATTCGGTATATTCTGTCATATGAGTTGTTCATTGTTTGTATGCTGGATCCATTGGCACTAGAACCAGTGGTTGCACCTTCACCGTACATGTATTCATTCCTATCAAACACATTTAACGATCCACCACCGCCCATAAAGAACTGTGTGTTATCAAAATCATAGTAACTTGGTATTGTGTCACAGGCAATTGATGCCAATTGAAAACTTTTCTTGTCTATGTCATGCACACTAACGCCGACACCATAGTTTTGGTTTAACAAATAATCCAACAGCATTTCCACAGGATTACTGTCACAAGTATATGCCTGATACGGCAAACCTTCTTCGAGATACACATTGTTTGCAAAAGCAGTTTCCCACTGTGCACCTATCTTGTCTGTGTTAGCAGTGCCCTGATAAATTTCGACAGTTACTTCTGCATTATTTGCCACAGTGGTATAAAAGTTAGCCGCTACGGCTGTGCTGTCTTCTTCGTATAATCCTAATGTTATAAAAGGTGCTGTGCTATCTGAAACGCCTGTGCTCTGGATAGAAGTTACGTTGTAACTCCTAGTTGTGCCTGCATCATAGTCTCTTATTCTTAATTTTATTATCTCGCCTGCTTCGAATCGGCTTTCTATATGGGTAGTTTCATTAGTTGTCCCATACCATCTGTATTCTGCTGTGGTTCCGTCACCTGCTTGTTCAGATGGCGTTACACCATTTATAATTGCTTCTGTCATGTTACTGTCATAAGCAAAGAAAGTTAATGTGCTGGTTGCAATAGTATTGTCAATGTCTGCTGTAGATTTATTTAAAAATTGATAGTGTCCACCACCAACGTGTTTTAACCATTGTCCTCTGTCTTCACTGCTTGCCGCATATGTGCCTGGAAGAAAGAAAACAAAGTCATATGTCCAACCAAGATTAAACAGCAGGTCATGTATGTTGACAGGTTGTATTTGTCCATTTTGGTATTTTAAAGGTTGATGATTTCTAAATCTTTGGTATTGTATAATTGTGTCACTTTCTATGGCCACAGTAGCAGTGTCAACTTTTGCCACACTACTTAATGTACCATTAGACGCTGGAACTCCCAAAGGTTTGTGATGACTAACATATGCATGGCTGATTAACTTTTCTGCATATGAACTCTGTTCCTTTTCAGCATACCCCGGTGCTTGACTGTTGCCTGACATAATGTTAGGTGTGTTTCTTCCGCTGGTTGTGGTTACCACAGCAGGTAATCCGCTGTATGGATTGCCAAATGTGCCTCCGCCATCTCCTGCACCCACAGTAACGTCAGCGGCTTGAATTAAAAATCTTAATGCCACATAGTGCATGCCACTCAGTTTGCTTTGTCCTGTTGGACTCCATTCGGGGTGTTCATTCAACAATGATGAAACAGGTTGATCCGCACTGCCATCGAAATATTGTATTTTTAATCTGTTGGCAAATGTGCCTTTGGTTATTGAATGCTGTGCGGGTTGTACACCGCCTTTACCTGAGGCACATATTCCACCATCTGCTTCTTGTAAATTTAATGCTGTGCTACCATCGTAGCCTTGTGAATAGTTTGGATTGGCGGTGTTTGTTAATCCGCCTAGGTGCACAGGTTTACCATTAATGGTCATCCTTGATAAAAGACTGCCCATTCCTACCGACACACCTGATTCCGCATTTGACCCGTGGAAGCCTTGCGATATAATTGCCGCCATGTAGAGATATTGTCTGCTGGTATCAGCACTGTTGTCACCAAATGTTCCAATGAATACAGGGATAGTTCCTGATTCGATTTTGTGTCCATAAAGAACTGGTACAGCACGATTGGCCGCACTAAAGTCCACCGAGGTTGCCGCTTTGATTTCATTTGTGCCTGCGTCGACATTTACTGAAACATCTGGCAAATCAAAACCACCTGTAAAAGGTGATATGATTGCTTTAAATGTATTTGTAGCAAAATCCAGTACTGGATCAACAACTGCTTTTACAATCCTAACAGGTGCTCTAAAAACTTTTTTTATAAAACTACGTAATCCCATGCTATTCCTCCCACCTTATGTTTGCCGCATTGTTTGCCGAGAATTCAAAACCTGTGTCCAACGGATAAAGTTTGCTTTGACTCACTGTGTTTGTCATTCCATACAAACTTGTTTTTTCAAAGTTTGATAATATTCCGCCACAGAACACAGTTAATGAAGAACTTGTGTCTGTAACCTTCAAACTAAAATTATCCACAATGCCTCTGAACGCAATATAGTTAAAATCAACTGCTCCTGCACTTGTAATAAAAACTTTTGATATTGTAACTTCTGCACCTGTTGTGTCGCCATTTGCAAAGGCAGGTCCAATCAAGTTAGCAGTGCTGTCCAATTGACTGCTGTCAAAAGTTATGTCCACTTTCTCTGGTTGTGCCTGTGATGTGGTTGTGATAGCAGAATGGCCCAAATAACCTTGTCCTGTTTTGTATGTGTCCACTGTGCTACCATCTATGCTGGTCAGTTGTAGGTCTGCTTCGTAGTTTGTGTACAACAGTGTGCCTGCTGTTAATTCTATTTTCACACAGTCAACAAAACGTAGTGATCTGCCGCTTAATATTGCTTTTGTTAATGATGTACTTCTTGGCATTATGCTTCTTCCCTCACACTGAACGATAATGTAAAAAATCCTTCTTCGTTTGTTTCTGTTACTTGTGGTTCACTGATTAGTGCAACCGTAAAATTTGGATCCCAATTAAGATCTGTACCACTAGGTACATCTGCTTGTAGCGGTGGCCATATGTATCCTTGTTGTGAAAATAACGATCCACCAAAATTTGCACAGCCTACACTAAATCTACTTCCCCTCCAAATGTAAACTTTATCGTGATTAACAAATCTCAAATAATCGCCAGTGTTAATAAAAGTTACTCCGCCGTCTTCACTAACATCTTGGCTGTTCTCTGTTGAATCAATTCTTGTAAACACACCTACAGATCCTTTTACCAATGCAGTTTGTGCCAAGTCGAATGTTCTATTAGAACTGGTGTCAAATATGTATTGGTGTGCTGTTCCTGGTGGTTTAATTGTAAAAGTTTCTGCTGTGCCGTTTTGGGCACAAAGAAAACTGTACATTGGTGCCATCTCTGCTCTTGTTAATGGCACAGTTGCAAAATCAAATTCCCATGCGTGTCCTAAGCCATCAATTGTTCTAGCACTAAATCCAAATGATGCAGAAGCACCTTGATTTGTAGACAAAGAGTACAATTTGTTGTTAGCATCAATCTGTGTGAGTTGATTGCTATCCGATCTCACAACAATTGATTTAAATTTTGTTACGTCTGGAAATGTTCCACTCATTAAACAACCTCTCTAAATGTTTGTTCGTATTCGTACAAAAATTGATTACTGTTGGTTGTTCCAAGTGAAGTAGATTGGAAATTAGCCGCACTTGCACCTGCAGTTTGCCATTCTTCTGTGTCGCCATCTGGTACCACAGTAAAAGGCACATTGGAATATGTTATGGTGTTGCCTCCAACACCTGCAATTAGCCTTGGTGTAAAAGATATTGTGTCTTTGGTTGAACCGTCGAGATTAACATCTGCGGTAATCATATATACTTTTGAATGCCCACTAAATTTTATTAAATCACCTGCAAGTAAAGTTCCAGTTGCAGTACCGTTTACTCCAACTGTGTTTGATCCTATGTCTTTGTTGTATGCTGGTGCTGTGCTGTTTTCATCTAACACAGTAACAGTACCGCTGGCTGTGCCTCTCTTGTCTTTTAACACCGGCAGTTTGAATGCTGATAGACTTCTTGAAAAATTAGATCCTGCCAAATGCCAAAACAATCCTGATTGTGCCGCACTGTTGTTTGCGGCTGGTATAAAATTTGCATAAAAATCATTTTGTGACATTGGAATTGTTTTTATTGCAATGGTCCAATAGTTGTTGCCGTAGTCTGCCACAAACGTTTTGCCTGTGATGCTTTTGCTTTTTATGTTATTGGTGTTGTTGGTTAACTCCACCGATCTTATATAATCTGTTTGTGCCATTAAGCAAATCTCCTACCCTGCTGTCTAAATGCTTGTTGGATAGTACCAATTATAAGTCCTTTTCTTGACAATAACAATTCATCAAAACCTGCGGCATCCACTGCATTGATGTTGAAGTTAATATTTGTTTCACCCATTCTACTGCCCATTGTTTCATTGGATACAACTGTGCCTGCTGTGTTGGGTATGAACAACTCTGGTCCTCTTTCTCCTACCAAGAACGCATTACTACTACCAACTGATCCACCACCTGCTCGTGCACCGCCAAATCCTATCTTGCCACCATTGGCAAAGCCAACAGTACCGCCGTCGGCTCGACCGCCTAACAACATTAAAATAAGTTTTAATCCTATGGTCTTTTTAAGTTCACTGTTCAATTTGGCCTGTGCGTTGGCTTGGTTTAACACACCATTAACCAAGTCAACGTTGAATACTTTTGCCAACGCAAACAGTATCGGTTTCACAATCAATAATCTAATAATTCCACCAATAAGTTCTGTCATTATTGCCTTCCCAATTTCTCCTAGGGCCTCTTTCAAAGATTTGGTACCCATGATTACATCAGTCAACGCTGATTCTGTAGTCTTGGCAAATGCCGTCATCGAACCAATTATGGTGCCAATTACAATATTGTTCAAACTATATTCTTCCAACAATTTATTCAATGCCTTGCCGTAGTCTGATACACTTACATCGGTCTTCTTAACGGCTTTATTCATTTCGTTCTGTTTCATTATCATGGTCTTGGACACGAACACACCTTCGGCCATTGCTTTGTTGTTTTCTTTGATGTCCTCGGTAACCGTTTGGTAACCTTCATGAAATAATCTTAAATTTTCTATACGTTTGTCGTCAAGTTCAATCTGTTCTTTCTCTTGAAATATTAGTTTACCTAGTGCCGAACCTACAGCAACTAAACCATCCACTACCATTTGTAAGAATCTAGATACTTTTCTTAATCCCTCAATTACTAGGTTTAATACCTTCCCACCAAACTCTATAAACAGGTCTATAACTTTCTGTATGCCCGAATTAAGTTCATTGTTTAAAAAGAACTCTTGTACAGCATTGAACATATCTCTAACCACACCAACGGCTTTAAAGAATATTTTGATTACTTCGCCCATTCCTTTGACTAACAATCCTATTGTGCTACCAATAAACGTGCCCAGTCCAGCCATTAGGTCTTCGTTGGCTATAACGAACTCTGTTACTTGATCTAATCCGTCTTTGAATGATGGACTAAATTCATTTCCCATCCGGTCTGCAACATTTTTTAGTGCGATGCCTAAGTTACTAAATTTTGTTGATGTGTTCTGTAGTAGGTTTGCTGTGGCATCACCATAACGTTCTTCAATAGTTTCTGATAGTGTTCGTAATATTAATTCTGTGTTGCCTGTTTCTTTACTAAATTTACCTAATTCACCTCTCGTTACACCTAATTTTTCTTTTAGGATATCATACACCGGAAGACCTCTGTCTTGTAATTTGTCAAACTCCATTAGTTCAACCTGACCCGATGCCAATGACCTTGTGTACACATCTGTTAGTGCGCCTAACGTACCAACCTGATCTGTGGTTACAGCCGCCGCATTAGAGAATGTTGTTAATAATTTTGCTGTTGGCTCTATACCAGATGTTGATAGTTTAATGTATGTTGTTGTAAGGTCTTCAACGCCAAACTGTGTCTTTGTAGCAAATTTACTAATTTTTTCAAATGCCGCCGCACCACCTTGTACTGATCCTTCGACTGTGCTTAAGGTTGTCCTTAGGTCTTCGAATCTAGCATTGGTAGTTACTATGTCTTTGATAACCTTACCTGTAACAAGCACAGCAAGTAATGGTCCCAATGTCCTCAATGCCGCACCGGCGCCGAATGCAGATGTCTTTATGCCATTAAGGCCAGCGGCAACTCCACCCAAAGCCGCAGTGTTCTTCGCGACTACGTCTATTACTAATTTTTGTTTCGCATCGGCCATTATCTACGTCTCCTTGTTGGCATAGGCGGCCGTTGGCTACCCATGGTTGTTTTACTTTCTTTGTGTTCGAACAAAAAATACCCGGACCACAGTTCTAGTTCCAATGTTGACATCTGCAATATCTCTTCAATAGACTTTTTGAGTCTATCGGCGAGTAACATTACAAACCGGAGTTCAACATTGGATTTTATTCCTTTGCGATTGTTTCCTGATCTGCGGAAAGTTTCGCATTGTTAATTGCTGTACCAACTTTCACCACAACAAGTGGATCCGCTTCGTGCATCAATTTAATCCTGTCTGCGTCATGGAATAATCGTTTGCCATTTTTGTCTCTGGCTTTAACAATTATGCTCTCAACAACTGCTTCAATAGTTTTCCCTGCGGCCTGCAGTTCCATTACTTTGGCTTCGTCTTTAAGCGGATATGTGGTCCTGCAATATATGTCAGTGTCCCATTCCTCCACGTGTATTTTCTTCATATCACCACCAATACTTGATTGATAGTGTTTTCCGATTTTGTCCATTATACTCATCTTATATCTCCTCTATTTTCCTATTTTACTTAATGTTGGTCCAACGATACCACGTGGGGCCTGTCCACTCCTGCCATGTTCAAGTGCGTGTCCGTATGACTGTGGATTTGAAATGGTACGTTTTGTACCACTACCACTCATACGCCAACTTCTCTGGAACAGGCCTGAACGCACTGGTGATCTACGTTTGACCTCTTTAAGCACTTCCTTACTGGTCTTCTGAATTTGGCTTTCAACGCCTTTGGTCAGAGCCTTTGTAAGCAATAATGACTTAAAGATTACCTTCATGTTATTAAAGGTCTGATTTGGCCAGTGCTCCGCTACCTTGGAAACTGACTTCTGCTGTTACTGCCCCCGCATTATCCGCCGAAATTTCGTGGCTGGTAATGATTACTTCTCCAGATAATTTAACACCTGTTGTTCTACCTGATGGAAACAGTTCTACTGATGCCGCCGCGGCTCCTGGTGCTGAAAACAATGCAGATTGTGCCGCATCATCGTCTCTGAAGTACAAACTCATCGAACCAGTAAAGTTTGTTAATCCTGGTAGATAAGTTCTTGAAGTTGATCCCATCGCTGAAGTCTCAATCGCATCACCTGTTTGTGATACAGAAAAAGATATAATGGAAGCAACTGGTGTTACAGAACCGCCCACGTCAAAATGTGCGACTCCTTGTGTTCCTGAATAGACTGCTGTGTTTGTAGCCATTTTCTATTCCTCCTCTTTGTTGTTGTTAATGACTTCAGCGTCTGCCTTCAATATTCGCATACGCCTTTGTCTTGGTTTTGGTTGTGTTTGGATTTCTTTCTGTGGCTTCTCAGTCACAGCAGGTTTTTTAAATTTCCAGCCTGATCTCAAATGGTCTTGAACTTGTGGGTTCTCGACTATTTTTGAATTCCCTTGTTTATCATACATTTGTATTGACATTATGGATTACCTCTCTTGTAAACATAAGTCACTGAAAGTGTTGCATTGAACTGCCCTAGTGGTTGTTGTCTTTCAACGACTTCTATGTTGTTAATTGATGATTGTACGTAGTGTGTGGCAGTATTGTCAACAGTTATATTTCTATCCCTGCTTAACTCTAATGTTTCTTCTATTTTTTCAATTAGATTGTTTCTTGCTGTGTCCAGTTCACTGCCTCTGACAAAACATCGTAGTTCTATTTCAAGCGTGCCTTGTCTCTCTGACATACTGATGTCTTCTCTTTCCTCGTTGCCACTAACAACAAGTATTGCTGGAAATTGTGTGATTGCTAGTTTTTCAAAATCAAAGAATTCTCTGCTGACCAAGACTGCTCCTGGATCAGACATATTCTTTAATTGTTCAACGATATCTATCGCTATGTTTTCTCTTGCACTCATTCAATTATCTTACAAGACGATTGAAGTGTGTGGGTTTATCTTCTCCTACTGAGATATCTCCGGAACTATCAAAATCGTACTTGACTCCTACTCTTAAAATTTTGTCAAATTCATTTTTGTATTCTTGTCTGTAATATGCCATTTTTTCTCTGAATACATCACCTTCTGGAGAGAACGTGCTTAGACGTGGGTAGATGTAATGTCCCAATACATGGTACACTGCACATCTTGTCCATTGGCTGTCTACAAGCAAACTGTCTTCAAATGTTGTTGTAGTACCTGCAGATAGATCATAACGACCATAGTTTGCTCTAGGCCACCATTCTATTTCAATGTCTCTTTTTACGTCTGCTGTTGATAGTGTGTGGAGATCCGAATAATCCTGGATTCCATAGTTTTTGATGTCAGGCTCGTATTGTTCAAGATCTGCATCTGTTGTAAAGTTAGCCACTTAAGAGTCCTCCTGTTAAAGTGTGTGCAAGTCCTTCTTGCTAAAACTTATTTATTGCGTGTGCCTATGTGTTAAGCACTAATAAAAAAGGGCGACACTGGGCCGCCCTTTTTGTAAACTGAGCGAAGGTATAAACCTCCAATCAATTATTATGATATAGTTGCGTCTACTGGTATTTGTACACCGTAAGTGTCATGTAATTCAGACACACCGTATACAGCCGTTGCAACAACTTCTGTAGCTCTTAAAGATTCATCTCTTTGAGTAGCAATTTTCAAGTCTGAGCCCATTGCCATCGCAAGTGCATCACGAGAAAAGACGCTGTTTACGGCACTTGTCGCCGAGTCAGCCACAACATTTGAAGTCTCAAATATGTCTATGCCTGCAATACGTCCCACATAACCTTCAGTCATTGCCGCGTTGACAACTCCTGTGTTACCTTGCGGTACGAATGTTGAAGTCATAGTTTTCTTCATGTTGAAGATTGACGCTGGGTTGAAAACACCAAAGTATGGTCCTGGTACTCCAGCATTCTTTAATTTTGCCGCCGCCGCAAACAAGTGAGCCGCAGTCATTTCTGTCTGCGTGTCAGTTGCGTTGCCTAATGCAAAAGTTGAGAAGCCTGAGAATAAACCAGTTAAGTCTTGGTCAATTTTCTTAGCGATTGCTTCACCAAAAAGTCTACCGATGTCACTGATAACGTTCTGTTTTGAATAGTTTAACGCCAAGTCAGTTACAGTAGTCATTACACCTACTTCAGCAAGTGTAATATCTTTTTTAGATGTTGTTACAGCAGTGTTTGTAAGGTCAACTGCTTCTGATACAGCCGCCGCCGCTGGTGTTGAGTAGATTGGTACTTGTAATACCATTCCACCGTTGTTTTGTGGGATTGTAAAAGTCTTAACAAGATTTCTCATTACAGATCTTTCAGCCGCCACGAATTGTGCTTCCGCTACGATTGATGATATTAAATCATCAACACCACCGGATGCTAGTTTTACTTCATTAGCCATTTTGTTATCTCCTATAGTCTAACGTGTTAATGTTAACCTATGCCTTGTGTTTTTCTGTACTCAGCATAGATTGCTCTTTGTGCTGGATCTTTCATATCCAACTTGGTGATATCAACTGGTTTCACGCCGTCTGTTTGTGTATTTGATTTTGCTCCGCTACCTGATGGACCAGCACTTATAAAGTGCGGGTTGGTATCTAAGAATTCTTTAACCAACATATCAACCGTTAAAGGTTCTCCAGATTCAGCATAGCGTGGAGTTCCATTCTTATCCACAACTTCAACATCTCCAGTGTCGTTCAATTTAACTTGGTCTTTCACTAGCCTTACGACTTGCTCCGGATTGATAGCACGATATTTGCTACTAGCCTGAAGCAGTGAATCATCAACCTTGATTGAATTCAACTGTGCGTGTAATTGAGCAATCCTTTGGTCTTTCTTTTCAGCAGTTTCCTTAAGTATTTTCTCAAATTCACCTCGTTTCTTCTGTTCCTCAAGTACTACTTCTTCTTCCTTTTCTAACATAGAACGATACTTGTCAACGTCTACTCCTTGGAATTTTTTAAGCACATTGGATTCTGTCTTTTTACGTACAGCCGCCATTGCGTCATTAAACTCGTCTTGAGTAAATGTTTTAGGTGTTGATACCTCTTCTTGAGATTGGTTGTTAGTTGGACTAACTTTAGAGTCATCTGCTTTGTTCTCAATGTTCTCGGCAGTTTTGACTTCTGGATTTGCATACTGTTCCATTATCAGTTCCTCCTTTGGAGTTGTGTGTTTATTTACCTGTGTATTTACGTGTTTAATGTACGTATGAATATATTTTAGGTTTTAGGCTGACGTTTTGGATCAATAGTGTACAATGTTAAAAGTTCAAGTTTTCTTAGGTGTGCAAGGTCCTTTATTTTTTTCAATGCCTTCCTTGCCTTGAATGCACTCTGTTTGGATTGCCATTCTATTGTGCGTCTGTTAAGTTCTTTGTATTCTTTGTAAGCATTGTCTAATGCTATGCTTACTGACGTTTCAATTGCTTGTCCGTCTAGTTTTCCTTTGTATGGCATTTACTTCTTTAATATTTTCTTTGCCCAACTTAAACCTGCGTTGCCACCCCAACCTAGGTATGCTTGGGTACCTGGTGTGTTCTTGCCTGGCTGGTAGTATGTTTTTGCTCTGCTCAAATAACTGAATGTTCTTCTTACTGTGGCTAAACTTACATTTTTGCCACCAGCAAATTGATTTGCTCTGGCTAATCCCACAGGTGTCATTCCTTTACGACTGGCTGGTGCTTGATCTCTTAAACGCAAGGCACGTTTTGCATTGGCTTTCATTTGTTGTGTTGGTTTTGGCATTGTGTCTCCTATTTGTATATGAACGGATCTTTTTTTGCTAATTTTTCTAATTGTTTTCTAAATTTTTTCTTTTCAACTGGACAGTTGCAGTGTTCACATCTGCAGTCAGTACATTTTTTATTACAGTGTGATATGTGTCCACAACTGCAACGTTTTACTCCAAACACTTTGTCAGTTAGTTTGTCTATTGATCCAAAAAACTTTGATAAAAAATTATCCATCAGTCGTACATTACCTCGTCTTGCCAACTGGTGTTGTATTGTTTGTTGTCCCACCAACTTAATTCATTGTTGTCTAGTGTTTTAAATCCTTGGTCCCTGTCAATGTATTTGTAATCAACTTTTTCCAAATCAAACTGTGCCAACCACATAAAAACTTTTTTAATTGCAAAGTCCTTGCAACTGTAAACATCTAATTGTATTACACCATCTACCCAACTGTGGAATGTTATTGAACTTGTATCAATAATTGCAACAGAACTGTATCCTTCGTTGCCTTCAACATCACTCCATTTGGTATGTGGTCCTGATAGTATGTTCATGTTGATGTCTTTGATTAATTGTTTCATGCTGTTGTCTACAAGTTCTCTGTCTTTATATAATGGTGGTGAATTAACTTCAGCTCTTACCAACAGATGTTTGTGTACTAGTCTTGGATTCATTTTGTTTTCCTTTTCTTGCATTATTTAATACAGTGATGTCTTGTTGTATAAGAACTGGTGTTGGTGTGGAATGCCCTCTATACTGTGGATGAGAATACAACCATTCCTCATTTGTGCGTTGTTCATTTAATCTGTAATGGATATTGCAAAGTGTCCTGCCACTTGCGTTGGGGTGTAGCCACATACGTGCCACATAATCACCCAAAGGCGTGATACGTTGTTCACCACGCCATCTTTGGATGTCAATTTTTTGTTTGGCCCAAAATGCCTTGCTCCATGGACAAACTGCTACTATGGACGCAAAGTATTCAGTCCAATTAACCTCTTCTTTTTTTGCCGCCACGTCTGCCACCTTTAGACGCCATAGGCTTTTTCTTTTTTTTAGCCATTATGCTCTCCTTTATTGATGCCCACCATCCGTCCCAACCTTTGAGTAAAGATTTCACCTCACAAATACATTTTCTTTTCATTCGTCGTGATATCTTATCTAAGAGTTTTTCAATCTCGTAAATTCTAATCTTAAGGTTATTCTTGTGGTGTTTCTTGTTCATTGCTGAAAAACTTTGCGATTTCTGGATGTAGTTCTTTAATTTGTTCGTCAGTGTAACCTTCTTGTATCATAGATCTCATATGTGCTACCATGTCATTTTGATCTGTCATTGGTGCGTGTGTCAATGTGTCCATTGGTTGTTGCTGATTCATTGCATCTAGTTCGTCTTCGTCTTTAGCAAGTAGTTCTTTAATTTTGTTGTCAATTATCATTTTAACATCTGGTGTTGCAGTTGCACTGTCTTTTTGTGTTACTGCCGCTTTGTGTAAAAGATCCATGTCCAAGTTTCTGTCTCTGATATGGAAAGCCATTGGATATTTTATTTCGCCATCAAATGTTTCACCAATCCATTGTGCAAACAATCTCCAAATTTGTTCTTCACCTAACTGTAATTGTTTTGCTTTCTCACATAATTTTGCATCCAATAATAAAAACTCAGATTGCATCGCAATTCCCGAGAGCTGGCGTGACTCTATTGCTCTAATAGCCCCCAAGTGAGCCATTCTGTCAATTGCTTTTATCTTGTCATCAATGCTTTTCAGGATACCGTCTATGCTTTGTCCACCTGGTTGTAACAGGTATGGTTTTAATCCTGCATCTGTTTCATTTGGCATTTTAATAATTGCACCAGCACCTGCTGTTGTGTCAACTTCTGGTGTAACAACTAGGCTTGGGTGATTTGTTAATCTAATTAATTGTTCACATTCTGACCATTCATTTGAAATAGCCATTGCCATGTCTGCTATGTCACCAACATCACTTACACCAATACCTCTTACTGGTCCTCTGTTGGCATACACAAACACTGCTGGTATCTTGCCAAGTTCATTTGGCATTTGATCTATAATTTCTGTTTCTAAATGTTGTTTTGTGTTTACTTTGGACAATATGATCATGTCTTTTGTAAACTCTCTTACATAATAATTCGTAGGTCTGCCATATGCTTGTTGTTCAACTTCTAATAATTTTAGATATGTTAATTCATATGTGCCTGTTGCTGTTCTTTTGTATTCCCAGTCAAGTATGTTTTCTGGTGTGTACAAGTTTGCATATGGTCTAATTGTTTGTTGTAATTCTTCTGCTCTTGTGTTTGCATTTGATTTTGGTTTATCTAATAATACTAACACGTGTCCAT
>Ga0098037_1000591_pt1 | contig 18040 bp, 3 predicted proteins | sample 5_EtaG_FD_75050 | JGI IMG/M metagenome (GOLD analysis project Ga0098037, IMG submission 75050) | Marine viral communities from the Subarctic Pacific Ocean - 5_ETSP_OMZ_AT15132 metaG | ecosystem: Environmental > Aquatic > Marine > Oceanic | place: Pacific Ocean | collected 2015-01-08 | reverse complement strand
AATCCAATAACTTCAACAGATGAGCAAACAATGGCTTTTATTAATGCTTATTTTGATCAACAAGAAGGAAAAAATACTTCTCCTAAAAAAGTAGAACCTCTTGGCCCTAATTCTATGGGTGCTGCTTTTGCTTCTAAAGAAAATCAACAAAGAGCAGCGGAGCACAAGCGTAGAGTAGAGGCTGGTGAAATTGATGATATTATTATGACTGACAAACAGTGGCAAGAGTCAATGGCACGTGAAAGACAAAATGCTCTTAATAGAGGTGTAGATTTTGTTAAAGATATAACAGGAGTCAATGCTGCTAAAAGCCTTTATGATAAAGGTGCTTCTCAAGTTATTGGAGATCTTGCTAATTCAGCTGCAGACCTTGTTGGAGGAGCAGCTGAAGGTATATATGAAGGTGTAGATTATCTAGTAGGTGATGGTTCTTTTGATATGAGTGATACAAACTGGATGACTGGTAATAAATATGGTTCTGGTCTTGATACTGTTTTAGATATTGCTTCAATGGGACCTGCTATTGGATTCCTAGGGAAAGGCGCCAAACTTGCTAATTATGCGGACGATGCAAAGAATATATATCAAAAAGCAGTGAAGCCTATTAGTAATGTTTTAAATAGAGTGGGAGAAACAAAGGTTCTTCCAAAAAGCTTTAATACAAGATCTTTGAGTGACTTCAATAAGAACTTTATGAAAAAAGATCTAATATCATCAAGCAATCCAGCGATGCAACAAAATATAGATAATGTTTTTAATATTGCTAAAAAGGCTGGATTATCAAATAATCCTTGGGGTGCAGCTACAGCATATGGAATGTATGGTGCTATGCCTTCTGTAGATAGAGTAATACAAGGTGAAGGTGATATATCCGATGCTCTTAAAGTAGGTACAAACTTTATACCTGGTGCAAATGTTGCTAATGCTGCTGGGCTACCAGCTTATGCTACAAAAACGGGTTTAAAGATTCTAGATAAATTCCAACAAAATGGTGGGCAAGTACCTAGAGCTCAAAATGGTACGGAGATGAATCAAATTGATGAATTTAGAAACACTCAAGAAAAGAAAGATGCAATTCCAGAACCTACTCAAGCATATCTAAATGATTTATATATATCAGATCAAGATTTAGAACTATTGAATGCACGTCCTGAAAATATACAATATGACGATCTCAGTGAAACAGATAAAAATAAAATGTATTATAGCAGTGATCATGATAAAAAAATAAGTGCAAAAGAATATCAAGATCATTATGGTGGTTTTAACTTTTATGACTTAAGTGCTCAAGGACAAAAGGAAGCAAATCCCTACTTCTGTGATCCTAGTAAAGGTTGTTTGGCTAGTGCTTTTGATTCATATGATGAACTTGTTGGTCAAAGATATAGATCTCAAGATTTTATGAGTGAGGCAAAGTTGAAAAAAGCTTTGGATTTGCAAAGTTTACCAAGCGGATACTACGCTGAATATGATGAACAAGGTAATCTTACTTTTACAAAAAATGGACAGCCCGTAAGTCAAAGAACCCATGATTGGATAATGAATCAAGGGGATTATTTTAAATCAGGTAAAAGGCAAATTTACATTGGCCATGATGAAGAAACAGGAGAAAACATATATGCAAAAAACCCTGATGGAAGTTTTATGTATGGAGATAACTATGATTTTACAGCAGATAGTTGGGATATACATTCTGTAGTTAAACGTAAAGGTGGTAAAAATATATTTACAAAAAATCCAGAAGATTACACGAAGGGAGAATATGATGATTATGTTGGTAGGCATATGCTAGGTGAATACAAAGGTAAAACAATGGCCGATTTAAGTGAAAGTGAATTGAAAAACATTTATTCTCAAATAACACCAGGTACAATCATAGGATTTGGCGATAATCATGCAGGCTCAAATGAAAAAGATGGCATGGCAGGATCAAGTCATAGTGCAATAGTTGTAGGTTTTGATAAAAGAGGTGTTCCTATAATTTATGACTATGGTAATTATGTACCGCTTGATGGAGATACTATGTATGGGTTTAGAGGTATATCTAATATTAGTGTTCCTAAACAAATGGAAGGTAAAAACCTTGAATGGGCTAAAGATCAAGGCATGTATTCAGGAAAAGATCCTAAAAATTTAGATCTTAAAATTAATAGTATAGTTGAGGCAGGAGGTGATGAAGATGAGATTGTTCCATTTTATGAAGCATTAAAAGAAAACAAAAATTCATTAATGAATGATTTAAAGATTAGACCTAAGCATTATGATATGTTTTCTAAATTATTAATTGGTATATCAATGGAAGAGACAGAAGGCGGTTCTGGTATGCAGCATAATATTGAACAAGCACTTCCTGGTACAGCTTTTCAAGAAAGTGTTGGGTTAACACAACTAATGTGGAGTAATATTGAAGGTGATGATAGACTAAGGAAAATTGCTAACAAATATAACATTAGGGAAATAGGGGATTTAAAAGATCCAAAGAAATCTGCAATTGCATCTATGATCTATGCGTCAAGAAATATGAGTTCTGCCAAAAAGAATTATAGAAAAGGAAAAGGTCAAAAAGGATTAAGAACATATTATCCAGCAAATAGTAATAAGCAAAAAATTAAATCACTTGTTGGAAAAGATCCTACATTTGATGGATATACATTTAGAACTGAAGAGGGTGTAGATGTAGATTTTTTTACAGGTAGTAATACTTTTGGTATAGGTTGGGATAAATCTATTGAAGATATTCAATCTCAATTTGATGAAATAGCTCCAGGTAAGTATACAGTACGTGAAGAAGATGGAGAGTATGTAGTTGATAAAGTTACAGAAGGTAATTCAGAACTAACACCTGAACAAATGTTTATTTATAACTGGAACTCACCAAATACATTATTAAAAGGAGATGCTCAAGGTGGCGCTAATTATGTAAATAATGTAATGGGTTATTATGAGCAACTTCAGTCAGGTGGAGAAATATCATCTGAAGATATTGAGGCTAAACAACAAGCTTTGGAAGAAGAGTTGGCAAATCTAAATGCTTTTCAGTTACAACCAGCTCAATTATTAAAAATGCAAACTCAGTTATATGATACATATAATGAGAATGTACCACGTAAGTTTAGAATAGGAGGCCCAAAACTTTCTCCGGAACTAGCGTTATATAAAGATTATATAGTGGGTAAAGATGAAAGTCAGAAAGCACAGAAGAATTATGATAAACTTAATAGGGTTTATTATAGAGAAGCTAAAGTAAATAATATGCATCCTTCTAACTACATAATGACTACAATGATATCTTAAACCTTAAATTAGTAAATGTTATCAATTATTCGTATATTATAATTGTATCCAATAAATAAAAAAATGCACAATTCAAATCTAAACAATAGAAGTTTGCATAGCGCAAGAATGAAAAACTTCATGCAACAAGGTGGGCAGCCAGAACAACAAGCTTCTCCAAATGATCCAATGGAACAATTAGTGCCAGCAATAAAAGCAGCTATTGAGCAAGGAATGCCTTTAGCTCAGTTAATATTGACAATGGCTCAAAATAATATTCCTATGGAGGTTATCCAACAAGGTTTAGCTGTTGCAGGAATTCCAGAACAAGAAATAATGGGTGCAATGAATCAATTGCAACAAGAACAGCAAGAGGCTCAACAACAAGCGCCCGCTGAAGGTCCGATACAACCTACTGAAGGAATGCCTGCTGAAGGACAGCCGAAGATGCCTCCTGTAGATCAAGTGCAACAAGGGCAACCAAGAATGGCGCAAGATGGTGCAGAAGTGGATGGGGATGAGATAGATTATTCAGCGCCAATTGAAGAATTGGTTACTGATTATGGAGATGGGTACCATTATAAAAAGATTACAGATCCTAGTACAGGAGATATGACTTATTATACAAAGTCAGCTAAAGGTAAGAAATGGAGAGACTTGCAAGAGTCTGGACAAGAAATACCATTAAAATCTACTAGAGCTCAAGTATTCGGAGACAAAGTTGAAGAATGGTATGGTACAGAAGATGAAGCAAATTTTAATCAAGAGCTGACTCAAAAAAGAGAAGCAGAGATAGCAGCATATAAAGCTAGAAAAGCTCAAAAAGAGCAAGAAGCAAGAAATGCAAGTGATCTTAAAAGTTCTGATAACATTCCTACATATCAACAAATCATAGCTCCAAATAGCGGATACAGAACAAAGGTTATTAAATACAATAAAGGAACACAGGCAGGCATGCCTCCTGGTCACATTGAAACTATATTAATTGATAAGGATGGTAATCCTGTTGAGAAATTTATGGATAATGACGGTAAAACGAGAGATGCATTTACCAATAGATGGGAGCAGGGAGGAACTAGAGGAAAGCAACTGGGTTATGATAAGTATGGGCATGACAATAGACCAGAAACATATTTCAGATCATTAGAAGATTATGAAGAAGAAATAGACGGTAAAAAATACAAAAGAAAAGGTTTAACACGTAGATTGACTGAGCCAGGGGTTCAATCAATGGATATAACTTTAGATTCAAAAGGTCTTGCTAATTTTTTAAATCAATCAGCTTCATCAGGTTCTCAAGATTATCATTTTGCAGATAACAATTGTGCTGATGGTGTATGTAGAGCATATAATGTTGATGATAAAAATGTTGGTCAAACTTTAGGTGTAGAAGCACTTGGATCACTTGCAAGCATTCCTAGCTTTCTAAGTGGGGGTAGAGGTGCTTTAACAGATCCCGATCAGGTTTATGAGTATCTAAGAAAGAGTATGAACATATCAAATGAGACAGGAAAAGGTTTATATAAAGGAAGAGCTCAATCTATAAAAGATATGATAAGCCAAGCTCAACTGCAGAAAAAAATAGGAAGGAGTGGGTTTACAGATGCAATAACTCCAGATGCCTGGGTAAGTCCAGAAACTGCAAAATTGTATGATGAAGCTTTGGGTTATGCAACAGACCAAAGTTTAAAAGCTGTTGTTGATGGTACAGCGAAAGTTTATAATACCGCTAAAAGTGCTAAAAATTCACTTAGAGATGGATTGAATTCTATTAATGCATATCTTGGGGGATCACCAAATTGGTGGAAGTTTCAAGAAGGAGGGCAACCTGGTAGATACGATAACATTTTAGGTGAAGCTCAGTATGGAATGGGTATTGATAACCACTTAAACTTTAATCAAAAGTTTGGACAAGATGATTCTTTTAGATCTAATATAAACAGTGCATACATGCCAATGAATCTTGGTATGAAAGGTAGTAATACAAACTTACTTGCTACTGTTGCAGAAGGTGCTGGTAGATTATTTGGAGCTAAAGATAAAGATGGCGATGGTTTAGCGGACGGTGCTTTTAGAGATATGAAAGCAAAACGTAATAGACATAAGGATACAATGGCTGTTATGAAAGGTAAGACACCAAAAGGTCTTATGGATAATGCCGGTGACAAACTTATGATGAAGTATGATCCAGAAACTGGAAATTACCAAACAGCTTATAATGATCCTAGATATCAATCAAATGTTACAAAGAAAAAGTACGGTAATATATTTAAAAAAGGTCAGAAGGTTAATACCGGTGAATTAGTTAACAAACCATTTGATTATGAAGGAGAAGGCTTTAAGTCCTTTAACCAGTTAAAAGGTGATATGTCTAATTTAAGTCAAGATGAAAAAGATCAACTGCAATATGTTGCAGATCAAAGATCAGCGTTTGAAACTGATAAGAAAGATATGCCAAAAGGAATGCAGTTTGGTATGGATTCTAAAGGTGGTGTAGGTTATTATGATAAAGATGCAACTTTACCTAAAGATAGTCAAGAAAATTTAAATAAAATGATGATGCAAAATAAAAGATATGGTGGAATGTTTAAAGCTCAAAATGGAAAATCTATAAGAGATGGTGGAAATCTTAATCAATTTGGTAACACCCCTGAAGAACAAGCTGTAATAAATGAAAGGAATTTACAAAAACAAACAATGTTTGCTGATGAATACAAAGCTTATAGAGATGCAATAGATGCTAAAGCAAGTTGGGATGAGACTGATAATGATTTTGGTTTTGGTGGTAAAGAATACCCCGGCCAATCAGCTTTAGATCAAGCAAGAAGTACATATGATAGTTTGGTTATTCCGGAAAAAAGAAATGGCGGTTCTTTTAATAACCCAGGATTTAAAGCTTTACCTAAATCAGTTCAACAAAAAATAATGACTGGAATTCAAAAGGGTCAGAATGGAAAAGAGATAATGGGAGAAATAATGGAAGCCCCTGAAATGAATTATGTTCAAGGTCAGGAAGCTATAATTAGACAGTATGAAGATATCATTAGAAGGATGCAACAGCAACATGCAATGGAGATGCAGCAACTGATGATGCAAATGCAGCAGGGACAACAAGAAAGCGGTGCTAGTATTGGGGATATGATGAATGAAGCGGATACTATGACAGTGCCACCTATGCAAACGGGAGGTGGAACCCAATCTGTAGAAATTGATGGTAAGGTATATAATATGTCAGCTCCAGATAATACATTTGGTAACACAACTAGTAGACAAATGCAAATGGGAGGTATAATGCCACCTATGCAAATGGGTGGAGGCTATGGTCTTCCTTTTGCTCAAGATGGAAACGAGGTAACACCTGCAATTTTTGATACACAGGAATTAAAAAGAGGAATAGTAGATGCTAGTCCATCAGAAAGAATGTTTTTAGAGGATGGTTTAGATACGATTGAACAGAACATGTTACGTCAAAGTGGTGCTTCTGTAATGTCAGGTGGTCCAAATCCTGGAAGAAGTTCTTCTGGATTAGGTCCAGTTCCTGGAACTGAGGGTCCACCACAACCACGAATAACTAGAGAGGAAAGGAAGGAAAAGAGACAAGAAAAAAGAAACTTAAAAGAAAAAGATCATAAACATGGAAGAACTTTTCGTGATCCTCATCAATTTACTAAAGTTGGTAAAGTTTTAAACCGGATGAATCCATATAATTGGCTTGATCCGCAGGATAGATTTATTCGGGGTAATCCAACTAGATTTTGGAATTTAACAAGTAAGAAGATTAAACAAGATGGAGGGATGATAGAATCTCAAATGCAGCCTAATATGCAGCCTATGGATCCCAGAATGATGGAGATGCAATACATGAATGATACTGCTCAACAAATGATGAATCCTGAAGCTCAAGCACAAATGATGCAGCAAATGATGAGTCCTCAACAATTAATGCAAATGCAACAGTACTTGGAGCAACTAATACAAGAGATTCAGGAAGCATCTCCAAAAGGTAGATCTTATAAAAAACCAAGTCCGCATGATATGGATACAGTAGAATTATCTACAGAACAAATTGCAAAAATAATGGCTGCTGGTGGCAGCGTTAAAATAGTATAATATGCCTAGAGTTAAGAATAGTAAATATAAAGTTCAGATAAGTAATTTACCTGAAGGTTTTGAATTAATTGACGGTGAGTTAGTTAAAAAGTCACATGGAGGTCATGTTACAGGCGACCAATATAACTATGGCTTAACAACTTTTAATACACACGCTGATCAATCAACAGGTCCTATTGATACAGATGTAAGATATAGTTTATCTTCTGTACCTAGGAACATTGCAAATATTGAAGCTGAAGGTGGAGAAACTGTTTTAACTGACTTAAATAACGATGGTCAGTTTGGTCTTTATGATATAACAGGTCCTAGACACAGCAGCGGAGGTGTACCAATGTTTTTACCAGAACAATCTTTTATATATTCTGATACTCAAAAAATGAAGATGGGTAAAGAGATGTTAGCGGATCATGGAATCAAGTCTAGAAAGAAGATAACACCTGCTAAAGTTTCTAAACAATACGGTCTTAACAAATACTATGGCATACTCAATGATGAGTACGCAGATAAGATACAAGCTAATACAGCAGATCTTATGCTGCAAAAAAATAAAGAAGGTTTATCTAAACTAGCATTTGGTCAAGAAATGATGAAAGGCTTTGAGGATGGTTTACCATTAGCTGCTTTTCCTTATGTACAGTCTATAGGCATTGATCCTAAAGAGTTTGCACAAAAGGTAGAAGGTCTTCAACAGTTTACCGGAGATCAGCAAGCTCAACCAATGAATCAAGCTGACATGCAAGCTATGAATCCAATGGCTGCATATGGTAGAGAACTAAGAATGGCTCAAAATGGAATAGGTGATATAGTAGATCTTAGTATGTTCCCTGGTGCACAACAGGCACAACAGAATACTTCTGGAATTCCTTTTAACATGAGTGGTCCAATGGCGTCAGGAATGAATCAAACTACACAACCTACACAACAGAATAACGCTTATAGTAACTTAATAACACAACCCGGTCAACTTTCGAACCAGTTGGTAATGGGAAATTATTCTAGTGTAACTCCTAAGATTCAAAATCCTGCTGGACCTAACATTGATCCAGTTACAGGTGCTGATTCTGATATGTTTCCTACAGAGATAGCACAGAAAGTTCCAGAAGAAAAACCAGAAGGTCCCAATTTTGGAACTAAGTTAAATACAGGAATACAAGGCTTTATGAATAGTCCTGGTATGAATGCATTTAAAGAAACATCAATGTTTGGTGTTAAGCTTGCTGATGGCATTAATGAAAAATTTAAAGATGCAAAAGGGAAGCAAGCTAAACAAGACATGCTGAAAATGTCTATGGCTGATAACATGATGGGTACATCATATGATCCTAATATGTCAAGAGGTGTTTGGGATACAAACACAGGATTGATAAATAAAAATATGGAAGGTGATGCATCTGTTAGTGGAGGCTTTGCTGGATATAGAGGTTATGGTCAAGATGGTATGGAAGTAACCGAGGACTTTAGTATAGCACCTGCGGATGGTACCTTTGTTGATACATCAGTTATGGATAGATCTATTGAAGATCTTAATAGACAAAGATCATTGCAGATGTTTATTAAGCGTATACAAGACGGAGGCATTGATCCAAATGTAGTACCTGCTAATCCATTTAACAATGATGTAGAAAATACAAACATGATGGTGTCTCAAGGCGTTACAATGATGCAAGGGGGAGGAGGTACACCTTCATGGAAAACAGGTGATAACTTAATGGGTGGTACTGATACTTGGGTAGACTGGTACAACTCTCCTGAAAATAAAAAGGGAAGGGAACAGAGATATGAAACATATAAATTAATTCAGAAATCAAGAGGTGCTAAAGAAGAAGACTTACCATCTGCAGAAGATTTTCATAAAAACTATGTACGTACAGAAAGACAAATTAATGCTATTCAAGACTATTACGGAGAAACTGATCCTGATTTCTTAACAAGAAGTGACTGGGATTCTGATTCTGAGTTTGATCCTAAGTACAAAGATAAGGCAGCAGCTAGAGCGGCTAAAGCTAAGATTACTAAACTTGGAGTAAATCATAGATATAAGCAAGCTATTGCTGCAGTTAATAAAAAGATTGCAGAGGAAAATCCAGATGCTACACCAGATGAATTAAAAGAACTTCAATTTGAAGCATTAGATGATGCGGGTATAAAACAATTTCAAGGAGCATATCAAGCTGGTCAAATTTATGATCTAGCGGGAGCAAATGATAATTATATTGATTTTGTTTCTGAAGGTTTAAAAGATGATAGTTGGACATATGGTGGTAAAACATATGATGCATCTCCAGTAGATGGTGCATTTGGTAATACTACAGTAGGTCAACGCGAAAATACTACAATACCTGAATATCCATGTGATGTTTGTCCTGATGGTCCAGATAAAGGTAAAGTTCCTCAAAGAGATGAGAATGGTAATTGCCCTTGTGGTGAATGTCCTCAATGTCCAGAAGGTGAATCACCAGGAACACCGACAGCTAGTGAGCCGTGTCCTTGTGTTAAAGATCCTGAGACACCTGAAGTTCCAGATCCAGGAGAGCCACCAACACCTCCTACTAAAGCACCTTGGATTCAAGATGTGATTAAGACACAAGCTATTGCAGATAGAGAGCGAGATATGTTTTTACCATATCAACCCCCAGTTAGAAGAAATTATATGGATGCGGTATTAGAAGATCCAACTAGACAAATAGCTGCAATTAATTCAGGAAGAGCTGCATCAGAACAAGCTAATGCCGCTTTTGCAGGACCTCAACAATTGGCTGCTAGAAATGCGCAACAGCAAGGGCAATCTATAGACGCTATAGCTAATGCAGTTGGTGGAGTTAATCAAAGAAATGTACAAACTCTAAATCAAGCAAATAGAATCAATGCTCAGTTAGATAGTCAATTCAATCAACAAGAGGATGCAAGAAACACTAAGTTGTATGATGATACTGCAAAAACTCTTCAGACTTATATGGATGAAAAGAACTTTGATAGAGAGCAGTATGCAGATTCTGTAGCTAACATGATAACCAATATGTCTAATACATATAATCAAAATCAGTTATATGATTACTTTAATGTTGATCCATTATCTGGAGGAGATATTAGACAAACAGGATCTAAAGCGTTTGATCCCCAACCTGAACAAGATAGATGGGCATTTATGAATGACTATATGGAAGCTGCTAAAAGAGCTAAGACTGCAGGTATGGTAGATAAAGATGGTAACGTTGATCCTAATGTTATGGCATCTCTTGTACAGCAAGCAAATGCTAGAGGTTACTCAGGTGATCCTAGAGAGGCTAGATGGAAAGCAAATGCTAGACAATCTGGAGTAGGCGGCTATGGAGGAAAGAGAGGGAAGGAAGTAAAAAGATGGGCTACCCCATTTTATACAGGCAAGATGGGAATATAAACTTTAAAAGTGTTTTTAATTAACTTTATAAACTTATGAAATTTCATTAATTTAGTATTATGGCAACGTATGTACCAGGAGTAGGAAGTTATTTACCAGATTTTAAGCCGTTTACACCGGACTATAAATTTTTATCTAATGTCTTAGAGACAAAGACTCAAAAATATGAGACTAACTATAAAGCATTAAATGATTTATATGGTAAGGTTGTATATGGAAATCTTTCAAGGAAAGATACGCAAGAGATGAGAGATCAGTATGCGGAAAATCTTGCACCTAAACTTCAGCAAATAGCAGGATTAGATTTATCAATGGCCCAGAATGTTGATACAGCAAAGGCATTATTCAGACCATTCTTTGAAGAAGATCTTATAGTAAAAGATTTAGTTCAAACTAAGAAGTATAGAAATGAAATGCAGTATGCGGACATGCTAAAAAATTCTACAGTTGATACAGAAAGACAAAAGTATTGGCAAACAGGTGTCCAAAAGATGCAGTTTGAAATGGAAGACTTTGTTGAAGCTAATCCAGAGGAGGCACTAAAAATGGCAACTCCAACATATACTCCTAATGCTAATTTATATGAGAAAGCAATAGAAGTTCTTAATAGCTCAGGTCTAGAGACAGATGTTGTTACTACAATATCAGATAATGGTGAGTGGATGATCCATAGAAAAAATGGAGATCTAATAACTAACGAAGCTTTAACTCTTGTTCAAAAAACATTAAAGGATGATCCTATGGTTATCAATGCTTATCATGCAGATGCATATGTTAAAGCAAGAACGTTTGCACAAAATGGTGTAGATGAAGGAAAGTTTGCTAATTTAGATCAAGGTCAAAATGTTTGGGCAACAGATAAGATTAAAGAAATTGAAACAGAGATAGAAAAGAGACAGGCTGCTTTAGCCGAAAAGAAAAAACTGGCTGCTCAAAAAAATGAAGCTTGGAATAAATCAAATAAGCAAGATCCCCCTATAAAAGGAAGCCCTGAAGAAAAAGCATCTAATCAGAGTAAATCAGACTTAAGCGCAGTTAGAGAAAAACTAGCAGAGATAGATAAGCTTTATGATGATCAACCTCAATCTGAAAAAGATTTTAAAACAAACGGTGAATACAATCCCGGTAATACAAGATCCCTTTTAAATAGAGCATATAGCTTAATGATGAATATGGGAATGGAAACGGATTTGCAGGCTGCTGCAATAAACTATTCTAAAAAAGGAATGATGTCTAAGCTAGAAGCTAATGAATATGCAGTTTTAGCAAAAAGACATAAATATGATATGGCCAAGGTTGCTGCTCAACATGCAAATAGATTAAAAGAAGCTCAAGTTAAAGCTGCTTTAGATAGAGAAAATATTAAACTAAAAGCTCAATTAGAGTACGAAGCTACAGGTCAAGATAAATTAGATCTGGAAGGAAGTGAATCTACATCGGAGAATAATACAGTAACTGCTACTAATATAGATAAAAATGGAAAGGCAACTTTAAATGGTGATCATATTGAAAATCAAGAAAAAGTTGCCGCTGGATTACAGAATCAACTAACTGCTCAAGAAATACAATGGACTCTTGAAATGTTAAGAAGGAAACAAGGCTTAACAAATGGAGGAAGCGGTATGATAACTGTTGACGGTATTGGTACTATGTCAGCAAAAGAGATGGAGCAAGAAATGAGCAAGTATCTTTTAAATGATAAAGACAATGCTGGGTTTCAGGAAATGAAGAAAAAGTATAGCGTTGCTTTTGAAAGAGAGTTTAAAAATATGGGTGACTTACTTAAGATTGAAGAATCAAAAGTAAATCAAGAAACATTTGCCGATAATAGTCCTTTATTATTTGATAGTAAAGATCCAATTAAAGAGTTTGCAAATCTTCAAAATGGCTATGATGCTCTTAATAGACAAAAAATGGCACTTGATGCTAATATATCAAAGTTATATGAGGTTACAGATTACAATATCAAAAAAGCTGTAAACTCACAGTTTAATCTTGAGGATGGTAATGAGTTTAAAGACTTAATGGCAAAGGCTGTAAATGCAGGTATGCCAACAATGATATACAAAGATGAAGACGGTATGTATAAGAGGCATACAGATGCGTCATATAAAGATGCATACTTTAAATGGATTCAAAGTGGTGGCGGTCAAGGTCTTTCTGTAGACGATGTAGATGTAAAAGGATTTGATGATACTTCTTGGATTCGTCCTAGTGAAAATGAACGTTCATGGTCAGATGCAGATGATAGAATGGCATACCTTGGTGAAAGGGCTGGTGTGTCAGATGAACAAGTATATTATAGAGGAAAAAGTCCAGGAAATCCTACAGAAATAGTACCGCTGTATGTAAGGGAATATGATGGGGCTTTTTCTAATGATAGAGAAAGATCAGATATGCAAGCTGAAAAGTTTATGGCAGCAATGTATGAATTAAACAATTTTGCAATTAAAGGAAAGCTTGAAGCAACTCAAGATATTACAACTGAAAAAGGCGACTTTGCTGAGTTTGGTAATATATTTAAAACATATGATATCAAACAAGGTATGAGAGGTATATCACAGGTTGATCAAAATCCTGGCGAGATATCAAATAATCCTGTATATGAAGTTTTAGTAGACCCTTTAGCTATTTCAGATTCTGCTGCCGAACAATTAAATACATTGAATAAGCAAGTAAATGAAGATCCTAGTATGACAATCATGCTTTCTACTCATGGATTTAATGATGTAAATAAAATAGAAGAAAGTAGTTACTGGGATGATAATGATATTATTGTTGACAAAGATAATGGAGGTGGAAATATAAACTATACACAAGCTAAACAATTATATAAGCAATATATAATGGATATGACAAAGAGAAGAACTACAGCAAGTAAATCTCAAGGTGATTATCCAATAGCTACAATTAAATATTTTCCAAGCTGGACTGCAAAAGGTGATAATTTAGATCATAAATATGCAGGATATACATTACAGTTTAGTGATGAGTATTTAGAGGGCTATAGAAAAAAAGGTGGAATGCTTGATGGTGTTGCGGGTAATACTCTTAGTTTTATTATTCCTAAATCACAAGACAAGAATCCAAGAAAGTATGGTGAGTTTAATTTTTCATATGTTGCTTCTTCTATAGCAACAAGTGATGATCACAGTTTTCAAAAAGCTGTGCCAGCCGGTGGCTCATTTTCTATAACAGAAAATCTTGACCAAGGATATAATATGAACTATCAAATACTTCAGTTTAATGGTGAAACTGGAGAATATGATTCAGCTTATTTTACTAAACAATTAGTAAATGACCAAGGAATGCCAATAGGTACTAGCAATAAACAAGAGTTAGACTTTTATATGAGAAAGTATTTGTATGAACTACAAAGAATAGGGCAAGATAATAAGTCACAAAGGGATGCATGGAAAAAGAATAATCCAAGTAAAACGGTAGACTCAAAAGAAGATGATAATTTTAATTTTATGTTTGGTGCTATAACTCCTGAACAAAAAAGTGAAGAAGGATAACCTTAATTAAATTTTATATAGCATGGTTAAAGATCAGTTTGATAATATACAGTTTAACAATGAAATAGCAAATACACCAGTTGGTGTACCGGAAGATCAATTTGTATTTGAAACAATTGCAGACTTAGAGATTCCTGCAGATTTAGAAGCTTTTGATGAAAGCGTTCGTCCTGAGTATCAAGCTATGTTAACTAATGCTTCCAATAGCATTAATAGTTTTTTTCCTGCGCCAACCCATAATATAAATTCACCTTTGCCTGCACCATCTGCAGGAAGATACAACCCATATAAGCAGACTACTCCTCCTAATACAAATACAATGGAGGGTAAAATTAGGGCTTTTGATAACGTAGAGAAACTAAAACCTATGTATCAAAAAGAAGATGCTACATTTGGAGATCCAAACACAAAGATAGTAGATCCGATTTATTCAGGTATTGCGGAAACTCAATTTGATAGATATTATAATCATCCAGCTTTTAGTAGGCTGGGTTTTCATCCTTATAGGGATAATGAAGAATATTATAATAATAACTCTAGTGGATTTGAAGATGCGGGTAGAATGTTTGGTCAGCTTACTAAACTTATAGGTACTGGTGCAGCGAGTTCTTATAGAAGTTGGTTTGAAGATGATGTAATGGATCTTGAAAGTGCTATAGAATATGAAGATGCTGTTAGAATAGGTAGCTCAAGTAGAGATGGATTTGGGGCAGGAGTCAATAATTTTGTTCTAAATGCGGGATACACTTTAGGTATTATTGGATCAATTGCTGTTGAAGAAGCAATTATGTGGGGAGGTACCGCAGCATTAGCAGCAACTGGAGTTGGAGCTCCAGCAGCAGCAGCAACTGGTACAGCAGCAGCAGTAAGAACTGGATTTAATATTGCTAAGCTTACTAAAGCATTAAGTAGAATTGGTCAAAGTTTTAAAGTTGGTAAAGCTTTTAAAGCAACAAAAGACTTTGTTCAAGGAATGAAAAAGATTGAAAAAGTTAGAGACATTTGGGGCGGTGTAAAATCAGGAGATAATATATTAGGTAAAATTCTTCTTCCTGAAACAATGAGTGCTTTTAAAGCATTAAACACAACCAAAAAAGCAGGAGAAAATGTAACTAATATGGCCAGGTTCTCTAAAACTATAGGAGGATTATATAGAGACGCAAGATCATTAAACTTTGCTATATCAGAAGGTAGAATGGAAGGTGGTTCTGTGTATAAGGAACAATGGCAAAGGAACTATTTAATAGAAAGACAAAAAAATAAACTAGCAGGATTAGGAGATGAGCTTACTACAGAGCAACTGCAACAAGTAGACAATGCCGCTAAGTCAGCCGCATTTACAACAACAATGTGGAATGCTCCTGTAATTTATTTATCTAATCAACTGTTACTTGGAAATGCTTTTGGGGGATTCAAGCGTAGTTTTTCTCAAATAGCCAAGGAGTCAATAGAGACTGGATTTGGTAGAATTGTAAGAGGAAAAGCTGCAACAAAGGTTGTAAAAGAAGGCGCAGAAGCTGGAGCAAAAGCAGGTAAAAGACAAGTACAGAAAGGCATCTATGAAGGTGTTGAAGATAGCTTCTTAAATTGGAAGTTTATAAAAGCTAAAATAAAATCAGATGGTTTAAGAGGCGGGGCAAGTATGGCCGCATATGGTGCAATGAGATATTCAGCATCAAATGTTGCTGAAGGATTGCAGGAAGTTTATCAAGAAGCTGTATCAGCTGGTGTTAAAGATTACTACACTGCAATACAGTTTGATCCTATGGCTGGAGGTTCTTCTTTATTTTCATCATCCGTTTCATACGGTCTTGGTGAACAAATGGGAATGCAAGGTCTAGAAACCTTTATGTCAGGTTTCTTTATGGGTGGTGTAATCAGCTTACCTCAGAAAGCAATATTTCAAGGCATACCTACTCTATATAAAGTAGGTACTGATAAAGCTGCTTTTGATAAGCATAAGCAGGATAAGAAAAAAATATTAGATGGTCTTGTTGATTATATGAATAAGAAAGGAGATCAAATGGCTTTAGATCCAACCAGCCCATTATTTAATGAAGATCAAATGAATTTCATTGTTCAAAAACAAGCAGCTGAATCAATGGAACAAGCTCAACTTGAAGATAATATAATGGATTTCATGGATGCTCGTGATATGGCTGAGTTTCAAAATTTAAAAACTTTATTTTCATCAGGTAAACAAGAATTTTTTAAAGAGCAATTAGAAGATTATTTAGAACTAACAGATCAAGAATTAGCTGAGGCATTTCCTTCTGAAGTAAAAAGAGCAAAGTCAGGAAAGTTAAGATCTGCAATACAAGAAAATCTTACCAGACTGGAAAAGATGGAAGAGAATTATAAAGAAAATTCTGATAAATATGCAATTACAGCTGATCCAAGTAAGTTTCAAGAAGGTTCTAGAGAACATCAACAAGAAACGTTAAAGTTTTTAGCACAAAGACATGCTAGAGATTTATATCTTTTTACAAAAGACGGCTTCCAAAGAGCTGCTGAAAGAACAGAAAAGATATATCAAAAGTTAGAATCACACCCAATCATTAAAGACTTAGCAGCAAATGATTTAACAGTCCTTACTACAAAGGATGCCATGATGGATGAGATGGACGCTCTTAGAAAAGAGATTGCGGTAATGGATGAACCTGGTGCTAAAAGAGAAAGAAATAGAAGAGAGAAAAAATTAAAACTTCTTGAAGAAATATCTTCTATACTTCATGATCCAAAACGTCAGAAAAAAGGAGGAGGTTTTGATAGAAGAAGTCTTAAAACTAAACTAACCCCAGCTATTATACGCTACCTAGAATATATAGGAAAAGACAAAAAAGCATTTGTTAACAATGAAATGATTGCTGAAGTAATTGATCTTATTATAGATGCTGATCATTTAAATGCTAGACAGGTTATGTATGATAAAGCTCTTAGAGTCATGACAGATCCTGAGTACTTGGATGACATGATGAAAAGAAGTGAAATTTACTTTCAGTTTGCATATAAGAATAAGATGGCTATGTTTAGAGAGTCTGTTGAAAGATTCATAAATAAACAAGAAATTAATGTTTTATTAAATCAACTTGCAGAACTAGGTGTTTACTTAGATGAAAAAACCATGATACTTTTTGGAACAACTGGAGATCCTAAATATTTACAAGAGTTCTTTAATCAAGATGGCCCAATTAATCCAATAGATGATCCCGTATTATATGAAAAAGTTCAAGCCGCTGTTTCTGTATATAAACAAACAGCATCAGATATATTAAAGAAAGAAGCAGACAAAGCTGCAGAAGAAGCAAAAGAATCAGCTCAAAATCCGGTTAAAAGAGACGAGAGTGTTAACTCTATACTAGATGATGCTGGTATAGATGCTCCTGATTCCAAACTGGTTGGTAAAACAAAAGATGAGTCTCCATACTTAGATGAAGTTCTTAAAAGAGTATACAAAGAAAAAAGAGCTATGTTATTGAAGCTTAACTCTAAAAATATACCTACATGGGAGCAATTTTTAGCAGAGCCTTTGACCAAGGATATTATGAGAGCTTATAACGGCTTAAAGAAAATCTGGTATCAAACTTTACAAGGTTTAGAGGGAGATGCTAAATTGGAAGCGTTTAATTCAGATAAAGGTTTTAAACAATGGTTATCACTTCAACGAGCAAACGATCTTGTTGGTGAAGTATTAAAAGAAGCGTCATCTGGTAGAACAGGAATATCATTAAAAATATTT
>Ga0098037_1000589_pt1 | contig 18058 bp, 9 predicted proteins | sample 5_EtaG_FD_75050 | JGI IMG/M metagenome (GOLD analysis project Ga0098037, IMG submission 75050) | Marine viral communities from the Subarctic Pacific Ocean - 5_ETSP_OMZ_AT15132 metaG | ecosystem: Environmental > Aquatic > Marine > Oceanic | place: Pacific Ocean | collected 2015-01-08 | reverse complement strand
TTCTGCACCAACTGTTACTGAATAGTAAACAATTTTCTTTGCTTCAAATGTGTAGCTATTTAATAGTTCCATGATTAAACACCCCTCTTAATTGTTAATGAGTTGTTGTGCATGTGCTTATTAATTACACATGCTTGATGAATACTAAACAATACTTGATAGTTTACACCTTCCCAATCTTCCCAATCTGATACATAATCTTCCATGTCAAAATCACCAGTTTCATCTATCTTTTGTGGGCATGATTTGAAGTCTCCTGCTTCATCAACCCAAAAGATTCTTCCAAATGTGTTACTATAAAACATGATAATCCTCCTTAATAGTTTACAATAATGTCCCAGACTTTGATATAGTTTCTCAACCAATCTTTCTGGTAATTTGATAGTTCATCACTTTCGCCACCAGTGGAACTATGGTATAAAATATCATCTGCACTCATAAACTCTAAGTTATACTTAGTGCAGAAGTCTTCCAATACATCTGATAATAAATCTAGTTGATTAGTAATACCTGATGACATGATTAACCCCTCCTTAAGTATAACCAACCACCTGCCCAATCACAGTTCTCATATACATATTCACGCTCTTTTATGATCCTTAAATCATAACGAACATTCTTAAGTGGTGATTTCCATGATGCAGGTTTATGAACTTCGCCAGTATTCTTATTAACGAAACAGTGAACACTTGTATCTACATACTCACCATCACGCCATTCTTGTTGATTTAGTTTATAATATTTACGACCTTCTCTAATAACAAATTGTGTCAACTTCTCAGTTCCATCATTTATTCTCTTCAATTGCTTAGTAGCATAGTCTGAAGTAAATGTTTCTAAAGATTTTACAGTATATCTTTTATACTGTGCATTTAAGCGGTCTTTGAGTTCAACTGTCCAATCGGACACTAACTCTGGAACTGTTTTCATAAGTTACCTTGTTTTGTTTACTCTTCTATTATAGTCCATCTATGGCATCTGTCAGTCCATTGTGTACCACTTTGTTAGTTGGCACACGCTCATCAATCAATGTGCTATAATCTTCATGCAACTCACATCCAATATAATTACGCTTGAGATCCCTTGCTACCATTGCAGTTGTGCCACTTCCCATGAACGGATCTAACACAATATCACCTTCACTTGATCCTGCTTTGATACATGGTATTATTAAATCAGGTGGAAATACTGCAAAGTGAGCACCTTTAAAAGGTTTATTAGTTATATTCCAGACAGATCGTTTATTCTTTGTTGGATATGATTTACTTAACCCAGTGTGAGGGGAAAGACCAGTGCCAGCATTATGATACTTACCTTTAGTACGATCCCTAGTACCCCAATCTTTTGCAGGTTCTTTGATTGCTTCATTGTCATAATAATACTTTTTACTTTTACTTAATAGAAATATGTACTCATGTGATTTAGTACATCTATCTCTGACTGACTCTGGCATTGGATTTGGTTTGTTCCAAATAATATCTTGTCTTAGATACCATCCATCAGCACGTAATGCAAATGCAAGCATCCATGGAATACCAATGAGATCCTTCTCTTTCAATCCTTCAAGTTTATTACCTCGTTTGTTGCACTTATCTGGTAGATCTTGTTTAGTCTTTGATACAGATTGTTTAGGATATGACTGACCTTTACCTGGTCTGTAGTTATAATATGAATCACCAATGTTTAACCATAGTGTACCATCATCTGCAAGCACATTCTTCACCTCTCTGAATACTTGTACTAAGTTATCAATAAATTCTTCTGGTGTCTGCTCCTGACCTATTTGATTCTCTTCATCACCATAGTTTCTCAAACCATAATAAGGTGGAGATGTGACACACATGCGTGGTCTCTCAGTGATTGTTGGAATAGTATCACGGCAGTCACCAAATAATATAGTATCTCTCATTTATAATGTTTCATCATAAGGTTGTAAGCAACTTGATAGCTGCATGCTTTGAGCATTTCACCATTGTGTATGACCATATATCTGTTATGTCTACCTGAAACAGGGACAGCAGCCCATTCACCATAAGGTTGTTTAGTAACAAAACCTGGCATCATGAACTTATCTTTTAAAAGATATGGGTTTTCTAATTTCTCTAGGTTGGGTCGGGCACGTTTTGCCATACTATATCACCGTATGTATCAACGACATACGCATTTATGAAATGATCTGAGTCAGGACACTCTGCTTGCTTGGGGAACCAAGCACCAGCATTCACTGTAGCAGGGTCTTCTGCTTCAAACCTGATAGTATTATACACCCCTTGCTTCATGATGTCAAGTACATACTCATCGATGAATCCCTCGTACCATGTATTGACTGTTGCTTTCTTACTTGCGTCAAGAGCATTGTATGTGCTAAGGTCAAAGTATACCAAATAACATTGGTTACGATTAGCATAATATTCCATCAACTGAAACAGTGATAGTTCGTTACCTTGTACAATCATTATAAGTTACCTAATTCGTCACTGGCATCTGCTATGAGTTTCTCTAAGAAATCTCTGTTCTTCTCGGTATCTCTACCATCTGGATTAGCAATATCTATTCTATCTGTTTTAATCCTATCATATTCAATCAACATATCATTGAAGTATGTCTTATCAGTCTCTGACTTAAGTGTCAAGAAGTATGCTATCTTATCTCTGAACTTCTTAAGTCTATGCTTACCCATTTCAATGAACTGACCAGAAGTTGCAAGATAATCTTCAGTTGGGAAGTCTACCTTGTATATTTTATTATAAAACTCTGGAGATATAGGGAACTTAGTATTCGCTGTGTCATTAGTAAACTCAGTAGAATCAGTTAGTTCTCTTAATTTAGTTCTATACAATGTCCACTGTGCTTTAGTATCAGCATCAATTGGTGCATCATCTAACTGTGTCCAATCTGTTTCATCTAAGAGGAAATTTCTTGCTAGTCTTATACTTAATGGTGTGACTTCTTTCTGCTTAGAATACATTCTAGCAAGTTCATCTTGGAACTCATCGTTCTCAAGTGAATCAATTAAATAGAATCCTTCAATTAGTTTATCTTTAAATGCAGTTGCTTCAGTAGCACCAACTGCCTCCATCTCATAGTCAACCCATTTAAATGTGTTAGTCTTAAAGTCTTTTACATACTTCCTACGCTTGGCAGTGTATGAATCGTTATTAAAATACTGGAATGTAATAAGTTTATCCTTGTCACTATCCCATAAAGGATATAACAATGGAGTGAGCGTGTCCTTCCAATATGATTCAGGAATAGTTTTTGGTGTACCGTTGTACTCAATCTCCTGATTGATTACATCTAACTGTACTTGCAGTACTGGTGCATCTGCCATTGTATTATTAGTATCTCCGTAGTATTTAGAAAGCTTTGATCAAGTACTTGCATAATATGTAAGGATGTAAGAGAGGTACATCAATATCAGGGTCAATAGTTGCTTGTGGTTCTATCTTAGTAGTTGATTTTAATGTCAACGTTGCTTCAGAAGCACCAAGACCAGAACTATATGTAATACCTGGACCTGTCTCACCTTGAACAGTATAACTTAGTGAATCAACAGCTGGTTTACTGATCTTACCAGCAGTAGGAACAAATACAAGACCACTCACTTTTTCATTCCAATAAATGAATTCACATATACCATAATGGTCACTGTCTGCATCATTATCATTGGCAGCACTTGGTGTTGCACGTGGTTGTTCAATCTTTATCTTAGTACCAACTGCTTTGGCATCAATTGGCATTGCTACTGAATAAGTATACCATAGAGTAGCACCACTTGAACCATCCCAAGATGTACTTATTGCAGGAACAGGACCAATAAGAGGATCATTTCTAAGTGAGTTTGGTGTAATAATAGTATCAATTAATGTCCAACTAGTTGAGTCAGCAGGTTGATAGTATACACGTAGCACTTCTTCTGCTATATCACCACCGTTAACACCATTGCCTCGACATGCTTTGATTGAAAAATAATTACAATTGGTAGTATCAACTGGGTTCAATGTAATATATCGTGTGCCAGTTGTACCACTGAGACCACCGAACTTGACATAGTTAGTATATTGTGATGAACTATTAGCAGTTAATATTAATTGATCAACAACACCAGCAGCATCATCAACTGTGGATACAATCTTAGTACCACCACCTGCTCCATTCATAACATAAACGTATGGTATCTCTGTATATCCACCACCAGCAGAATCTAAATTGATTGCTGTTACTTTGTTGGATGATACAGTTACTGATGCATTAGCATCTGATGTTGCACCACCACCAGTAATATAAACGTCTGGTATTTGTGTTGTTGGTAGTTTGAAATTACCAGCAGTACCAGTACCAGTACCATTACCAACAATATTTACATCCCATACTGTGTTTGATTGTGATCCTGATGCAATAATATCACCTGTTGATGTACCTGTTGATCCACCAGTATATCCAACAATCTTACCCAATCCAATCTTAACATATCCATCTCCACCATTACTTGTAGAACCAGTAGTTTGTCCACCTGGATTAATACCTGCTCCACCACCACCAACTATGACTGATATTGAACCAGGATTATTTAAGTTAGACCATTGAATTGATCCACCCCACGTACCACCTGAAGCACCGCCACCACCTCCAGCAGTCCAGTAATCATTATTATATGTGACACTCAAGGTAGCACTACCGACACCATTATGTGAATGACTGAATGAGTTTAAACTAAACCAATCACTACGAAAAGAACTAACACCTGACACACCACCAGATCCACCGCCATGACCTCCGTCTGCACCAGGTCCACCACCAGGTCCACCTGATGCTCCACCGTTTCCTTGTCCACCAAATGATACACCATTTCTGGCAACACCAGCACCTCCAGCACCACCGCCACCACCGATACATCCGTAGTTACCACCATTACCACCAGCACCTGGTCCTAATGCTTGAGTTGTAGCGTCTGGTTGAGAATATCCTGATGGTGGTCCTTGACCATTTTGACCAGCACCACCGTCATATCCGTCTCCACCACCACCGCCGCCACCGCCAGCACCTCCAAGAATTTGTGTACCACGCAAAATCATGCCAGCAGCACCACCACCAGCACCGTCTGCGTCGTCGTGTCCTGTACCACCTGTTCCACCATTTGCACCCATGCTATTGGTTCCACCAGTACCAGGATTAAAATCAGCACTGCCACTATTACCTGGATTTCCAACTTTGACGCTCCACCCACCAGTTGTAAAACTACTCAACTGTGAAGATATCATATCAATAACCATAACCGCACCTTGATATCCGACACGATTACCACGAGCAGTACCACCGTTTCCACCTCTTACTGTGAATTGAACTGCACTTGGATTATTGATACCCTGAGTATTAAATGTACCATCACTAGTAAGTGTCTCAGTAAATGTACCACTTTGTCCACCGACCAGTAGATTTATACCAACAGTTCCATTACCATAATTACCAAATACACCAGCAGCACCACCGCCACCTGGATTATTTGGATAATCTGCTACGAGCCAACCTTCAGCACTTTGACCATTCACACCATTTCCACCATCCTGACCGTCTAGATTACCAACACCTGATACACTACCAGATTGTGTTGCAGCACCTCCGTCTCCACCGTCTCCACCTTGCTGTCCATTGGATGCACCGCCTCCATCACCACCGTCAGCAATTAAGTCAAGATCACTACCAACAACTATGCGACTGCTACCACCAGGATTTCCAGCAACATTACCAGCAGCACCTGACCCACCACCACCAATAACTTGGTATATTAATCTGTCTGGTGTACCTGTTACATTTCCTAAGTTAATACTGTATGATCCTGGTGATGTGTATTCCCACTCATCTGAATAATCATAAACAGGAGTACCACCTGTGTTGACTGTTCTACCACCAATATTAGATGAACCAGTAAACTGTTTCATTACTGGGTCAGGTATATAAGTTTGGAATACATATGAACCAGCACCTTGAGCACCTGATGCCATGTAGAACTGATCATTTGCAGCTGCTGTTGGGTCTTTAAGTGATCCCACACCACCAGCACCACCAAATGCATCAAATACGTCATAACTAGCAACAGTATTATCAGTGATAGGACTTCTTAATAGTCCATGCTTATGTGTAAATACAACACCACCAGTAGGATACCATCTAGAAAGTCTACCTCTACCTTCACGATAGTCTTGTAGATACCTATCACCACCTGCTTCTGCTTGATATGAACTAAATCCTGGTACAGTATGATATACTGTGTGACTATGTTGAGGAGCACCAGAGAGTTTAGTTTCTCTCATTGATATATCAATCTGTTGTTGACCAATAACACTACATTCAACAGTTTCAACAACATTATCATATCCAGTAGTAACTATTCTACCAAGTGAGAAGTATTCATCTTGGGCAGATTTATCAAGATACCATGAACCACCTGTAGTACCAACACCAAGTGTTGAGTTACCTACGTTAGGAGAGTTGTTACCAAATACAGGACCATTACCAACAATCTTTTTTGTTCTTAAATCAGGTACTTTAAATGTTCCTAAGTTTGGATCACCCCACCATTCCATTACATTGGCAACATTAATACCTTCAATAGAACCATCATCAAGGTTAATCCTTGCTGTTGCAGCAGCACCTGATCCATTACCACCAGTAAATTGTATTGCTGGTGCAGATGTGTATCCTGATCCAGGATTAACAACATCAACACGTACAATTACACCATTCTCAACTATTGCAGCAGCAGTTGCTTGCACACCACTACCACCAGGCGCAGTAATTCCTACAATTGGTAGTGTTGTATATCCTGATCCACCATTTGATACATCGATGCCACTACTAGCTCTGCCACCATACTTATTGCCAATTAATTCAAATAATCCTGGAAAATCTCCAATATTATACTCATCACCATTACAATACAAATAACCCTCATGAGTATATGCAGGATTATCTTTTACTGAATATGCATTGCCAGTAGTTTCTGTTAGAGCAGGGAACGTAGTAGCACCAAACTTAACAAAGTTATGGTCATACGAGTTTGTGCCAGTCTTTAAATTGGGTACAATAGCACCCACTGGTGTTGTATCTACGGTAAGATCTGTATAGAAACCTTGCCTAGCATTTCTGTATAGTTGAGATGATGTCATTAGATCTTAATTAAGTATTCCATTACAATAAAAGGAGCACATGCACTATCTATTGAAACTGATGAGTCTGCTCCGATAGACATGGTTGTTTGTAAGTTTTCAGGTGGAATGACAATAGCATTTGTCTTAACCTGATAGTTATGGTCACCCTTCTCCAAATCGATGCGGTGATTATGTATGGTAGGATCAATTCCTCCCTCCCGTGGTAATTCTACTGTATCTGTTGTAGTATTTTCTAGGTCTGTTGTAGCACGACCAGCAACTACTGAATCATTTGCTTGTAGTGGTAATACATCATATAAACTATTTCCAAGAAAATCTTCAGGAACACCCGAAGCACCTTGAATGTATGTTGGATTCACTGTTATAGTATCATTAGAAACAGCACCGCCACCTGGAATACAAACAAATAATAATTGTGCAACGTTTCTATAACGTGCTATGTTAGATCCATCAGGAGAACCAGCAAGTGTTCCTCTATTAATAGGACCCATTGTTGAATTTAATATACAATTATATGTGTATTGATCACCAGCACCATATATGCATGCACCCCAATAGATAGTACCCTGTGGACCTTGTGTTGATGTTGCACCACCACCTGAACCTGGAGACCATTTATCTATAGCAAAGCAAGGTTGTTGTCCTGATCCTGGTTCTCCACTACTATTTGTAGTTCCATCCAACCAATCCTGAATAGGAATAGTAGAAGCATTTCTTTTACCAAGTTGCCCCATAGGTTGAGGAGCATTGGTAGTAGTCTCAGTTGTTGCTAAGTTTCTTGCTCTTACAGCAGAGTGGAAGTGTGAGTGTGGATGAATAGTATTCTCTTCAGCACCTTCACTATCTGTACGGTGTGTTGCACCAGCATATGTCCAAGAGGGTTTACCTCTAATATCAATCTCTTGACTTGGCACTGAAATAGATCCACTATAATCTATTCTAACATTCTCACCAATAGCAGAGACTGCTTCAATACCAATACCAGATCTACTAACCTCTGTACCTAATGCATTATCTAATCTTATATTATTATATAATCCTGAGTTAGCACCTGAAGTTGGTTCAGGATACTTAGATCCAAGATCAGGAACCATGAACTGTGAGTCAGTTAACGTATCAAAGTTTGTTAAATCATTATTCTTTCTAATAAACTTACAGTTATTACCTACACCACATATAGATGCTAGTTGTGGATAATCTTCAGCAAAGTATTTTGTACCATCACATTTTAAATAACCAGCAGGTAAATTATTTGCATTAATAGTCCCATCAGGTAATCCTTCGTACTCCATTGGCCAAACAATTATCTGACCAGTTAAGTTACCATACTTTGCTCTTTCTTTATTGTAGAAAACTGCCATTAGAATGCTTTAATAATGAATGTTAACGTTAACGAAGGTTGTGTAGTATCACATGAAATATTTAGAGCATTTTCTAAACTTTGTGCTTGTAATGCAGAACCATCTGCATTGTCAGCAGTATGTGATGGAGGACCAGCCATTGATCCTATACCCTGTTGTATTTCAAAACTACCATGATTATGTGCTCTAAATGCTGATTGAACTGGATCCTTATTCTCTGCACCTAAGTTCATTGAAGTTGGCCATGCACCATGTCTAAACTTAAGATCATATGTACCAGAGACTAATGTTGATGCACTAAGTGTTAATTCCCATGATGGTGTAGGATTAACATCCAGTGTTGTGGAAGCTTCCATTGTCTGTACATATGTACCTTCTCTTAAAATATCATACTTATCATCAACATTAACAGGTGTTACATACATCAATGGAACTATTGCATCCCACTGATACCATGTGTCTGGTGCAGTACCATACTGTACTCTAAGATCAGTACCAGTAGGTAATGTAATTTTATTAGTAGCATCAAGTACACAACCACTCACAGTAAATACAGCAGCAGTTTCAGGATCGTCTATCAGACCATCAGATCTTACTGGTGATCCTGTATCATATCCAAAGTAGTTTGGTCTAGACCTATACTCCATAGGTCTTGGGAACAAACCAGTATGATTTGGAGTCTTGTGTGTATCTACAGGAACAGTATCTAACAACTGATCTGTATTTCCTCTACTGAAAATTGTTTGTGTATATGTTGTAGTACCATGTCCAGATCCTCTGTCATTGGTATTAGTACGCCAGTTTGCTTCACCAGCAGGAGTAGTACCCCAGTAGTCTTTATTAGAACTGTCTGTTATGAACTCCATAAAACTATCCATACGTGGTAGAGTATGTTCATGAGTTTCATCACCATAGAATGTTATATTAGTTGCACCATTCTGCCATGTTGTTGGTTCAGCAGCTTTAAGAGCACAAGTGTTAGGACCATCAGTAGCACAATATACTGAAGCAGAACCAGTCATCTCTATACCTTGATCTGTCCTAAAGGTCATTGCACCAGTAGGGTTGACATTGGTAGATAATATATTATCTGAGTGACCATGAGCAGGAGTATGATTAATACCCAACTTACGATTCAATGTGTATAGTGTCTCAATAAAATCAGGAGCAAACAAAGTTATGTTAGTGAACTTAAAATATAAGTTACCAGCTATATTAAGTGTGAAATCAATATCAGATGTTGCTTCATAGGTTGTAGTAACAGAGACAGTTTCACCATAGTCTTGAACTAGAGCACCAACTACACTCTGTGCATTAGTCTGACCATTTTGATATGTTGGATCATTAAGATCTGAATTCTCTAGGTCAGTCATGACTCTATTAGATAACTGAGGTAATCTAAACTCAGCATTATCATATCCGTAATAAGGGAATGGATAATGATCTCCATTAGTATCAGTCATGTCACCACCATAGGTGTCACCTATGTTGGCTGCAAGTAGTGGATAGTCAGCAGCTTTTAAAGTCTGACCTGTACATACTATCCATCCTCTTGGTATGTTAGAAGAAAGAAATCCTGTACCACCATCACCGCTCCAAGGTAGGATAGTTCCTACCTTTGCAGTTCTCATACTTTTAATAGAATCGTAGAGTGCAGTCATTTTTTTAGAGTTCGATTAACCACCATCCTCTCAATGCAGGAGGAATGGTTTGTGCAGAAGGAGAACCTTCAACGTCAACAGTACCAGCATAAACTAGACCGAATGATGCGTTGCGTGTCTGAATAATTAACTCACCTGAATCCCATGCTGTGTTCAATGTCTGACCAGCACCAGCATCAATTCTTGAACCAGCACCATCACCTTGAATATTCGTAGCAATGTTGTTGATCTTCTTCGCTCTGATAATCAGACTTGTGTTATATGTCAAGTTACCACTAAGTTCAATGAATCTAATCATATCACCTGTCTGTGCATTTTCTGGTAGATAAACAACCATGTTGCTTCCAGAAGATGCGTTAACAAGATAGTTCTGGTTAACTTGTAGTGGGTTATCAATTTGCTGACCAAGACCAGTTGTAGGATCAAAGGCAACATAAGTATGTCTCCTACCACCACCAGCAGTCCAGTATTTCTCAATACCGAATGAGTCAATAGCGTTGTTCTGATAGATCTTAAAGTCTTTAGGACCTTCAGTTCCACCAGTTCCAGCAGTGCCTAAGTTATCTATATGGAATATAGGATCAATTGCTGATTCAAGTGCTAATACTTTACCTGCCTGATAGAAGGTTTCACCCATCAAGATGTTACCTTCTTTGTTTGTAACTCTGAATGTAGTTTCAGTGTTGCAAAGTCCGAACATCTGACAGTCATCATAGTAAACCTTAAGATCACCATAGAATGCACCAGGACCTTTAAGTGTAAGTCCAGCAGTATCTGTCTTAGGATCTTCGAGTGATCCATCACCTGAGTGACCATCATCGTTAGAGATAGACATGACCAGAGTCTTGCCATCAGAACCATACATTCTAACAGCACCACTGATAACCTCAAGATCTTGATTAATAGTAGTAGTTCCACCACCAAATAATTGAACTGGTGTAGTACCAACAAGGTTAGGTTCTCTGATCTGCTTAGGCATCTTGATTGCATAGAATGCATCAAGTGTTCCATCAACAGAGTCAGGTAAGAAGAATTCAGATCCTATTCTGACAAGAGTTATATAATCAAGTTTAGGAGCAATTAGATCAGCATCTCTGAGTGAGATTTCAAGTCTAACGTCACTAGTATTAGGTGATCTAGCCTTAAGTGCTGTTGCTCTGTCTGCTTGAGTTGCATCCATATCATGTAAGAGTGTTGTAGTTCTCTCATACTTGTCTAACTTAACAAGGTTAGTACCAATAGAGAATGCTATTGCACTAGTGCCTTCAATTCCACGACCACCGTTGACATACTCAGCATTAGATGCTGTTGGTAGAATAAACTCACCACCTGAACCTGTGTAAGGATCATCGGTGACTCTAATAATTTCAATAGATGATGTAGTATAGAGTGCAATCATATCACCCTTAAGGAATGATGTTAGATTACCTTGTATCTCAATATTTGATGTTGCTGAAGTAATAGCAGCAGAAGTTGTTGATGCAGGACCACCAGAGATAACAGACATTGGATTGTGTCTGTACACATGAACTTCATCAACATCCTTAGTGTATGCAGAAGGTGTTGTACCAAACTGCTCACTAAGCATGAAGACTGTACCATGATGGTTACCAATGTTTGTGTCACCTGTACAAGTGTCAACCTCGAAGGTTGTAATACCAGATCCATCTGATATAGTTAACTTCTTATTAGTTGTTGAATTTGTGTATGGTGTAGTACATGTACCATTAAGATTCAACTGACCATTGATGATGGTAGTTCCACCTGTACCCAACGTTGCATTACCAGTTGTTGAATCAACTTCAAATACAATTTCCTCGTTAGCAGTATCACAACCATTCTTAATGGTTAGTTTCTTAGCAACCTGACTCAATAAAGTCTTGACTTTAAAGAGTTCACCCTGATCAAATATACCATCAGAAGTTGTATCTTCACGATCAATGATTATATAATCACCAATTGCAATAGAACCACCAAACTGTGCTAAGTATACATTCTCCTCAGTACCTGTGTTATCTAAAGTTGTAGTTGTCCAAGTAGCATTGAACTGAACAATACACTTGTAGATAGCAGTAGTATCTGAATGATCAGATCTCTTAGCAGTATATGTACCAAATGGTAGTCTTTCAACTACGATGTAGTAAGGTGCAACGTTAATTCTTGGAAGAGAAATAACCTTAACAAATTCTGGATGTTTGCTACCACTGTCATCAGTATCAATGATGAGAATATCATTCTCACTAAAGTACTGAACACCAGCAGAATCATAAGGACGATTCTTAAGTGGTAAGTAGAACTGTTCACCAGTTAGAGCTGGTAGATTTAAAGGTTCAACGTTACCAGAGATTGCTGTGATTGTATTCTGGAATACTGTTCCACCCCAATCACCACTACCAGAAGTATCAATTGCGTTGTAATTTTCATCAGTGCTTACGACTCTTAATACATCAATCAAGTCAACGTTACTGTTGAATATATTGTTGCCAAGATCTCCACTAGCATGATTGAATGCAGTAGTTCCAATCTGTGCTCTGTCTGCTGTGAATGAGTAAGAAGCAAATCCACCACAGAGTGTGATGTCAGAGTTAAATCTAGCAGTAGAATCAACGACTAGGTTATTTCTAATTGTTGTAGTACCACCCTTACCAGCAATTGTGATCTCAGCAGCGTTAGTAGCAAAGTCAAGTTTAGATGTAGCAGAACTACCAGAGAAGAACTCAACAGTTCCAGCAGTAGATGATAACTTAACAGTGTCAAGTAGTCCTCTATCTGTACCTAACTGGAAGTCTCCCTTAGTCTTGAATGACTTAGTACCTATAAGTGTGAATGATAATGATTCGTTGTTGTTATAAGCACCACCTATCTCTATCTTAGAAATATTGGTAGAAGTATCAGGAGTAGCACCAATCCATATGTTACTATGAAGTGAAGCATTACCTACACGAATGAATTGATCAGCAGTACTATCATTAGCAACATGAACTGTACCAGCAGTAGGTGCAAAGTCTAATGTTCCAACAAATAGACTTGGGAAGAACTCAATCGTTCCTGTAGTAATAGTAGTTCTAACCTGTGCAGTATTAATTCCACCACCACCATTGATCTCAATGTCCTCTTCGAACTTAACATCATCTGTAAATCTAGATGTGCCATCAACAACCAGTGCTCTATCAAGTTCTGTATCGGTTACGTTAACACCAACACGTCCACCGTTAGCGGTAGAGACACGTAAGGTTGCCTCATCAGTTGGTGAAGAACTATCACCACCAACCATGAATGCATCAGTACGATCCTGATATGTTCTGGTAGCATCTGTATTGTGTGATGCATAATCAGTGATCTTCTTACCACTAATAAATGCAGTACCAACAACATCCAAGTTAGCACGTGGAGTTGTCTTAGCATCAACGAAGTTTGTTTCGAATGATGCCTTATCAGATCTACCAACTGTGTTAATACCAAGTTTGTAATCGCCAATAGCATCAGTATCTGTTCTAAGTGCTTCAGCACCAATAACACCCCACTCTTTCCAGTTGGAGTTAGAGTACTCAATTGAAACGTTGGCATTAGCTGCAACTTCATCAGACCACATTCTTGGGTTCTGATTGTTAACAGTGTTCTTAGTTGAACCAATAGCAATTTGTAATGTATCAGCAGCAGGATTAAATCCATTTGATATAACTTGCCATGTGCCATTGAAATCACTATCACTAAATCCAGTGATCTTAATCTCAGAGGATGATGTAATACCAAGTTGCTGGTTAGTTAGTGAAGTCCACTTGATTGTAATAATATTAGTATTATTAAATGCAAATGATTCAGGAACAGCATTACCAATTAATGTGTAGTAGTTAGAGTAGATCCAACCAAGTGATCCAGTCTTACCAATACTCTCACCTTTAAGTAAGAAATCACCAGATAGAGGTGTACCAGCATTACCATACTGAACAATCTGACTTGCATTAAATGCACCAGTTTGATCAGGAGTAATGTTAGAAGGTACAGCACCTACAACATGTGTTTGAATCTTGTATGCTTGACCATCTCTGCGACTATTGAACTGGAAAATTGCTGCGGAAATTTTATTCCTAGCAATGACAATATCACCACCAGTTTCGACATTTCTGACGAATGCTGATCTATCAAGAGAACCATCATCAATCGCAGGATCAACGAAGGAAGATATTACCAAAGCAGGACTGTTTCTAACAGTTCCAAGAACGTTAACTAGAACAGGTGAGTTAAATGTACTTCTCTTATCCTGAGCCTCACCACCATTAACAGTGATGTACTCATTAAATGTAACAGGAGTATCAAACGTTGTAACTAGATTACCTAATGACTCGTCATCATCATCAGAATCAACAAGTGATGCAGACTCTAAGAATACTTCTTCACCAGTGATAGCATCAATCTTACGGTTACCAATGTATAAGTCACCATTAGAGTTAAGACCAGTGTAGAATACTAGACCACCATCTTGCTTCTTAGACTGTGCATAGAAGTCTTGTGTCTCTGTAAGAACAACTTCCTGTCTAGCAGGTAGACCAGTTGAGTAGTTACCTGGACCAAAACCAAGATATTCAAATGTGTGGTTACCTGCTCTTGCGATAGATGGTCTTCGAAGTTCAACGTAGTATCGTTGATCTGTTAAGACTGTACTGTCACCAACAATAGGAATCAATCTGTCTTCTGATCCAGAAGCAGCATTACCCTTCTGTGCTCTAATTCTATTATCAACGGAAGATGATACTTGTGTATAAGTATTAGTTCCAAATGCATTGTTATTAATTAAATCAATGACACTCTCTTGAGTTAATGAACCTTTAAAGTCGTTAACTCTTACAAGACCATGAACATAGTTATCGGCAGCAGAATATGTCTGAGGTGGATCAACTAATGTTGCATCCAACTGCTGATACCAGAGAGGATCGTTCTTATAGTTTAATGGATATAGTTTGCTGATAGGTTGAGAGAACTTGAAGTTCCTGAAGTTACCTAAGTTACCAGCACCTTGAGGTAGTGGTGAAATGTTACCACGAACAGCAGTTAGATAATATATACCATCTTGCTGACCATAGATACGTTTCTGAATCTCTTGTGTATTAAAGATATAGAAGTTGTCATCAATCTGACCGACATCTTCTACTGATTCAACATAGTATTGGATGCTTGCATCGTCTTCAATAATATCACCTGGTGTGATAGTATAAACACCAGCACCATTCTGTCTATAATAGAATTCAGGATAACCTTTCTTAATGAGATCCTTGAGTACCAATGACTTACCAAAGTCAGGATCAGCAAGTAGATCAGCAAATGCAGTGCCTTGACTAAACCTTATGTTATCAATTGAATCATAGTCAATCTTACCAACTGTATCCTTAAGGATCATATGCCATGTAGTAGTACCAGGTACTTGCATGATGGCATGTATGTAACCATAACCAGCAGAGTTACCAGCCCAATCAATCCTGTTACCTACTACAGATTGTGTCTTATTAGCAACGAAGGATCCACCTTGAGGTGCAGTAATCTTAACAGTAGTAAACTTAGTGTTTGTTAATGCAGGATTAGTAACGCCCTGTTCAAATACAGTTAGTTCTAAGTAATCATCAGAACCCTGAGTAACATATCTACCAGACTGGATAGTCATAGAGATATAGTTCTGGGTAGTAACAACCTTAGCAAACTGTGTATTAGCTACAAGATCCTTCTTGTATGGATCGTATGCTACTTCATCATTAAGACTGAAGTTAATAAAGTCTGCCTTAGTATAACCAATGTACTCATTAGATTGTACTGGGTTAGAGAAACGTGCTTTAGTTACGTTACCTGAAACAGGCTTAAGAATTAGTTTCTGAGGTACTAACCTTCTAGTCTCGTCAGTCCTTGTCTTGATGGTAAATCCGTTAAGTGGATCACGAACAGACTTAAGGTACTGAGGTACAACATAACGTAGACGATATAGTCTATCATTAGCAGGTCTTTCATCCTTAACCCTTTCGAACCAAGAGTCATTAGTCTTATCAATACCATCAGCATACTCTCTAAGTCTCTTGATGATTTGCTCTGTACCATTATCATTCTCAACCTGAAGATACCACTTACCATATATTATTGGAGTAGTATTAGGATTAACATACGTTGGGTCAAACATCATTGGTGACTCACGCTTGTTAGCGAAGACGTTGAAGTCGTAAATGCCTGGTTGATATGTTATTGGATTAACACCCTGTTCTGCATCACTCTTAGTCTTGTGGATAGTAAAGACTTTCTCTGTTTGATACCTAGCGAAGAAGTACTTGTTACCTAACAGTCTACCATTAGTATCTGCAACTGTACTATCACTAGCATATGCTGCACCCACTAGAGGTAGTGAACCACCTTCTCTCTTTCTAAAGAACACGGTGTGTCCTGGAGTGTTAGAGAATGGAACATCAAAGATATGTGGAACATCTGTACGGATGTTTGTATTACTTACACCATCAAGTACACAACCATACTGGTGTAGATCATAGTTATCATCAAGAACAAATTGATATAGATCAATCTCTACGTCTGGATGTATATCTTCTACTTCAGCAGAATGTAAGTAGATACCAGCAGCAGCATTTTCTTTGCTGCTTGCAAGCATGATCTTAGTCTGATCAGTACCATTGAATGTAGATGAGACACCATAGTTCTCAGGTTGAGTAGTTCTTGCAGGAGCAATTACATAATACTCTTGGTTGGTTGAGAATCCATTAGGTAATCTAACGAGACGCTTATCAACATCAACATAAGAATTAGTATTAGTATCATAACGTGGACGTGGAACCAATCTAATTGGTGTACCTGTCTCAAGATCATGTGGATTGGCTACATTACCTACCGATAGTGTCCAGATTGTTGCTCTAGATGACAGTGCAGTAGACAACTGTGATGGTTCCTGACGTGGCACACTTCCCAATCCAGTTTGAATAACTGTGGTAATATTAGAGAAGTACTGACGTACAGCGTTTGCTTGATCAACACACTGAGGATACGTTGTATGCTGTGTGATAGTATCATCAACTGTTCTAGTAAGATCTGTGTATACGCCATCAACAAAGTCGAAGTACAAGTATGAGTTAGTACTTGTTGCGTTAGCATTGATAGAAGGACCAAACTCTAGACCAAGAGGAACAGGGTTCCTTTCAATAGAATCAAGGTAACTAGTAGAGTTAATAGTTCCAGTAATTATCTGGTATAGTGTTGTGATTGTAGATGCAACTGTCTGACAAGCACCATTAGAAATAGTTCTTGTTACACTATCAAGAGTTGTTGGTGTTTGAACTGTGTCGATAACAATCTTGAATAGAGTATTAAGTGTTGATCTTACATCTTCACATGATCCAACAGAAGCAGTTTTTACAACAGACTCTAATGTAGTAGGATCTGCAAGAGCATCAGTTACAATCTTAGTAAGAACACCAACAGCAGATCTCATGTCCTCACAAGGACCATTAGAATCTGTACGGGTTACACTTTGTAGTGATGCTGGATTAGTGATTGTACCTGTTAGGATAGCAACCAAAGTATCGATAGCACTCAATACAACAGCACAGTCTCCGTTAGCAACACCATCAGTGATGGTTGTATCTTTAGACTGAGTTAGTGAAGTGTGACCACCAACAGTAACATCTACGTTAGTAGCAACCTCTTTAATGATGTCACGTACTGCATTGAATGCAAAGGCAGTTTCAGCCTCAGATCCAGCAGCATGAGCACCTGCAACATAAAGGTTAGCAGCATCCCATACTCTATGGTTACCACCATAACCTGTGTTATGTGCAACAACTTTAACTACATCTTTAAGATCATCTAAACAATCAGCAGAACTGTA
>Ga0098037_1000583_pt1 | contig 18184 bp, 34 predicted proteins | sample 5_EtaG_FD_75050 | JGI IMG/M metagenome (GOLD analysis project Ga0098037, IMG submission 75050) | Marine viral communities from the Subarctic Pacific Ocean - 5_ETSP_OMZ_AT15132 metaG | ecosystem: Environmental > Aquatic > Marine > Oceanic | place: Pacific Ocean | collected 2015-01-08 | reverse complement strand
TAAATCATGATAGTGATTGACGCTTATGGGTGTAGACTTTCACCTGTTATAAAGCGTACATGTCTCAAGATTCTTTTATAAAGGTTTTAGTTTTGAGACTAATAGAAAAGTCAGTAAAAAAGGAAAGTGAATAAAGTGAATAAAAAAAGAATAACGATAACAACAACAACAGGAATAACAACGATTGCAATAGATAGCATATGTGCTTACACATATGTTACATCTGAATGTGTGCAAATACACTTGAAGTCAGGTACAATATTTACCACATCTGACTTTGATGAAGTGAGAGACACATTAGAAGTGGTAAAGGAAGTGGAACAATGAGTGAAGAAAATGATACATTGGAAGAAAAACAGAATATAACAGCGAAACAATGGAATAAATTATACCGTTTAGATGAACATAATGGTGAAATCTCCTATAATAATTACGATGGAGAATATAATATTGAGTATACACCTGAAAGATTTACCACACATGAAAACTTGAATTATAGTCTTGGTGTGTGGAAAGAGAGTGAGAATAAGACATGGTTAATCGCAGAATTACCTCGTAAAGAGCATAAGGATTACATTAAAACTATAGAAAGTGATAGACCACTAAGAGCGTTGACAAAACTATGTGGTAAAAAGCATTCCTATTATGATTTAGTTGAAAGGAAAAAGAGAACAGCACATAAATTGTCGTACAACCCTCAAGGAATATATGGGTTACGCTCATTAAAAAATATAGGTTATGGTAGTGTAAAATACGCTTTGAGATTTTTTGGACATAGAGCAGGTATTGAATTGAATGACAATTTTGAAGGATTGAAATTAGTTTTAGTGGTTGATTGTATGGAATATGCCCATAACGAAAACCCTGCTGAAATAGATAGAGCGTGTCAAGCGGCTGTAAAAATAATGCACGTTTATGGTGATGCTTCACAATTCTTGAGTTTCGGTGAAGATGGTTGGAAGATTGCTCTCACTAGAACAGGTCAAGTAGTAACGAAAGTTAACATGAAAGATAATTACATAGAGATTGGTGATTACTCTGAAAACGGAGAGGTACACATGAGAGAAAAAGAAAACATAATAATAGAAGGAGGAATATAAAATGGGTAAAGCAGAAAGACAAGGATATACAAGTTGGCATAATTTAACGAAAGCAGGTGCGGTTGGCGAAGATGTTTTGTGGACTGATGATGAAATCTATCGTAGTTGCACTCTAGGTGAGTTGAGAAAAACAATAGGTACAGCGTTTCCAATAGACTTAGCAGTTGCATACACACTAGGTTCTGTGGGTAGAGATAGAGGATTAACTGTTGATGATATGGTGAATGATTACACAAGGAGAGCGACTATACTGATGAATGGAAAAGTGGGTTATGGTGAAATGCCTATTCCTGAAGCAGGTTCTTGTGGACATGATATGGTTGACGCAAATATCTACTATTTTCCACAATTAATTCATTCAGACCCTTATAGTGCAGATGCAACAAATAAATTATCTTTTAATTCATCAAGTTATCGTCTAAAAGACCAATTAACTAATGATTCATGGGTAGAAATACATGGAGAAGTACCTGAAGAAGTATTGAAACTAACAACTTTTAGATTGGATAAATCACACCAAATACATTTCGATGTTTATGAAACACTATTTAGTGATACTTTCAAGCCATTACTAGACTATCTTATAGGTTGTGGTTTTGATACATTGTCTTGTGACAGTTGCTCTTTCAATATGCGTAGTTATGAAACAAAAGGTGTGTGTGGGTATACTGATGAAGATGTAGATGAAGATGGAAACAGAAAAATATGTTCTCACCATTCCCCTTCTTATGAAACAAATTGGTGGTTGATAAAGGATAGAAGTAGTGCTGTGGGTGGTGTCAGACAGATTTGGACAACAGGTAAAGGTAATACAACAAGGAATGGTTATCACAAAAATCAATTCAGGAATAGTAATTTACTTAATGATTTACATGATGGTTGGTATAATAAAAAATGCTTAGTGACAAGTGAAGATGTGATTAGATTCAGCACGATAGCAAGACAACTTGTAAACAATTTAGATGATAAACTTGTCAAGCAACAGATAAGAAAATCACTTAACAGAATGAAGAATTGGTCGGGTAGAAACCTACTTTCAATAGATTTGGATGGTAGACCAAAGAGAGGTATACACACAAAGTATAGTTGGTCTAATTGGCAGTGGTTAGAAAATGTACACACTATGGCTAAGTATACTAATAGTAAGAATAGAAAGATTGGTGATAGAGTCTGTACCAAATGCTATTCATCAGGATATACAGATGAACAAGGTAACGGCACTTGTCAAGATACTTGTAATGAAGGTTGGATGTATAACAAATACGATACATACCACATTCACGGTAATGAAATATCAAAGTATCGTTGGATTCCTATAATGGGTAATGCAGATGGTGTGGAAAAACCACACTTGTATTGTTTTGACTCTTGGCCTCAGATGAGTATAGTTTATGCTACAGCACAAGAATTGGTGTTTGCTAGAAAAACATACGCAGAAGCAACCAACAGATTGAATGGAATGAAAATGAATGCTGATTGGGATGAGAGTCAGGGTGCAAGGTGTAGAATAACCGATGTAGATATGAAAGAAATGGGTTTCCGTATAGACCGAGTGATTCCTCGCGAAAGTTTGTGGGTTACACTACCTGCTGAAATACACCCTGAAGAGTTCAGCACAGCATGGGATTTATACAAAGGTGCATTCAACGGTAGCCCTGATTTCTTTGAAGAGTTTAAGGGTTTATTCGCTAAAGGTGGTAATTCATTTGATGTGTATAGAAAGGGTGGAAATACCTACAGATATGAAACCCTTTCTAGCCCTGATGTGATAGAAGTTGAAGAGGAAACAATAGAGGTGATGAATAATGAATGAAGCGTTTATGGAAAAGTTGAATGATAAGGTTAGAGAAATGTATGAGTTTCTGAATGAGCAGCCTAGAGAGTTGCCACCAAGAACAGCAGATTACATAGAAGGTGTGAGAGCATTACAGGCTTTGATGTCGTCTTTACACAGAGATGAGAAGCACTTACACAATGGTTGGTATGTTTCATCAAGAGTGTTAAAACAATCTTGTTATGATAATGATACTTATACATTACTTGCACATGAATTATCAGAACAGACAGGTGTACCTTTCTTCATAACTAATTCAATTAGTTACCAAATTAATGATGACCCATCACAGATGAAATGGAGTTTGAGTGGTATGTTACCACCAATAGCACAAGAAAAATCCACACATACACTAACCATGATTGCTTATGGTGGGGTCAAAGAAGGATGGTGGGGTCTAGATGAAGTAGATATTCCACCACATCACTTTGATGAACTCGACCTAGAAATTGGTGGGCCTAGTGTATGGGTGTTAGGAGATGACTATGAAATGTTACAAGGAGATGAATAAAATGCAAGACGAAGAAGAAAATGTAAATGATATGATGAATGATATGTTGAATGATATAATGCAAGGGTTATGGGATGATGTCGCTAATGAAAGTGCAGAAGTGGTGGAAGCCATCAAGACTAACAAAAGCGATTACGGCACTCTAACGCCTGATAGAAAAGCAAAGGTCAAATCTCAGAAGGCTCTCAGTCTAATCAAGGATAGACTGAAGAATAGTGTTTACCCTAGTTTACCGATTGAGTTATTGTTGTTGGAAGATGACGATGCTATTGCAGCAGCAGCACTTACTTACATAGAAGATAAGTTAGTCAATGAGTATGCTTTCATACGTGCTTGTCCTGAAGTTGCTAGACACGGTGTGATTGAATCCATCAAAGTTAGTAAAGAAACATACATGGATGAATGGAGAAGGCTTGCTACGATAATGAAAGAGCAAGACCCTAATGGATGTATGTTACTACAACCTTTCATTGATGCTACATCAAGTATGGTGCTTGCACCTAATCAGTATGCTGTTGTCGGTGAAGGACATGATGGGGTTACTGCTTCACATGGTAGACAACTATACTTTGCTTTGAAGCCTAGAGATGCAGATGCTAATGTGGCAGAATACTTTGAAGGTTTGGGTCAAGTGGAGAAGGATAACTACGAGTTAGAGTTTGTGTTTGATAGAGGTGAGAAATGGTTGACATGGACTGAGGCTTACATGCACTCAAACATCTATCTAACACAAGTGAGAGGTTCACCTGAACATGCACCTTTGATGCCACCATTTGAATATCAAGCCATAAGAAACGGTGAAGAAGTAACACTTCTTTCAGATGTTAACGGTATGATACCGAGAGGAAAGGTTGAGGTTAATCAAGTGTGGGTGGCTGAAGGATTGGAAGAAGTAGCATGGTTAGAAGAGAACATCACAAGAGAACTATGCCCTGAAGGGTTTGTTATATCACACCCTGAAGGTTCTATGTTATCTCACATATGCGCTCATGCAAGAGGACATGACATACCTTACATCGTAGGAAGTCCTGAGATTGGAGAGACATGGGTTGAAGGTTCAGCAGGTTGGGTTGCTAAAGAAGAAGGTACTGAGATTATACCAAAACCATACAATCCTTACCATGAGTCTATGCAACAAGCATTCTATGTTGGATTACAAATGTCTCAAACTAGGTATCAAAGACAACATGGTTGGTTCTCTCACTTCTTCCATCAATGGAAGGGTCAGAATTGGAACGGTACTAAATGTGCTGTGTTAGCAGGTGCGTTTGCAGGTTGGGTTGTGAAAGCAGCCATGTCAGTATGTCTTGGAGAGATGAGGCATATCTACATCAATCCTACCATCGCACAAAATGGTTACATCGAAGTTCCCGCTGTATTACATCTGTTGTGTGGCGACCACTTTGAAGGATTCAGTTTGAAGAACAGGCAACATTACTTTGCTAGTGTAGAGAATCAGAATCCATCATATTCTGATATGAAGGCAGCACTTGAATGGTGTGCTAAATATTTCAATAATGATAACATAAAATGGAAGAATGGTTTTGGTGGAAGTAATTGGAAAGAGTGTGCTTTGAAGGCTGCTGAAGTAGCAGGTATCATAGATACTTTTGTGAATGATATGAGTGAAGAGAATCTTAAGGCAGTATCATTAGCGGTTAATTCCTGTGAAACATGGCAACACAACAATGGTAGTTTGTTCAACAAGTTCCTACATCATACAGCATTGGATTATGGAACAGGTGCTTTCCCACATGATAAGAGGGCATTGGCTTCTATGATGAGAACATGGGAACTAGCAGAAAAGATGTTCACCGAGGACAATGGAGGATTGAAAGATACATCATGTGATTGGGGAGAGTTGTTTGGTTTCTTGAAGGGAAAGAACCCTGCTTATTGGAGAAACAACTTCATGGGTAGTTCGTTTGAAGTACCTGAGTATCTGAGAGATGTGGTAAAGAAACTACCACAGGATGCTAGACACATACCTAGTAAGTATTCTAATGGTAAAACACCTGCATTCATACCTTGTGGTTCTGATGACTGTGCAATATGTAAAGACTTGGATATAGTTATCTTGGCTAATGCAATCGGTGGTTTTGATTACACAAGTATGTTCTTTAATCCTGTATCACCATCTGTGTTCTTACCACTACCTGAGAGTAAATCTTCTCAGTTAACATATCATGTGTGTGGTATGATACAGAATAAAAAGTACAATGAAATAGATGCTCAGATGTTTGTTAATGCTTGGAATGGTATAGATAAGAATGACCCTATGTTAGATGTGTTGATAGGTATGATGAAAAAGATGTTGAAGATACAAGCGGTAAAAGGAAAAGATACTGAATGGATGGTAGACTTTAATGAATTGAATAAGGATGGTGATGAGTGATGGTTAGTAAGATGAGTTGTCATACAGGAAACCCACTTGTGTTTGAGGCACAAGGAATCAAAGTGTATGCAGGTGGTACATCTAGGCAAGGTGCATGGACAAGAATGAAGCCTTATCCTGATGTAGCAATTGGGCCTGTTGATGTTATGCCTATGAAGATAAAGAGAGATGTATTGCCTGATGGTTGGACTTGTAGTGATAAGATTGACACAGGAAAAATACCACACATGATAGGTATTGATTGGCCTGACTTTAGCATACCTGCTAACTTAGGTAAGGACTTTTGGATAGCGTTGGTTGATGATTTCAAATCTAATAATGTAAAGACTGTCTCTACATCATGTATGGGTGGACATGGGAGAACAGGTGTGCAGTTAGCCATACTCGCTCACTTAATGATACCCGCAAAAGACCAAACTTGGAAAGATGTTGCAGAATTAGTTAATTACATTAGAGATAGTTATTGTACACATGCGGTAGAGAACTTTGCTCAACAACAATATATTGCAGATATGATTGATATACCTGTTGGAGATACCTTGTTCGTACAATCTAATAGTAAAATTGTATGGGATGACATCTCTATGGAAAGCATCTACGATGAATTGGCTGAGTCAGACAATAAGAAGAAGAAGAAGAAAGGCAAGAGTCGAAAGAGGAAGGAAAGAAAAGCAATAGATGGTGTAGAGTTTAAGAAAGGTGGTAATCAATCTAAGTTAGGTGATTATGTTAGTAAGAGTAAACCAAAAGATGATTGCATTCAAAGGGGTTATGTTTTGTGTGATATGTTAGAATCATCTGATGAATATAATAGATTCATGTGGTTTGAAAATAAGATGTATTATGAGAATATTGAGTCATTAGAAGAAATATTTGGTGTGTTATTACCTGTGCATGACATCAATGAATGCGACAAAGTAGGTATGTGTATACACTGTGGAGAGGAATACATGATAATGGAAATGCACCATAATGAATGTAAATATTGTATAGCAAAAGATTTGGGAATAAAATTAGATTATGAGAAACAAAAGATTCTAGGGAAGTCAGCCGCTTTCATAGAGGTAGTGTGGAATGGTGGAGGTGTCACTATGAAACCACTTAGTGACACGGATTACTTTAAGGAACAATGGGAAATGATTGGCCCGTACCTTAAAGACAGTGGTAAAAAAAAAGGAAGTGAAAAAGAATGGAAAATGATAAAATGAATAGAATGCAAGTGAAATGTAACTACGATAGTGGTATGATGCACATACAAGTTGTGTGTGATACTCAATCTGAGTTAAGTAATAGGAAGTACGGGTATACTGATAGAATACCTTGTGAAAATAAAGTGAGTCAATACTTACGTTCACAAGACCCTGAGTTTGAATCAGCAGCGAATACAGGTAAGAACTATGTGGGTATGTCAGCCTTAGTTTATCCTGAACATACTATTGGTGGACAGCCTAGTGTGCAGTTGTTGATACATGGCTCGGAACATAACCATCCACAAGGTATGGTGTGTTCAGTTGCTATGAGTAAGAAAGATATTATTGATTTAGTGAAGTATCTAAGAAGTGTTGATATGTTAGTTGAACAACGAGGTCTACCTATTACACCTATGGAGGAAGAAGAATGAGTGTAAGAGAAATGACATGGATTGCTTGTTTTGTTGCATCAGAACATCTAAACAAATATCGTAAACAAACAGTTAGAGACATGATAGAAAGTACATCATGTGATACTGTCGTTGATTTCTTTGAAGCATATCAAAGAACTTTTGATATTAGTATGAGCGAACAAATTGATTATTGTAATGAGATTGAAGAGGAGATGGAAGAATGATTGATACAGACAAATACGAAGGACACATGGTTGGTTATTATTTTGAAGGTTCAAACTTTGACATGGAACATCTCACTATGTACGATAGTGATGGTAATGAATTAGGCGTGTTAAAATCAAACAATAAAACATTAATGGGGGGTATTCCATTTCTGAGTTCGACCATAGAAATAATGTGTGATGCACCACTTCTCTTAGCAGAAGTCAAGCGGTTGCAGATATATAAGAAAGCATGGGATGAATTATACGAACACCATAATGACGAGACAGAACTTGGATGGGAAATGCAAGAACTAATGGATAAGACAATGAAGGAGGAAGATGAATGAATGAATATAGTATAATCATATGGGATAAGATGCCTGAAAACTTTGATGAGGATGAAGATGAAATCCGAGACTTTGAGCCTGATAGAGATTTTAATGTAGACAATCTTATTCATGCGGTAAAATATTTTGAAAGTGTCTCAGATGTGTATTGTAAGATTTTACTTCGTTACAATGACCCTTATGATTATCGTTGTATTCCCGATGTGCTAATGGATGAATGGGGTGAAGAGGAATGATTGACACAGACAAATACGAAGGACATACACCTGCACCGTGGTATCTAATAGGCGCTCAACAAATAGTGTATGATAAAGACAATAATCCTATTGCTGAGGTAGAATACTTTGCACAAGAACACCACTCGTATTACAATAAGGCACTCATAACAGACGCACCACTTCTCTTAGCAGAAGTCAAGCGGTTGCGTGAAAGAGTAAAGACTGAAAAGAATCTAAAATTATGGGAGAAGTCAGAAGTAAAGCAGTTGCGTGAAGAGAATCATGTCTTGCGAATGATTGATTGGGAATACGAAAGAGTGTGGGAATGGCTCATGGAGAATGCCGACCATACTTGTAGGAAGTTGTTACTTCTCATAGAAGAATGGAAAGAAGAAGATGGCTTAGTTACAATTGATGGTAGGACATACGAGAAGGAGATGATTGAATGACGTGGGATAGTGTAAGTGAGCCAACAAAATACGCAGTATTAGTATGGGATGTGAAGCCCGAAGATTTCCCCTTTCTCGGTTGTATGGATAGAGAGTTTAATACAAACTCTCTCACTGAGGCAACAAAAATCTATGAAGGATTGACGGATGTGTTTGCTAAGGAACTAATGCACTACTACGAATACGAAACAGAAGGTTGGAACTCTTGTGGTGATTGCTTAATGAGCGATGGGGGTGAAGAAGAATGAACTTAACGGCAGATAGTGTAGACCATCATGGAAACATTACTATGGGAAAAGACACATATAATGTGCATACTCATAGTATGACTTTTATGATTGAGGGTTATCCTTTCACACCTTTTGATTGTGTGATTGAGATAAGTGGATGTAATACATGTGGGGAGAATACCATCAACTTACCATGTGATGAAGATGAAGATGGAGAAAAAGAATTAGTTGTATGTAAAAAATGCAACACACTAAAATTGAATATAACGGAAGTGAAAAAGTGAATGAAGGAGAAATAGATTGGATGAATAACAGTATGATGCAGTATGTGAAAGATACATTTGAGGGTATGAGAATAGACTCGGTGTGGTTTCCTGAAGGTGGTGGTTTCATTGTCAAGAAGGTTGAGGATAAAAAAGTCAGCCTTGTCAGATGTGTAAACTACAGCACACCTATGAAAAACGTAACAGGATTGAAATTGTTACTGTTTGATTTAGGGTATAGTTTCACAGATGAAGATGCACAATGGGATGATGTACCATTGAATGAAGAAGATATGGATAAGATGAATGAAGATTACAATAACACAATTGTGGCTTCATGGAGAACAAGTAGCGGCTTTCCACTATCTGAGATTGATGGTTTGAAATACTTCCCTAAGATTGTACACACACAAGAAGTGTTGAGTGAGGATGGAGATATAACTGAGTTGTATCATTGGGCTGTACCTTTGAGGTGTCCTGAGACAGATGAAGAAGTAATAGTTAACCCACAGGATTACTCACTATTGTATGGTGCGGAGGCTTTGCATAGAGTCTCACATGAGGGAATAATATACCAAGCACACACAAGAGGGAAGTTGGCTGAGTTAATTGAGTTGGGTGAGTATGATGCTTCCAACTACAAGACGTTGGGTTTCACACTTGATGGTGAGAATATACCTGAGTGGATGATAGGACAGCATTGTGAGATGATAGTGATTGATAGAGGTGAGGAAGAGTGAGTATAAGAGAAGCAATAGAATGGAATATAAGAAAAATGAAAATAAGAGATGAACATAAGGAATATAAACCCACAAAGAGAATGAAAACGAATGAAAGAATGCGTGTAGACGTTTGTGGGGTAACAATAGATAAACTACCAAACGGAGAAGCAATTGACCGTTTCTTTATCTATTGGACTAGCCCGTTTAACGAAGAGTTGATAGACAGACACATGGAAAGTGAGGATGCTCACAACCCATATGCGTTGAGAAGCATCAACGATACAATCACATACAACGATGGGACAACTGTGAAAACTGATTCTTTGTGGTTAAAAGGTGAAAACACAAGCATTCCTAAATGGGCTTGTAGTGCTATGATTGCTTACTGTGAACAGGAGGAAGAGTGAATGTTATCAAACACAAGTTTAATCGGTTTATTTGAGTTTCAAAATAAATACGCACATGTTGAAGGATATATAGAAGATATGAAAACATTGATACAGGTATTGATGGATGCTGAATGGGAAGATGAAAAGAAACTCATAGAAAAAATGGAAAGAGAGCATGAGATAGAAAAACGAAAATTGATGGATTGGTTGCCATATCATTACGATTGCCACCATACGGAACAAGATATTATTGATGGTGTTGATGTTTGTATAGGTGAGAATCCATATGCTGAAAGTGAAGAAGAATCGAAGTATGTAGTGAATATTAAGGGTGAGAGTTTCATACATCGTGTGTTACTTGATTTAAGAGCAAGAACTTTACTTTCAAAAGCACATTTGGATTATGAAGATGAGTGTAAAAGTTATCGTTATGGGGATTATACTCATGGTGATGGTTACTATGATTTTTATGGTGATATACAAGACAGACTAAAACAAATAGATAGTGCTATTGAAAAGGTGATAGCATGAGGGGTAAAATACGGTATGAAGTGGATAACATGTCATCCGAAGCAAAACATAGCCTTGCATACTATCTCCAAGAGATATGGATTAAGTATGAGTTAGATGAGATAGACCAAGATGAGTTGATTGAGAAATTAGAGTGGCTTGTGTATTGGACAGGGGTGATGCAAGAATGAGTGATGGAAGAGGTCAAGAATATTTAGACGAAAACTTTTGTTCACATGATGATGTTTACATTGATGATTTTTACGTTATAGAAGAAATAGTAAAAGGTAAAAAATATATGAATGATGTGCATGTATCTATACGTTGTCAAAATTGTGGAAAAACACAAGAGCGTACTTTAGACTTAGAGCAGATAATAGACGATTTAGATTTGGGGTGGGTTGAATGAGATTTAAGAGTGTGAAACACGCTGAGTATGAAATACTGAAAGCGATAATGGCTACAAGAGTAGAAGGAACTTTCCATGAGACGATTGAAGGAATAAAAATGATTGGTGTTCCCTCGAATGATAAGGTTGCTGAACAGAGATTCAATAAAGCGGCTAGTAATATAGTCAAGGTAATATCGAACATGGCGGAAAAGAGAAGTAAATATCTACCTGAAGAACATCCTGAGTATGGAATGGACATTAAAGAAGTAAGAAGTAAAATGAGGGCGGAAGCATGAGTAAGAAAAGCAAGTGCAAAACATCACACCCAAGAGTAAAAGGAGAAAATAAATGTCGTATATGTGGTTATGTATATGGTGCGTAGGAGAGGAAAGAAATGAATGATGAAAGATGTACCTTATGTTACGAAGATGCTGTCTTTTCTAGCAATACTGCTGTGGGAGAGAGAGCATTTTGTAGTGAGAAATGTTACTGTGAGTATATGGCTCTCCCGTACAAGGGTAAAGGATATTATGGAATGGATGTGGAATAATGAAAGAGATATGGAGAACACCTAGTTTAGAAGGTAAATGGAAAGACGGAAAAGGACACGTTGTATTGAGCGTAGTGCCTTATTATCAAAGAGTGTGGGTTGATATGAGGATGCACAATATGGAGAGAGAAGGAACATCACACACAAGCCGAGGCTTTAGGCTAACGATAGGTCAAGCAGAAAACCTGTTGGGGCAACTTGCAGTTGCTATTGATAAAGCGAAAGAAGAAGAAGAGAAAAATAAAAGAAAAGGAGATGAATGAAAATGAATGAAAAGGAAATAAGAGCAAAGATAGAAGAAATGCAAAGGGAGATTGGTTATCTTGAAGCACAGATATATGATTGTCTAGATGATTTACACAAACTAAAGGAGGAAAAAGAATGAATAAAATAGAAGAAGAAAAGTTCAGAAAGATGGGAGAAGCACATGGGCGTTTGTATCAAGCAAAAACCCATGTTAAAGATTTACAACAAATCTATGACACAGTCAACGGTAGTTTATATTTGGCTAAATTACAACTTGACATCTATGAAGAACTAAATCAAAAAGCGATAGATGAATATCATGCAAGTTTAGGGGTGATTGATGAATGAATGAAGAGATAAAAGAAAAATTGAAAAAATTGAAAGAATATGAAGCACAAGAAAGAAAGCAGAAGAGATGGCAGCCGTACAAAGAGATGGAAAGAGAGTTATCACACATGTATAATTGTAAGACTGAACTGCATGATGCAGCGTGTCAGCAAGAAAGGGCTGGTGAAATCTCTAGTGATTTCGGGTTGTATCTAACAACACACGGCTCGGCTGACATATGGGATGCTTATGAAGAACTAGAGAAGCAAATAGAAGCGAAGGAGAAAGAACTTGAAGAACTAGATGAGCGTTTAACGGAGGAAGAAGAGTGACTGAAGAATGGACAGATGGCTCAGGTAAAGCACTTTCAAAAGTTGCTAGTATGCTGACGAAAGAAGAAAACCAAAGACACACAAAAGACGATGACTATTTTTCAGACCCTCGATTGTATGTTCAAGATTTGAACACAGGTGCAGCGTTGATGATTACGCCTGAAACACATGAGGGTGGAAAAACTCAGGGTCGAGGTTACAGGAAATGTAAATCTGTAAGACAAAGAATGCCACACAAGGTATCACCTAAGTTACAAGTATCGGTGTTGTTAGATATGCTAGTAGCACAACTTGTGCCTAAGGGTGAAGATAGAGTTGGCCCACTTGCAGAAGCAGCATACAGGAGAATAGTTGATGCTATGTTGGAAGCACAACAAGCAGATGATTGGTTGAAGCAGAATGCAAAGCATAGCAAGAAGGTGAATGAAATGATAGAGAGGCTACAAGAGATGACATGGGTTGAAAGAAAAGGCGACTCTTTAATCAAGGTAGACATCGTGAAACTTGACGAGGCTAAGATGACAGCAGAGATGTTAGAAATGGAAGTGGTTGAATGAAAATTGAATGGTATGATACAAGATATTTGATATGCCCTGTTTGTAATGAATGTTCACCCGCATGGCTTTATCTTAAAGATATTAAATCGTGGGTAAAAACGCACCATAAAAAGTGTGATGCAACGAGTTTCAAAGAAGAAGGATATGTTGAGGTGGTTAAATGACTGAATTAGAAGCCCGCCCTAGAATGCACATATGTGGTAATGGAAAGTTTTTACAAGATTTGAAAAAAACTCATGTAATGGAATATCTTATGAAATATAGTGATTGTGATGTAACATTAGATGTGTTGAGAAAGGAAGATGGTACTTCATATGGATGGGTTATGAAAGAGAAGGTGATTGAATGAGTGATGAAGAAAATTGGGATATTGATATAAACTTAATTCAAGACCATAATGACCCATATTGGACAAAAAATCTACGAGGAATGCTCGGTATGATAGACCAAATTATGAGATTTGTGGGGCATGATGAAGAAGAGTTTAGAAAACAGATTGCTGACTTCATGTGGAAGGTGCTTCAGGAAAACTTGAATGCTACCACTGAACCAAGACATGAAAATGAAATGGAACATTGTGGTACGTTCCCTAAGTTCAAAGGGGAGACAGGTATCAGCCATCTGATTGCAGATGCCTACCCAAGAAGTAGTCCAACTATTGATGCATTCAACGCTTCACGCCAACCCTAAATGACGAAGCATGGATTGTACCTTATCATTTTGTTCATCGGCTCTTTCATGTAGAAGTTGTTCTTGAGCAAGACTCATAGGCACTTCATAATCAAAGATTGGTTGTGTGAAATCATCGAAAGGTAAGTCATCAACTCTACGGGCAAAAGATTCTTTTTCATCATCAGAAATGGTGTAATCTCTACCTAGTTTATCGGGTTTCCCTCTTGCTAAATAAGCCGCCTCGCTTTTGTCCTCAGGATGGTAAAACATAGGGTCATGTAAAATTGCTTTTCCTCTACGAGAAGAATCTCCTGTGATTGAACTGATTGGAACACCTTTTTCGGGGTTTATTTCCATCCAATTAGGAGGCTTGACATCAGCAAGACCTAACGCTTGAAGTAATGCACCTTTATCGCCATGTCTATACAAAGCGTCTGCTAATGCTCTACCTCTCAAATTATCAGCATGTCTTGACACCCCTTCTTTCAAAGGAGAGCCTTGTGTTTGCTCTGAAAGTATCGGTGCGTTATTACCCATCCTTGATTCTATATTATTATCGAAAGGTAATTTTTGGACAATTGGGCTTTGCCCTGAGAAGATTGGAACTTGAGGTTTTAATAATTCATTGAAGTACATATCACCTAATGTATTTGCACCGCCCACCTTAGTGACGTTAGGTTCACCCTCTTTTCGATATACCATCTGATTTTGACCCTCTCCAAGATAAATGCCCTCAGAAGGTTGAAACGATTTCAGCAGCAACCATGCTTGCTCAAATGCTTCACTCATAGTGTGTCGTAAACGTGTTGTATAATAGAGATTTCTAATGATAAATGGGATAAATACGAGATTCTTTTATAAAGGTTTTAGATTTGAGACTAATAAAGAGTGTGAGAAAATGTCGAAAGGAATAAATTATGAAAGAAATTGTACAAAAATAAAAGAAGATGGATATAGATGTGGTAAATCGTTTTACTCAAAAAGAAAAATAAAACTTTGCGATGAATGTAGACTCTCTCCCGACAACAAGACCTTAAAGTCAAAAGCAGGTCTTGTAAGAAGCACTAATAGGTACGTTAAGAGTGGTAACGATGAAAAGATAAGAGATTTCATAATTAACTTAATGGCCGCACATGAAGATGACAAAAAAACTATTGCTGGGATGAAGAAAGCAATAGAATCACTAAGTAATAGATTGACATTTTTAGAGGGTGATGTAGAACAGGCTGCTGAAAATCTGAAACTTGGTAATGATATTGAAAAGTTAAAAAGACAAAATGTTGTCAATGAAAATAAAATTAAATCTTTGACAAAATTGATTCATAAAATGAAGAAAGGTGAGTGAATGGGTTACTTATTTGATGCTAATGAATACGCTAGTAGACTATGTTTAGAATTAGGTCTAAAACATTTTGATATGTGGAAAATATTAAACAACTATAACTTAATATTAAAACATGATATTTGGGTATCTCAAAGGTCTAATAGAGGTTTATTAGTAGACTGTGTTTATCTATATTGTAAAAAGGAAGGGTTGGATATTAGTATAGAAGCGTTAAAGAGAGCAACTAAAAAAGAGTTCGGTGTCAGCACACAAGCAAGACCTAGTAAATGGTGTGATAACAATGAACTTCAATTCCTTATCTAGTCTGTATGAAGAACACAGATTAGGTAGGAAAGACCCTTTAGTTAGTAAATTAAAAAATATACCCGACCATGAATTACGTCATGCTTCAACACTATTGTTTGGGGAAGATGTAAACGTATGGGGTTATCAAAAAATGATAACACATATAGCAAAAGAGATGGGTATGTTTACAGAAGTAGTTAGTGATATAGCATCAACTAAAAAAGAATTAATTTCAAATCTATCTAGTGAAAGTATTGGTAGTGGTAAAAAGTTCTCACTTACTGAAGCAGCGAATACATTACGAGCATTTTCTCAAGGTGAAATGAGTTTTATGGATTGTGCTAAACTGATGAACCAAATAGAAGCAAAGTTATTTTGGTCTACATTACTAGGTGCAAGAAAACCAATAACAAAAGAAACATTCATCTTGAACACATTAAGAAATGGTGTAACTAAAGGAAACATATTAGAGAATAATTACAAAGGTAATGATTTCCAATTGAATAAAGTGATTAATATTATGATTCATACACCACACTTAATGAGTACAGACAACCATATAATATACAAACGTAGACCGCTAAAGAGGTGGACAGATAAAATTATATTAACAGAATATAATAATGGTTATGTACAATTAATAGAAGGAAAAGGCAATAGAGTCTTAACTACATATGATGATTTTATTATTGAACATACAATAGACGGGGTGGTATATGATGTATACTTTTTCAATGATAAAGAATTAGATTTAGTAAATAGGTTAGATAAATTAAACAATAAGAATATACTAGAAGATTATATTATTTGTTTCCCAAAACCTATCCCTTCATGGATGATAGTTGAAGAGTGGGCTAAAAGCAATACTGTTAGATTTCCTAATATGAAAACATATGAACCACATACTTTAGGTGGTTATTTATTAGTGCTAAACGATTTAATAAGAAGCGTTAGGATAAGCCATTACTATGCAAACGAGTTCACTCTAAAGATAGGTATGGAGATACTTGATGGTACTGATTTTATGTTATGTGGTGAAATAGAAATAAATGATGCAGATGAAAAAGGGTATTTCTATAGAACTATGTCTAAACATGGTGTAGAGAATCAGATAAGAAAGGAAAAAGTTTCACTTAGTGATGATAAATGTATAGTGATGGATATTACTTCTCCTAGTTTTGATATAACAACTAGAACATTTAGACAACCTACATTCTTCAACTTCGATTCAGAAAAAGGTATAGGTGAAATATCACAACTAGTAGATGTGATGGTGTAAACATGGCTGATGAAAGTTATTGGATAAATATAGGAAGGATGTTTCATACACTCAACTTTCATTGTTTTTTGAAAAGACGACCTAATTCAAAACTAGGTTATCATTTACAAATGAAAGTTGTAAATCCCCATGATGATGTACAAGGAAATCCTTTAGCAACAATCTTAGGAAGTAAAAAAGAAGAATATACTTCCCGTAACGATTTAAGGAAGATTATTTTATTCATTGAAAAGATAGATAATTCATATGCTTTGAACCTTAAAGTTAAAGAAAAAACAAATTATAAATTGATAAAATACTGTTTAGATAACCCACCGAATTATGAAAATTGGGATGCTTTTGTGGCTTGGGTTGAGGAAGTAGAAAAACAAATTAACAAAATTGACTTTATAAACTAGTAACATTCTTTTATAAAGGTTTTAGTTTTAAGACACACTAATGTGGGCCGAGAAGATAAGACCGAAAAATGTTGATGAGTTAGTAGGTCAAAATATATTTACTGATGATTTGAGAAAATGGGAAAATATTAATGATGCACCAAGAGCCATAATATTAGCAGGGCCATCAGGAACAGGAAAAACATCAGCAGCCTATGTTGCTGCTTATGAGTTATTAGGAGACTCTTTCAATGAGCATAATTTCACAATAACAAATGGCTCAGACGAAAGGGGCATTGACTTTATCAGAACTGAATTAAAAAAACTCATGCGGATAAAACCTATAGATGTAGAAAGAAAGATAGTAGTTATTGATGAGGCTGACGGTCTTACCCCTTCAGCCCAAGATGCTGCTAGACAAATAATAGAAACATATTCTCACAATGCTTTAGTCATTCTAACTGCTAATGAGTTAGAGAAACTAAGACCTGCCATACAGTCTAGGTGTACTGTTTACAATTTCAGACCTGTTGTTCCTAGCATTGGTGCTGGTAGATTATGGGAAGTGTTGAGAGAAGTGGGTGCAACGGATGAAGTTTTAGAAGCATGGACACCACATCTAATACCCCTTGTGGAAATGATGCAGGGAGACATGAGAGGTTGTATGAATCTTTTAGAATCTGTAAGTCCTGAAAAAGAATCACTAGGTAAGAGATTGGAACATTTATCTAATCTAGAATCAGAAGATGGTGCTGAGTTTATTTTAGACGGTAGGTACATGAAACTTAGAAACTCATTACACAAAAAACTGAATGAAGGAATGCCTTTGAGGTCAGTAATGAGGAAACTGTATTATGATGTAGAAAAACAGTTTTCAAGAAATGAGTCCGACAAGGACAAACTATTCGATGCTATGGCGGCTTACGGTCAAATTATGGACAAGAAATATGTATGGCCGATGTCCGACAAAGCATTCTGCGACTATATGGTGGCAACAATAAGAAAGGAAGTAAAATAAAAAAAAAGAGGAAAAAATATGAATAATG
>Ga0098037_1000580_pt1 | contig 18194 bp, 30 predicted proteins | sample 5_EtaG_FD_75050 | JGI IMG/M metagenome (GOLD analysis project Ga0098037, IMG submission 75050) | Marine viral communities from the Subarctic Pacific Ocean - 5_ETSP_OMZ_AT15132 metaG | ecosystem: Environmental > Aquatic > Marine > Oceanic | place: Pacific Ocean | collected 2015-01-08 | reverse complement strand
TCGTGCGTAAACGGTTTATCACGGTCATTACCGTGTACAATATAACAATCTAATCCCATTATTCTTCTCCTCTACTTATTTTATTTAAAGTTTCTAACCGTCTTTCTCTTCTTTCATATCGGCGTATAGCCTCTAATCTAGCTGGTATAACTTTAGTAGCGTTACAAAAATCGCAACACCTACCCTCAGCTAACGGCTCGGCGTTATGCCCTTGATTCCAGTAAGCATTACCCGTAGGGTCACGGTGTATATCTATGTCTCTAGGACAAAGGTTACAGTTTAATACTTCTTCATAATTATATTCTGTAGTCATTAGTAGTCTGCTCCTTCAAAATAGTTATCTACTTTGGGGTGTTGACCCTGAAAAGATTGTATAAACATTCTATCGTCTATAGCCTTAGCTCCTTCAACCACAACCCTAATTTTCTCGGTATATTCCCAATCAGGCTCTAGTAAATCAGCTTGTGCTTTTGTTAGTATTTCCGCTATCGGAGTGACTGCGTCATCCTCTCGTAAGGCTAGTACGACCATTGGTCTACCGTTGCTTGTTTCGGCACCAACTAAAACTAATTTATCAACGTTGTGTTCAACCATGCTTAGTTTTTCGTAGGCTTTTTGTAATACGCTTTTACTCATAGGTTATCCTCCTTATTATTAATTAACCTAGTATTATAATAAGTAGGGTCGTAAGGCATGTAAACCTTAGTCCTTAACATAATAACCATCTTTAAGAGTACCTGTACGGTCTTTTATTTCGTTATGTGCTACCTCTAAACAGTGGGTAGCACTTAAACCATGCTGATGTGCCATTAATATTAACACCACCATACAATCACCAATAGCGTCAGCTATTTCCCACAGATCTTGCTTACTTATACCGTTAGCTAGTTCACCTACCTCTTCGGTAAGTTTTATCATTTGACTACTTTTAGCTTGTATGTCTGTAGGGTCAACGGGCAATAGTCCTCGGCTGTAACCCCAATCAACTATGTTAGTGATTGGGATCCAGTTATCTTCGCGTATGTCTTTCATGACCAACTTACAAACTCGAATCTGGGCTCAACGCCTTCAAAGTCTTCTGACATAAACCTAGTAGTATTTCTAAGTTCTTCAGCGTAGTCGTTATCAACGCTACAGCTTTCGCCGTCTTCGTCATAACCTAGTATCAATAGCTTACCCGCCAGGGGTTGCGCATACTCAGCTAACTTACAGTATCTAGTATCATTACGGTATAAACCCTCGTCATCAACTATAGCCATATGTTTATCATTTAAAGTAATAATATCAATAGTGCCACAGTCTATAACCGCTTTACTACTACCCAATATAGAGCCGTACTCATCTACGGCTAAATCAACTATACTAGTGCTTTGGTCAAAAGGGTCAACCATAAAGGCTTTATAAGTTTTATTACTCATCATTAGCCCCCGTTTTAGTTTTCATCCATGCCGTAGTAATATCTACAGCTTCACGTCTACCTAAATTAGGGAATATCTGTTTAAGTTTAGACGGAGCACCGTACATATTCATACCACCTTGCATAGTGTCGAGTAAATCAAAATAAGGTTGATACTCGTTATTATTAGTGTTATTAGTTTGTGTCATATTTTTCTCCTATGTAAAATTAACTAACTATTAAATAATATAAACGGTCAAGTTTGATGTAAACCTAACCTCTAAAAAGATATTTGAGGTTATTTATAACATCTTTACTCAAATGTTTAAGGTGTTTGGGTATATTTTTATTAGTGGGGTTATCTGGTATTCTTTCACCAGTATCCTCGTTTTCTAGCACGCTTTCTAGTACGCCTTCTTTATTAATCTTAAAACTGTTACGTATATCTTCAGTCATAACTACCTCCCTATAGTTTTAGTATCTTTGAGTGTTATGTATTGGTACGCCCCCTTATTATAAGCGGGGGCTGTAGATTTCTTGCGTAAGGTAGCTAACTTTTGTGCTGCTACTTCACCACAACTTAAACAGGTAGAGTACCCTAGCCTAAGTCTAGCTTCGGGTACTTTAACTCTACAGACGCTACATAGCATTATGCTTAGCCTCAACGCCAGTAGGTACGCCGTAAGCGTCAGTCTTTAATTTACCGAGTAAACTAAACTGCTCTAACGCTAACTTAACAATAGTAAAACTACCGTAAAGTGAAGCACACTCTAGACCGTCGTCGTTATTTTCTAAATAAAATTGCACCGCTTTTTCAAGGGTGGTTATCGCTTTATTAATATCGTCTTCCATACTTTTCCTCCTATATTATTTAAAGTATAGGTAAAGTATATATAAGATTAAGGTTGATCACTACCTTTTATCAAAATCTTCTATATGAATATTAAAGCAGTGAATAAAGCGGTCGAACAAGGTATTAGGGTTCTCTATGTCTGGGCGTAAAAAAGCGTCTGTTGAGTGTGTTTCTTGTAGAGTATAAGTTCTTACTTTACCTTTACGATTACGCAAATTAGCTTTTTTGATTGCTTCTTCATAGGTATCTGCTTCTATCTTGTGCATCTCGACGTTGATAGTTGTGTACGGGACGTACCATGTCTTTGTCTTTTCTTTGGTAATAGGTTTTTTGAGTCTTTTACCGTTATTAAATATTAAACTTAAAGCCATACTAGTATATTACCTAGAACTTAAAATATGTAAAGCTTAGTCGTAATTTCCTAATAACCAAAATACCAGTAAGTAGCGGTCACCGGACAGTACTGCCTTACCCCTGTGCATGTGAGTAAAGCTAGGGAAAAATAAAGCATGACCGTTAGGTAAAGGGTCAACTGTGCCACGGTTAAAGAAGTCAGTACCCCCGCCCTCATATCCACCAGTATTAAGAGGCACCACCACCGAGATATCTGCAGACTGGTCATGGTGCCAAGCTCCCTCAACCTTTTCTTTAGGGTTGTAGTTAGCTATCTGTATGCTACCTGGACGTACTGAATAACGTTGCCACACAGCGAAAAATATAGGATTCAAAACATTTTGTACTACCGACCACAACATATCATGTAGTACGGGCACATTATCAGCTAGAGTTATTTCAGGTATCTGTCGGTAGTAGTCCTCAGTATCATTAGGTTCAAACTCTAAGTTGTAAGCGTTGTTAATATTTTTTATTTCATCTATCAACATGTCGCAGAACTCTTGTGTAAATAACGGTACGCTGTATACGTCGTTCACTAGTTGCTTAGGGTAGTTAGTAAGTTCAGTTTCTAGGTCGTACTTACCGTCATTTACCTCAAACTCTTTTATTTCTTTCATGCTACTTTTAACTAACTCCCATGTAGTTTTATTAAGCATCCAATCACTTTTTATACCTAGCATAGTATTCTTTAATAAGTAGGGGGCTGAGTATAAGTCTTTTACTTTTTCATCATTCAATAGTTTCACTGTCTCCTTCTATTATTTTACCCGCTGGTAATATACCGCCAGTTTCATAATATAATTCTTTTAAACGTTCTAATATTTGTTCTTTGTTCATAGTCTCTACTTTATTAACTACTAACTCACTACGGTTAATGTAAAGTCCTGCTGCCTTACCCCTAGCCACTTCCGCAGTTACCGCAGCAGACCAAGCACCGTTACGCACCGCACCTTCCCTTATATCTTTTAAATCAGTTAAGTGGGTACTAAGGTCAAGTTCTACCTTTTTGGCTGCTTTTTTCTGTAAAGATTGTATACGTTCACTCACTAGCGGATTAGCTTTACTGTCAAGCATACTCCCCGCTCTAGCTGCATTCTTTTCGCTATATCCCGCCCCAACTGCAGCTTCTTTTTTACTCATACCTTTAGCTACGTTCTGGGCGTACTTCTCTTGTCTTGGTGTTAACTTTTTCTTTTTAGCCATGCGGGTAAACTATTTTATATTTAGGTAGATTTCTTAAATGTTCAGGTATGTCTTTTTTTCTGTGATAGTTTTGTTGACTAGCGGAGCTACCTTTATGTTCTATAATACTTTTATTCATTTCAATTAAACCGTCGTTGACTACTCTGTTTTCGTATTCTCTATTAGCAGTAAGTTCAAGTTCTTCTACTAGTTCTGCCTTACTTAGTATGTCTTGTTCAACGCTGTAAGCTGGAGTTCTAAGTATGTTATTAAAGTCACGGTCTATTGTTGAGTCACCTAAAAAGAAACGTTTTCTATGGCTGGTGTAAACTCTACCTACTGAGCTTTCGGTTATTTTGCCTGTTTGGTACACATGCAGTACACTATGACAATCATTAGCATGGTGAGTGATAGGTTCACCACAGACTAAGCAAATTTCTTCTACACCCTCCATACCCTAATCCTACGTTCATCTTCCTCATAAACTATACGAGTGGTAAGGTTTATTGAGTTGCGAGTACCATATCTACTGGCAGCGATACGTACTCGTTGTACCGCTAAATCATCAGGTGCAGGATAACTCATACTGTAACCTGACTCTATTAATTTATAAAAGTCGTACTTGTTATTAGTACCACCCTCCCTAGTAGGTAGTGGTAGATCCGTCTCTAAAGTCATTTAAAAACTCCTTATAACTAGCAGCTTTACTGTCATAGATAGCGTGTATCTCATCAAAACAAGGGTGATTATCATCAGTGGGGTAACCCATACTGTTTATTTCCGCTATCCTTTTTTCTTTCCAATTTATATTATCCATATACTTTACTATACCTATACTTTTGTGTGATGTAAAATTTATTTAGTGAATCACCTCAGGCACAACCCTGACTCTAACAAAGTGATAATTACTGTGTTGTGTGTGATTCTTTATGGCTTTTAACATAGCCTCCATTAACTCTGGTGTATTATCTTGTAGCCAAGCGTAGATATTAATTTCGTTAAGTAAAAGATTTAAATACTTAGGATGGTTTTTATTTACTTGTACTTCAAGTTTCATAGGTGACCATATACCTGTACTGTCAGGGTCAAAGAAAGTGACCTCGTGTATGGTCTCGTAATTATTTATATTTTTTCTTACCATCAACTATTTTATATGCTTTGATATAACCTAACTTTATATCATATTTAATATCATTAATACTTAAATCACCCATCTCTAATATCATATCTATAGTAGGTGTAATATTTTTTGGCCACACGTAAGACTTTAAACGCTCTTGGTTTTTCAAACTCATAGGCTGTAAGTCAGTAAGTTCTATCAACCAATCAGTATCCCATGGGTCACGACCACGGGCAGTTTTACAATGATTATTAGGTTTAGGTATATCTACTTTTTTAGTTTGGTAAATGTTTTTCATGTCAGTTTCCTCCATAAAAACTGCTTTTTTATAAGCTATATTATATAGTTTAATTTGTGCTTCTTTAAGACTATCAAAAGTTTTTACTTTATTTTTAGCATGCACGTTATACATCTTAACACACTGATCTACGGTATTATTTGGTGCCATAACTTTAGGGTCACCTACCCAAACGCCACCGCCTTTTACTTTGTGCATATTACGCATACCGAACTTGATAACCCGTTTATAACTGTCATCAGTAAAGTAAATAAACGCTATGTCGTCTTTTTCTATTTTCTGTTGTTCCATTGGTCATACATTATTAAATAAACAGCTGATAAAACTATTATGGCTGTCCAAGTTCCTATGCTATAAATAAATACATCAAATAACATTAAAGTAATCCTCGTAATTTTTCAAGGCTGTACCCCAGCTATCACCTATCTCAGCGTCTACTAAGTTAGGCACTTTAATACTAACACAATCACTCATTATTTCTATTATCTTTTTACAATCATCAATATCTTTTACTGATATATCTAGTTCATCGTGTACTTGAGTGTGGGGTAAATATCCTTCTTTATATAAATCTACCATGGCTTTTTTAGTCATGTCTGCTGCTGAACCCTGTATTAAACGGTTCATGGCTTTATAAGTAAAGGCTCGTTTAACTTTTTCACCGTAACGCTCTACTGCCTCCTCATAGGGGTAAGGTGTTTTACGTTCAAAGCTAGGCTCAAATAAATTAAACCTACACTTACGCCCCAGTAGAGTAACTATGTAACCTCTGTTAGCTCCTAACCTAGCACACTGATCACGTAACCCTTTGATAAAAGGTACACGGCTATGATAAGTATCAAATAATTCTTCTGCTTCTTGTGGGCTTAAATCTAACTGACTTATAAGCTTATCTTTACCCATACCATAACTTAGCCCCAAATTTATCACCTTAGCCTCCTTACGGCTTATATTAGCCATATCTGCTACTATTTGGTGAAAGTCTGCGTTTTTATTTCTATAGGCGTCAACTGCATCGTCAGCACCCTCTTGTTGAGTCACGGCTGAATAATGTACGGTCAGTCTAGGTTCTTGTTGTGAGTAGTCAAAACAACCCCAGTGGTGATTAGGTTCAGGTACAAACACGCTCCTAATCATAGGTCCAATGACATCGTGCCTAGCTGGTACTTGTTGTAGATTAGGGTTACTGCTACTAAATCTGCCCGTAACTGTACCGCCAGTATCACTACGTAAGGGATGCAGCTCACCATGTATTCTACCGTTGACGCTGTGTTCTAAAATCATCTTATCTATAAAGGTAGTTCTAGCTTTATTAAGTTTACGTGCTCTACCTATATCTTTAGCTAACTTATTATCGTGTCCCTCTAACCAAGCTGAAGTAAAACTAGGGGCGTTGATCTTAGGACTACGGGGATAACTCAACCCCGCCCTATCAAATACTGTCGCCACTGAAGCTGCAGCCCAGAGGTCAGGGTAAACGCCGTGTTCTTTTTTGATATTATTTAATATACTTTCTTCTTCTTTTTTAAGTTGCTTACCTACTTCTTCTGCTTTGATAAGGTCAACAGGTACGCCCTTATATCTCATGTCTAACAATATAGGTATGAGCCCAGTTTCAAGGTCGTATATTTTTTCTACGTTCTCACTCTTTAATAGTTCTTTAAATATCTGCCACAGTTTTAACGTAAGAGCTGCATCTTGTTCAGCGTACTGTCCTACATATTTAGCGGGTAACTTCCACATATCTTTTTTAGGGTCAAGACCGTATGCTTGTGCTGCTTCTTTTAAAAGTGTTTCATCTTTTATTTCATTTAAGTAACGTTCACCTAATTTATTTAAAGAGTACCCATACTGATTCTCATCTATTAAAGGGGCAGCAAACATAGTGTCATGTATAGTGCCTTCTACTTTTATACCTATACGTTTAATCCAACCTAAGTCATATAAAGAATTATGAAAAACTTTATCATTACTGTAACTCATCTGTTTAGTAAACCAGTTAAGTACCATTCTCCTATCTAAATTACCCCCGCCTTTATGTTGTATAGGAAAGTACATACTAAAGTCTTTAGTAGCTATAGCTATACCAGTAACATGACCAGTATCAGCAAAAGCCCAAGATGGACCATGAGACAGGAGCAATGGGTCATTCGTCTCAAGGTCAATAGCTACCTCACTATAATTACTTAGTTCAGGAAAGCTACTAGGAGGAGACCAGTCCACCTCGGGCGTAAACAAACTTGGTTGTGTAGACATTAATCAATATCCTTAATTCTGTTACGTAGTTCGCTACTACTAAACGTGTGTTGTCTGTAGTTGTAATAAACTTTTTTACTAGGTAAGTTAAATTCTTCTTTACCTGTAAAATGTTTATTCATATATTCTTCACCTATAATTCTAACGTCCCAAGGTATAGTCCTTAGTATATTACGTAAGTCTTCTTCACTTTCGTATACAATAGTTTCATCTACGTAACGACAACCGTTTACTTGTATTTGACGTTCTAATAAACTTTGTATAGGTTTATTCTTATTAGTATTTTCTTTACTAGGGTCAGCGTGAATACAAGCAATTAAATAATCACACTCACCTTTAGCCTCAGATAACATAGCTACATGCCCAGCATGAAATAAATCAAAAGCACTAAACGTTATACCCCTAATCATTATTATGTTCCTCACGCCAGTTATCAGTAACATAACCCTCTACTAGTAATAAATATCTACGTAAGTCCCGTATATCATCTAATATACCTGTACTACTGGGGTCGTTATTAATAGTCTTAAATATATCGTAACCCTCTTTAGTTACCTGATTTTCTATCCTATCCCACTTACGGGCTAACATCATAAAAGCTCCTACCCCGCCCCGACTACGCCAACTATCGCCGTAGCTTTCTTGAGCATGTTTTAGTTTAGCCACATCAGTATCAGCTAGGTTTTGTATTAAATTAAAATTACTGCCATCTTGCATATTATCCTCCATATATTTATAAGCCTGACCTAAAAGTTAAGTTTATACGTTCTCCGGCGTGTTCCATACTAGGTACAGCGTGAGTTGTATACATTTGATTATGACCGTCAAATACTATGACGTCACCATGTTCTAATAGGTAAAACTTTTCATCAATTTTAAAATTTTCTATTTTAGTTTCTATTTCACTTGTGTTAGTGTGTTCTTTAACTGGGTTTTGATAGGTACGTTGTACAAACATTCTAGGTGCACCTAAAGATATAGAAACTATACAATCGTCTAGTGTGGGCACGGTGTCGCTGTGGTGGGGGATACCTTTACCGTCAACACCATAATACCCACAAAGACAAAAAGTCAATAGTTTATCAATACCTAGTTCTAACCATAATAATTTTTCACTCTTTTGTTTTAACTCATACATCTCATCAGACCACGGTTCTGGTTCATATAACTTACCAGCGTAATTAAAACTAGAACTACCAAAGCCTCTTGTAGGTCTACCTTTGACTAACTTACCTTTGAACTCACGTACATTAGGTTCGTCCCATGTATCTATAATATCCATGCTATAGTCTTCAAAATATTTTTTATAAACCTCAATCATATCTGTCTGAGCATATTTTTTCTCTACCGTAATAACACCACTTACATCTAAAACTACTAGGTGTAGCGGGGAACTCTTCTGCGGTAGTCATAATAATAGCTCTCTCATTTATTTTTTCTTTACGTGCTTTTATACTTTCTGGTGTATACATATAACGTTCTATTTTATTGTGATCTAAATACCACATCTCAGTAGTTATACTCTCTACTTCTGGGTATCTAGCTAACACCACCGCCCCGTAAAGTTCACATTGTTCTCTATGGCTTTCTTGGTTACCTTCATACTTACCAGTTTTGAAGTCTATAACTCTAGCTACCGTAGGGTTATTAGCATCATGCACAAAAGCATCTACTTTAGCTCTGCCCCATGTATCGCTATCAAACCAACCTGTAGACTTCCAGTCAATATCAAAAGCCCAATCACCCTCACAGATTACTGAACCTTCAAGATACATTTGACGTAATAAATCAAATCCATCTTGAAAATCTTTTAACTGTGCCGAAGGTAACTCATCAATATGTCCTCTGATATAGTCCTCACAGTTTTTATGAACCTCTTTACCACGTTCCATATATTTATTTCCTGGCTCTCGTATCTTTTTTATACAGCTGTAGTAAGCTTTCTTAGGACATCCTTCATAAGTGGTCAACCTACTATATGACCACTGACCTATCTTAATACTCATTTTATCCTTCTATCAATCCACTCAAAACCTGCGGTAGCCCAATCACTTGAACTGCAAGTTTGTACTTCTGATAAAGCAAAGTCGTAGTCTTTTTGCTTATATAAGTACCAAGCATCTTGTAAAGGACAAGCCACTTTAGTAAAGAATGAATCATTAAACTTTTTATCACCTAAAGGCTCACGTTGTAAAAACTTATGTAAGTCTTTATCCCACTCTTCTTTAGAAACTTTCATTAGTGGGTAAGGTTTTAACGCCCTGTTTTCATAAGGGTTGATATAATGCCTCATGGAGTAAAAATCAAAAGCATCATCTTCAGCTAACTTTTTCCACATATCTATAAAGATATTAGTATACACATGAAAGCTATCACTAACTTGATAATACGTACCTACTGATACACCTAAAGACCTAGCTACGTATTCTTGTAGCATAGACATATGTACTACGTTAGCCCCGAAAGTACCCCATATAACGTCGTTAGACCTATTACTAACGGTCATATTAAGCTTACCGTCCCTAACCTTAAAGTATATAACCGTATTACAAGGTACGTCTACACCGTCTCTATTTAAATCTACTTTAGGATCCCACATCTGTAGTACGCTACGTCTATCATTGGGACTAGCTTTTAAACGTTTGATGATACTATCTATTTGATCAAAGTCAAAGTGGTTAATCCACCTATACCCATAAGCACCGTGCAGGTCAACACCGTCATCACTATACTCACGCATACGTTTATTATACTGTTCCACATAAGCTAAATCATTACGACCAGCTAACATCCACAAACTCTCCATAAAATGAAAGAACGGGTTAGCGTCCCTTATCTCTTCAAACATAACTCTTTCTGTAGGGTTTTTATACACAGTAGTAACAGGCGTAGGGAACTCCATAACTTCACCCACCCTACTTTCTAATACTATATGATCTATTTCTATTTTATCCAACGCCTTAATAAAGCCGTCATTTACGTTTCTACAATTAATAACTTCCATTTAAAATAATCCTCCTTGTTTTAAATCAGTACCGCTGTTAAAAGCTCTTTTCCATTGAACGTTTACATCTTTACGAGGCATACCGTTCCAAGCTGTTTTAGTTTCTTTTTCTACTATCTTAACAAACTCAGGGTGTAAACTGTGTAACTTTTCTGCCCCTGCATTATGAACATCTATAGTACGCCACTCACTACACCCACCAGCAGCATTAGAACTTTTTTGCCCTTGTGCGTAATAATAACTAATCTTACTAGGTTTACCTTGACGTAATAGTTGTAGGTTAATATCAAAGTCTTCCATAACTTGTACTCTGCCTAATTCTACACCGTCAAACATATCTAAGTTATAACCCAGTACCCTCATGTACCTTGTATTTTCTACGGCTAGTTTTTCTACACGGTTGTTGCCTTCCCTAGCACTAACTCCTACATGAGCGTAGTCATCTAACCATACATCTAATAAACCAAATAAAGCGGGGTACTCATCAGGCTCTAAGTAACGTAGATGCCAGTCACTATCTGACTTACGAATATAAAAACGTAGGTCATCATCTAACATAACTATCTTTTTATCATCAGTATGCTTGTGTATATACTGACGTTTTTTAGCTATACCCTTTATATCTTCCGGTATAACCATAAATTGACAGTCATACTTATCTTTATATAAATGTTCTTCATCAGAATCTATAACTAACACAACTTCTTTTCTCAAACTCTCAGGGAAAAACGATAGCGTAACTTGGTCATCAGCTCTACCCCGAGTGGGTATATAAATTTTCATAACAGCTCCTCCTGTATTTTAGGTTTATATTTAGCACGTGGTTTACCTTGACCTAACCGTACTCTTTCATACTTATCAAACTCACATAAACAATGTTCTATATCCCTCATCTCTAACGGTAAGGGTGCCATGTTACATAAATCTAGTAACTCTTTCATCTCACTAATTAACTGTGATTTAGGTATGCTTTTTTCTAGCTCTCTACCGTGTATTCTATTTAGTCCACGTTTAGCTCCTGGACCAGGATTAGCCCACGTCATAATATCTTCTGCGTTTTCTAAATGTTTAGTGTGTCGTAAATCAGTTACTACTTCGTAAGCCATAAAACCGCTAAATCCAGGGTAGGGTAAATAACGTTTCCAAGTTTCTTCTAGTGAGTTGTTTATAATTCTAGGAGGCATCTCATATAACGGTGTAAGTATTTTATCTATAGTTTGTTCAACTTTAGTACCGCCTAACGTACCAGTTAACATGTACGCCCCAGTATAAACTTTTTCTTTTCTATTCATTCTACCTTGCATTATAGCTTTAATACGTTCAGGGTTCCAATGTTCAGGGAAGCCTATTTCTTCTAACGTATCTGGCCAGTTTATTTGTCTAGCCATAGCCATAGCGAACGGTAAGTTAGGGTGGTCAGCGTAAGGCTCACGCCAGTTCTCACGTATCCATATGGTTACTCTATCCAGTTCACGGTACACGTTACAAAAACTATATTCTTTTAGTATAGGGTCATCAGTCCAAGGGTAAGCTTGACCTTCATCTCTACGTTCGTATATGCTGTGACGCTCTATCATATAGTTATTAAAATCAGTTTTAGGGTAATTACTCATATAGTCCACCAATCTGGTTGTCTGTCAGGTATTTTATTCCACTGTGCGTAAGTTTTTTCATTCACTACGTAATCACGGTAAGCCTGTACTGGGTCATCGTTTTTATAATCATCAGGCATAGCTTGTGGTAGCTTAGTCATACCGCCTGACTTTATGTTTAAAGGCAGACTAGCTAAAGCATCAGCTAACTTAGTAAACGTAAGATGCTCACGGTTGTACCTAGCTTTGTATTCTAAACATAAGCACACAAAGTGGTAATACAACCACCGATAGTTTTGACTAGTTTCCCTAGCCCATATAGTACAGGGGTGGTTTTTATACGCTGTTTTATAAATACCGTTTATATCACAATATTCATCACCTGAATATATACGGTGTGCTGTACTAAGCATTTGAGCTGACTCTAACGGCATCTTAACCACTAGTTTATCAGGTAAACACATAGCAGCATGTGCAGGATCTTTATGTACGTAAAATATGTTCATAGGCTATAGTCTCTAATAAAAATTTTAGTAATAATCAAAGTAAATGTAAAGTTAAATCCATAAGTTAAACTCTCTCCTAGTCTTACTAGATATTATGTGTAAATGTTTTTTAGTTCTAGTTACCCCTACGTAAAAAGCACGACACTCATCGTCAGGGTTTTTATATAATTCTTCGTAAGTACGGTTAGCTAAATCAGTAAGTAATATTACGTTATCACACTCACCGCCTTTTATAGCATGTATGGTGCTAAGGCGTATGCGTATGTCCATAGTTTTTTCACCTTTACGTAATGATGAAACTATGTATTCTTTTTGAGTATCGCCTAATAAATCAAAACACTCATGCCATATTTTATCAACTAATAAACCATAATTACGCTTTAAATTATTGATATCCAGTTCTTTTTTAGGGTCAGCTTGTTTAAGAGTTTTATAACCTTTTTTAACTCCTACCCCAGCACGCATATAGTTATAAATCTTTTTAACTTCTTCAGCTTTTAATTTACCGCCACTACGTAGTTTTTCCCAGTCTTTTATAGCTTGAATCAGTACCTCACTTATAGAAGCTTTATTATTTTTATAATAGAAGTAGCCCATAGTTTTTAAGTATTCCTCAACGGGAGTTAATAAATAATTGTTACGTGCTAAAACTAACCACTCACCCTTTGACATGTCTATATGTTCAAAGCTTTTATGATAACTGACGTCACCCTCTTCACTACGGGGTAGCCAAGTTTTAGGCTTTCTGTTTTGTATTCTATTAACTACTTTAAAGGCTACATCATGTACTTTTTTAGGTACACGGTAAGACTGCTCTAAGTATATATTCTTACCTTTTAAATTTATAAACTCATCAGTATCAGCACCAGCCCAAGTATAAATAGCTTGATCATCATCACCAGCAAAATAAACATGCTCAGTATTTTCTATAAGTTTATATATACAACGCCACTGCAGTTGTGATAAGTCTTGAGCTTCATCTACTATAACCGCTTTTAACTGTGGTGTGGTCTTATGATGTAAGAAACCTGATAACATATCAGTATAATCTTTTAAGTAATGTTTTTCTTTATAGTCTACGTAACTCTTACAGAACCAGTCAAAGTGTAACCAACTGATATCATAACCAGAGCGTGACCAACATTGTTTATAATCCATACACATATTACGTGCCATGTTTTCTAGGAATAACATCTTATCACCTTTACTGGTCAACGCCATGTAGTTCTCACCGTCCCAAGCACTACCTATACGTTCCCCAACTAATTCACTAAAGGCACGTAATGCTTTACGGTCTAGTATGTCAGCTGTAGTAAGACCTAACCAAAAATAACACAATGAGTGTATAGTTCTAAAATACGGTAGCTCATCTTTATCGTAATCAAACTTAGTCATAGCCCTACCTAAAGCTTCGTTTGCAGCTTTTTTAGTAAAGGCTAAATAACCTAACTCAGAGGGGCGTACGCCGTCTGTAAATAGCTTATCGACGGTATTTAATAGGTAAGTAGTTTTACCCGTACCTGGAGGTCCAAGGACTACGTTATGTGTCATAGTAAACCACGCTCCTCAAAGTCATGTCCATCAAGTGTTTCATCTTTATACTCAAAAGCTTTGACATACCAAACATTAGTACCTCTACCTTTTATATTCCAGAACTTAGTTTGTGCTTTCATATCTCTTAATCTACTAGCTATTTTATTAGTTTCTAAATCGGTAAACCTGTGTTTTAATAAAAACTCACGTAAATCTTTTATTCTAAAATATGTAATGCCTTCTTCTGTGAATGGTTTACCTAATAATATTTCTTCACGTGTACCCGCTTGGGCTACATCGGTACAAAAAGATTCAAGTAAATCTAAGAACTGACCCTCGGTAGATACATCTGAACTTACTTCTATAATTTCCATACCGCTATCCATTAAACTTTGTATCATAGCCTGCCAAGAAATCTCTTTCATTTTAGGTGGCATTAAATTTAATATCTCCATACACGCTCTTTGAAATTTAGTTTGATTCTGTAATTGTTCAGTAGTGAGTTCTAAACGTTTATCATCTATAGATAAAAACCACAAAGGCGGTGATGAATTAAGTTTAGCTAAACTAGAAAACATAGGAGTAGTATTACTAGAGCCTATACCAAACTTACAAGTACGGCATTTACTAACGTCACAATAAGAACGTATAGGTTCATCACTACATTTATAATTATAATCTTTTTTCTTTAACGTACTAATTAACCCTAAAACTTCTTGAGCTGGTAACGGCGGTATAACAAATTTACGGTTATACTCTTCTATTTCTGTTTCCCAACTTTCAGGCGTAGCTTGTTTTAAATAAACCCCCACATTAAATAAACCGTTGTTACGTGTACCCTCAGGGAAACCTTGTTTTAATAAAGTTTTTAAACACGGTGGTCCACCCTCTAACTCATCAACTTCAGGTACGGTTAGCTTTTGTAATTCTTCTAACGTTAAGCTACGCTCTAGGCTAAGACTAATAAATTGGGAGGGAGTTAGGGCTATACCGCTTTGGGGTTCTAGAGCGTACCTAGTAGATGTGGCACCTTGGAAATAAGGCATGTTTAACCAACTACCTATATCACCACGATCTACTAAGACCTCACGTTGTTTAGGAAATATTTCAACTCCGCCATAACCTAAACCAGCCGATAACTCCCTTAACTTGTCCTGCATATCACCAGCAGAAATAAACTCTTTTGTAAAACAAAAAACATGTGCACCTCCGCTTTTAGATCTACACACCACTAGCGGGAGATTAAAGTTTTCTATCTTTTTTACTAAGTTAGGGATATCAAGTGAGTACGTATCAATATCTATGACGCCCCACTTTACTTGATTATTTTCGTTGATAGGTATAATGCCTAATCCGATTATACCCTCTAAATGATTTTGCCAATTTTTTAAGGAGGCACCTACAGTTTTAATAGTTTTAGCTACTCCTGACTTCTTTTGACCATTATTAGTTTCATCGACATTAAAAGTGCCGTGGGCTCTTTGTGAACCCTTAAATAAATCGTCAAATGCTTTTGCTAGCTCCAAGGTCTCTCCTAAAAAAAGGGGAGCCTGAACTCCCCTTATTCAATTAAAATGGTGCTTCTGTGCTAGGCTCGTCAGTAGTACCGCCAAAAGACATACCACTCACTGAAGAAGCAAACCCTTTTGCTGCCTCGTAATAGACCATCTCATCTTTTGATAACGCACCGCCTGATGTAATACTCCAACCAAACCATGCACCACGGTCGTTAGACTCTTGTACAGTTTTAAGAGTATACTTGTGACTAAAACTAGGTGGGGTAAATACTTTACCGTCAACATTCATTTTAGCACTAGCCATCATAGAGTTCCAAGTTCTTGACTTTTTAAGCTGAGTACCAGCCATAGCCAACATTGCTTGATCAAAACTACCGTCTTGATTTATCACTAATAGAAAGTGTGTAGCGGAGGTTTGAATATAATTACCGTTAGGTAACGCATCTTGACCAAAATTATTTTTAGTAGTTTTATCTAATATAGAAGCGTCGTCGTGTTGAGCTACTAAGCCACCACCCGACTCTCTAGGAGTCCACTCTAAAAACAATCTTTTATACGCCACAGGTAAAACTACCAGTGGGTTATCATCAGTATATAAGTTATTGGTTACCGTATTTATAACGTCACCAGCACTTGCACCCTCGACATGTTTACCATCGTTTTTATTTACCTCTGGGCTTAAAGCTTGAAGTATTTTTAAACGAGGTATAGCCATGTCCTCTGATGTTACGTTTTCTAAGCCACTACCCGCATCTTCAGCAAACATACTGGAGGTTAAGGCAACGTCAGTGGTTTTAGTTTCACTTATTTCATTTTTATTGTTTAAGTTTTCTTGGTTCATTTTTTAATTATCCTTGTTTTTTGACCTATATATACATTAAAGGTTTCAAGGGGTAGGTCGTTCCCATTTTCCACCTGCTCTCTAACGAACGCTTTCAAAGTCATAGGCTCTACCCATTTTTTCTGGGCGGGGTCTAATCCTTGTCCAGCTAATTCATCAGCGAGTTTTACGGCTGAGTCGTTTTCTTCCCTGCCGAAACTTACTGTAACTGTGTTTTTAATTATATCTCCATGACCGTTATTATTAAGCCAACCAAAGGCTTCGTCCATTTTATCAGGAGTTATTCTAGCTGAGTAATATTGTGCGGTGTTTATTTTACTACCGTCACTCATAGTTATTTCACTTAAACCTAGCTCACTTAACATACTAGGTATATCTTCTTCACTAACTTTTTTATATTTATTTTGTACTTCTTTTAGCTCAGCTTGTTTTTGATCTACTAATTTTTCTAACTCTAAAAGCTCTTGTGCTTTTTTACTTACTAACTCTAATGTGCTCATACGTGTACCTCTATATTATAATATTTATGCTCTCGGTTATCCCACTTTAGTAAGTTAGCCTTACCTCTATTAAAATGTAAAGCATAGTATACTGAGATACCAATGGCTGCGGGATCACCTATTAATAATAAGTAATCATTATCATTAAAGTATTTTAATTTATTTAGTATTTTAGATGTGGTGGGTTTAGGGCTAAACATCATATTAGTTTTATTATCTTCTAAAATAAAAACTAACTCACCGTACTCTGTAGCGGAAAGTATGTTTTGACGTTCGTCTGGTTTTTGTACTACATATACTGCCATTCTTCTCTCTTTTCTCTATGGGACAACTAAACGCATATTTTAAAGGTTGTATTAATTAATATAAATATAAGAGGAGTCAAATATAAATATAGATAAAATACACGTTTAGCTATTACCTATATATAAGGTTAGTTTATTTTAAAATAAAAATAAAGTTTTTTCTTTAAAAAGGTAATAGGTTTAATAACAACTAACCGTAAAGCCTATATTAACAGAGTTTGTGAAGACTATTAGTAAAGCTATTACCCACCTATTAGCGTAAAACGTGCCAATAGCTATTTATTTTTAGTATGATATATACTAACCTACGTATTAAGTATTAGCTTTAATGATAAAAAAGGGTTTAATTCATACCCTACCTCGCTAATGCTAGGTGGTGGCTGTCCTCCTATGGTTAATATTATTGACAACCACCACCAATTTAGAGACAAGATAGATGACAGATTTTATATTTAAAACTAAACCATACGACCATCAATTAGAGGCGTTAAAAACTTCTTGTGATAAAACTGAGTATGCTTTATTTATGGAGATGGGTTGTGGTAAATCTAAAGTGGCGGTAGATACTTTTGTTTATCAATATTCTAAAGGTAACGTATACAACGTATTAATAGTAGCCCCTAAAGGTGTTTATGGAACTTGGGTAACTAAAGAAGTACCTAATCACACACCAGACCATGTAACCTACGACTTAGTACAATGGTCAAGTAGCCACACACAAAAATTAAAAGAAGAATTTAAAAAGTTATTTACTAATGATTTTAGATTAAAAATATTAGTAATGAATATTGAAGCACTTAGTACTAAAAAAGGTAGAGAATTCGCTACTCGTTTTGTTATGAGTAATAAAACTATGTTCATAGTAGATGAAAGTACAACTATAAAAAACCCAGAG
>Ga0098037_1000574_pt1 | contig 18402 bp, 2 predicted proteins | sample 5_EtaG_FD_75050 | JGI IMG/M metagenome (GOLD analysis project Ga0098037, IMG submission 75050) | Marine viral communities from the Subarctic Pacific Ocean - 5_ETSP_OMZ_AT15132 metaG | ecosystem: Environmental > Aquatic > Marine > Oceanic | place: Pacific Ocean | collected 2015-01-08 | reverse complement strand
GAAGATTTTCTTGCTTATAATCCAAACGTTATACAACCTCCTACATTACTTGAATCACAAGGGTTTACTCCTGAAAATGGATATGAAGTTATTGTAGAACCAGGAGGAACATATAATGGTAAAGTTTATCCAGATGGAGTTGTTAGATCTTATTTTAATGGTATACCTTATGATTTTAATGTTACAGATAAATCTACAGTAGCAAAATTAGGAACAAATGAATTTATACCTACTCCTTCTGAACCAGTAACAGAACCACCAAAAACAGATTCACCTCCAGCAAAAGGTGGACGAGGATCTAAAAATAAAGAAGGATTATACGGTGATGTTACATTGGAACAAGCTAATGAATTTAAAGAAGAAGCTGGTATATTAACAGGACTAGGCGATAAGTTTGATTTTACAAATCCTGAGCATATAAGTTTACTTCAAACAAATATGACTACAGAAGGAGCTTTTACAGGAGATCCAACATATTTAAGTGAAGGCTTAGTAGATGAAAATGCTGCTATATCAGGAGATGCAGGAATATTTCAAGCAGGTGTAGACGGTAAGTTTGGTCCTGATACATATAAAGCTTTACAAGGATTTAGTGAATTAATAAAAAATAATCCTAATATACTTAATACAGATCCAAAAGAGGTACCTTATGTAGAACCAAATATAGCTCCTATTGACTTAGATCCCGTTACTGTAACTGGAAAGAAAAAAGAGGGAGATGGTACAGGCGGTGGTGATGATGTAACACCTAAAGGTGGAGGTTTTGCTGATAAATTCTTAGGCGCACTACCAGGTGCTGCTAAAGCTTTGGAGTATATGAAAACATATAATACTATTAATAGTATGCTTCCTCCTTCTAATTTAAGTCTCATGAGACCACAGTATATTAATACTGATGTAGATATAAGTGCAGATTTAAACGCATTAAATCAACAAGGGTTATTAAGAGAAAGAGCTTTAACAGACTCTAGTACTAAAGCTAATAACGTTAGAACTAATTTAGCGGGACAAGATGCTGCATTTAACAATGTAAGAAATAAATTATTCCAAGACCAAAGAAATAAAGAAATGCAGCTGCAAAATATGCAGACAGCACTGAATGCTAAAGCAGAAGATGAAAATAGAAAGACTATCTTTGATAATAACATGGCTCAAAGAAACTTTCTTAATGATCAATCTTTAGCGCAAAGAGACTTTACGTCTGCTGTAGTAGGAGATGTTATGGATTTACAAACACAAAGAACAAATAGAGCTAGTCAAATGGCAAGATTAAATGCTCTCGCTCCTTATTTAAATATGTATGGAGGGTATGATAGATATTTACAAAAGCTTGCTACTCAACTTACTCCTGCACAATTAAAAAGAATGGGATTAACAACAATCTAAAAGAAATTAAGTATGTCACAACAAGATAGATATGGATATGGATACGGAGACTATGGTAGAGCTTACTATAGAGGACGTAGAAGACCTAGATCTCCTTTTGGAGATATTAAACTAGCGGCATTAGGTAAAATGTATGCAGACGTACCTGTAGATGCAGTAACAAAAGCTATGGAAGGTCTCAATACAAACTACAAAGAAAATAGAGACATGCTTGATAAGTATAAGTCTGCCTTAGCTCAAGCTAAAGTTATGGCAGGAGACGAGCCTGAAAAACAAAGAATAATAAAAGACATACAATCTAGAGTAGATTCTTTTATAGAAGACACTGGAGGAGCTTTTGAAACAGGAGATGATTTTATAAGAGGTGTAGCTAACGATGTAATAAGTAATCCATGGTTAGCACAGTCTATAACAAACAAAGAAAAGTTTGATGAAGATCAAAAAATGTTAGATCAAATGCGAATGCAAGGACTTGCTCCTTTGTATTTGGCAGATGAGAACTTTACTACAATGGGTCCAGAAGGACAGAATAGACAATACACATCTTATATTGGATCTGAAGTTAACAGAAGAACTGCTATAGAACCATTCTTTAAAAACTTAAAAGCTAATAAATCTGTTACTTATAATAACATGTTAGATGTATTTACTACTCAAGGTGTAAGTCAAGATAGAATAGATCAAGTAGTAGCAGGAGCTTTACCGCTTTTACAAGAAACAAAAGAATATAGACAATCATTAGAAAACGAAAAAGCTAGAGCTGCAAATCAAGGTATACCCTTTAATGAAGAAGCTTTTAATAAAGGTTGGTTAAACCAATTAGAACAAGTAGGTAGAGAATTTGTTTATAATCAAAATGATATGAATTTAAATAGATCTGCAACTAGAGGAACTACAAATGGAGGACTAGGAGGCGGAGGAGGAGATCCTTGGGAAAGCTTTGGTAATCAAATGATTGGTGCTAAAGAAGGCGACGCATGGATGATTGGAGATTCTTCTGGTACTGATGATGTGTTTAAATATTATTCCGATAATACTAAATATGATCAAGACACATCAGAGAACGAGCCTAGAATGCAAAAGTTATTAGGAAACGTAATTGATTTAACAGATGCTAAAGGTAAGTTCTTTAGTTCTGGTAAATTCTATGATAGTCCAGGTAATCAAACATATAATGCTAGATCTACTGGTAATATGTATAGCATTCCTATAGCTGTTGATTTTAGTAAGAATACTGGGTACGGATCAAACTCTGGAGAGATTGCTAAAGCATTTAAAGATAAATTAAATTTAACATGGAATGCATCTGATCAAGAAGGTTATGCAAATCAGTTACCTCACGTAGGTAGAACAGGTGGAATAGCTTCTCCATTTGGTAGTATGGGAGCTGACAATACTTGGACAAGAAACTATAAAAATATGGAACCAAAATCTTTACAAGTAGGTAATTATTCAATTAGATACCTAGAACCAAAAGATCCTGGTGATAGTCCAATAGTTGTAGAAATGAGACCTAAAAGAGAGTATGAAGTATTTGATACAGAAGGAGCTAGCAAAGGAACAGTGTTAGCAGATATGTCTCCAGAAAGAGCAAATGAATATAGAATGCAACAAGATATAGGATGGTCTTCTTATAGCATGGATGGTAGTATGGTAAACATAGGCTCAACAAATACTAGATTAAATGAAACTGCTGGTAAACTTAGAAAGGTTAATCCAGATGCAGTTATTGGAGGATATACAGTAGCTAAATGGTTAGGTTTAATAACAGGTATACAACAAAATATGAAAACTAAGGGAGTAATGGGTGATGGTGCTGTAGGTATGTTAGATAGACTAGATAGAGTAGTAATGCCTGTTATACTTAATGCTACAAATATGTTCCCTGATCGTGACATGAAATTGTCTAAGAGCAAGACAAGATAATTATTATGAAGAAAAGAAAGAAAAAACTACAAGGAGGTGGATCTACTCCTCCATTGCCATTTTATCTAAATGAAATAATTCCTTCTTTTAATCCTAATTTAGAAGGCTATCAAATACCCTCTACGCCTCCTTCAGTTGTAGGACCACGTGACGCAAAGGAAATGGCTAATCAATATTTTCAAACTGCTGCTCTTCAACAAGGAGATTGGATGAGTTCTCCTATGTATAAAGAAATGCTTTATAATAGTTTGAAGGGTATGGATAATTTTACCGATGAGCAAATTACTGCATTTCAAAATGCTAGACTTCAAAATCTTAATACTATGCCTAAAGAGGTAAAGTTTTATCATCCTAGACGACGACCGGGAACTGGTGGATATTCTATGAATAATACAGGACAAGTTTATCAAGCTAGAAGCTTTGATGAAACAGGAGACGAATACATGCCATTAAGTTTTATGAAAAACAGGTTATATCCTCATGAAATTAGTCATAGTATAGATAGACCTTTAGACCCAAGCTATAAAAATAGATTTCTTACTGCTCAGTTAGATAGTCTAGGCTCAAACTTTCAAAACTTAAATCCTTACCAACGTTTAATTCCAGATTCAGATATAGGTTTAATGCGACAATCATTAATATCTACTCAAGAAAATAGGGATCAACAACCAGGTCATGTTCCAATAGAATTTTGGCGAGATTATGGAAATACTCCTGAAGAAGGAGCTTTAAGATATTTTACTGATCCTACAGAAGTAAGAGCAAGATTAAATGAAATAAGAATGATGGGTCTTGATAAGGGAATTTATGACCCAAGAAGGGAAAAAATGAACGAATTTAACTATGATAGAATGATGGGTCATCCTGCAAAGGAAGCCTTAGAAGCTTACTTTACAAAAGACGGTATTATAAAGATGTTAAATAGTATATCAGATGCTACTGCTGTAGATACAAATAAAAACGTAGGTATGGCAGCTACAGGAGGACAAGTTAAAAAAATGCAGGCAGGTGGACCAGCTCCTAAAAACAATGAGCTTATAGATTTAGATTTAATAATGCAAGGAAAAGATACAAGGTTTATAGACGGGAGTTATGACAAAGAGCAAAATCAAACTTTATTTGAAAACTTAAGTCCTGATATACAACAAAATTTTAACTACTTAACTGGACAAGGAGAATACGCAAATATAAATCCAGACGAGTATAACGTTCCTAAAGATTTCCTTCCTGAAAACTTTGACTTTGGACCTTTACCTATGCGATCAAGAAATACAGGTAAAGGACAATTTTCATCTGAAAGTGTAGGAGAAAATATGGCTTATGACTTAGCAAGAAAAGGAATAGTTAGAAATGTAAATGGTGAAATGGTTAACATGAATGACGAAGAGGGAGTAGAATGGGATGAAAAAACTTGGTATGATAAGCTAATAGGTGTAGCAGGAGCTACTGAAAATAAATTACTTAGACGAACTGTAGATTACATGCCGCTTTGGAAAACAAAAGCAGATGAAGATGCTCAGAAAAAAGATAAAGAAGCGTATGAACAACAGGCTCAAGATAATGCTTATGGAGCAAAAAGTATTATACCTTTTCACATGTTGGATAAAATGTTTACTGGATATAAATATGCTGGTTACTATCCAACCTATGATGAAGAGAGTGGACAGTATGTATTACAAGAAACATACTTAGATGAGCCTGAATTTCAACGTGTAAAAGGAGCGCTCTTAAATCCTTATGGTCCTGCATCTTATGCAAAATCACCATTAGGTGCTATGGTAGATAATTTTAGTCATACTCTAGGTAACCTAGGTCCTGACTTATTAAATTTTGCTGAATTAACTACAGATATAGCTGAAGCTAGTTATAATTTAGCTTTTGGTACTGGTAATTTTGATAGTGATCCAGACGGTTGGACAGATAGATGGGCAGCACAAGCTAGAACTAATTCTGAGTTTCACGATTATGCTAAGTCTGCAATGGAACAAACTGATAATCTCTTTGCAAATGGAACTGCTTTTGCCGGAGGATTAGGTAGTGGAATAGCTTCATTATTATCATTCTGGGGAATGGGTGGTGCAGCAGCAAAAGGTACTATAAAACTAGCTAAGTTTTTAACTCCTGCAAACAAAGTATTTAATAAAAAGTTTGCAAGTATGGTAGGTCATATTGGTGGAGGTACTCCTATAAATGCAGGTGAAATATATAAACAGGCTAAAGCTGATGGATTAGATGATGATGATGCAGCACTTATGTCTCTTGGTGTAGGATTTATAAATTCTCTGGTAGAATATAGTCTAGGTAGTAACTACCTTGCTAATAAAGCATTTGGTACTGCAGGATCACGTTCTATATATAAATCAATATTTGATACAGCTAAAAGGGCTAATATGAAACCAAACGATATAAAGTTTTTGGATGACATGACGGGTCCTATATTTAAAACCATATTTAACGCTTTAGAAAAAGTAGGAGCAGATGGACCAAAATTATTTCAAAGAGGAGCTAGAGGATTAAGTTCAGGTATAGAAGAAGGAGGAGAAGAAATTATCCAAGGAGCAATAGTTCAAGGCACTAAAGAAGGTTATAACTGGATTAAACAAGATGATAAAGACTTAGCGCAAGGAAGAGGTAAGTTTAGACAAGGAAGATTTGATATGGAGCAGTTAATGAACGAAGGGGCTCTAGGATTTATTTTAGGAGGTGGTACACGTACTATTATGAATACTGCATATGAACCTGATTTAATGAGTCTTATTATGGATGGTAAAGCTGATGATGTATATAAAGCTATTGATCATATACATGCAATGGGAGGGTTTAGCGCTTACCAACGAAACAAAATAAAGAAAAGAGTACAGGTAATGGAAGCTTATGCAAATGAGAATGCTCCTGCTTGGAGTAGACTAGATGCAAAAGGTCAATACGTAGTAGGACAAGCTCTATTACATAACGAAAACTATAAACAAAAACTTAACAACTTAAATAAAAGAAGAGCTAAAATACAAGCAAATGATAACTTAACAGATGATCAAAAAGAAAAGAAATTAGATTTACTCAAAGCAGAAGAGCTTGCTCTTAATAACTTAAAGGATATTAATAATACTATGTTAGAGTATTTTAATGACCCTAACTTAGCAAAAAAATATAATTTACAAAATATACCTAGCGAAGTAGTAGGTGGATTAAGTGAGTTAGCATTTCAAAAGAGTAGAGTACAGTGGCAAAAACAAAAAATACAAGAAGTATATGACGGTTTAAATCCTAAAAGTAAAAGAAAACTTAATAGATTATTAAATAAACTTAAACAAACTAAAGCAGGAAAGGATTTAGCAGATACTATAGAAATACAAAAGCTTATAGAAGAAGGAAGAAGTCAAGAAGCTGTTGATAAACTAATAGCACAACTAGATAAATCTATAGACTCATTCGACGCAAAAATAAATGAGTTACTTACAGTTCCAGAAAAATGGGGAGACATTCAAAAGACTGTAAAAGAAAAGATGAAAACAGAAAAAGAAAAAGAAGATGAAGAAAATGGTCCTTTAACTAAAAAAGATGGTACAGAAAAAGGAATAGATCCTGACGAGACCATGGAAGAAAAAAGAACTAGAAAAAAACAAGAAAAATTAGATAAAGCAAATATAGAACAAGAAAGAAAAGATAGAATTTCTAGACAAGTAGCATTAGAAGGAACAGAAACAGTTCCTCCTTCACATATAAAATACGGTAATAAAAAGAACGGGGAGATATTAGAAGTTAGAGAAGAAGGAGGTAAAAAAGTTTATATCTTAAAACAAAAAGATAAAAAAGGTAATAACATAAAAGTGACCGAAGGTCCAGATGTGTTTCCTTATTTAGCACCTTCACTCGACGAAAATACAAGTAAACACAAAGCAAACTTTTTAAAAACCTATTGGCTACAAACAGCAGATGTAGAAACTATGGGGACATTAACAAAAGAGGAGTTTCAAGACTTATTGAATAGCCCAGACCAAGACCTGATTAACAACATACAACTTGAATTTGTTAATGTTCCTAGAGAGTTTAATGAAGATTCTGCTATTAAAGAAAAGAACATGTATATAAACATGAATGGTTCTTATATAAGAGTAATAGATGGTAGAAAAGAAAAAGGAGATCCTACAAGATTTTTAGCTGTTATAAAAACTAGTAATAGATTTTATGATTTAGATAAAAAGCTAATACCAGGAGATAAGATGACTTTAGAGTTCTTTAATAATAACATGGAAAAAAATGGGAAGCCTTTTACGGAAGATACTTTTGCAGAGTTTCAAAGGAACTACATTATTTTAGATAAAATATATACTAAGCTAGAAGACATGTATCCTAATGCAACTGAATCTAGCCCTGGAATAATAGATAACAGTATGTTTTCTTTTAATGTTGTTGGTAAGCCAAATACTCTTTCTGATAATATAACAACAAGACTAGCTATAGATGCTATGGGAAGTGAGTTAACTTACAACGGAGAGTACATTTTATATGATAGTTTTACTAATAAAGTTATTTTAGGTGATAAACCTTCTAAAGATATGATGAGTAGATTACCTGGAGAAAATTTTGAAGGTAGGTATTTTGCGCTAGTAAATTATGAAGGTAATGTAGATGCTCAATGGATTAGAATATTTCCTACAGCAGTCGATCCTAAAGAGGTAGAAAATAAAATAAAAACTCTTAAAAAAGATATTACTAGACTTAATAATTTTGTAAAGCAAGGTACAGATATAGATTTTAAACAAGAGGTAAAAGATATAAACAAAAAATTAGATATGTTTATAGCAGCAAAAGGTGGATATACTATTAAAGTCCACGCTGATCTTGATTTAAATTCTAATACATATAAGCTTAGTGTACATGCCCAACGAGTAGTTGAAGGAGAGTATGAAAATATAGAAGGTTTAACAAACTTAAGATTACCTAATAACGCTTCTTTGAATACTATTATTAATACTATAAATGATAATCTTAGTAAGTATAAAGGAGCGCCTAATATAACTGTTAATAGTTTTAAAAAGAGTATACCTGACGATGGATCTGAAGTAGTTCCTTCTGATTTTCAAAGTAGTTTAGGTCCTGGAAGAAACTTTGGTAATGCTACTATGATTCTCAACATGAGTGATGATTTCTTTCAAATGCAAAAACCACCAGAAGTGGTAGATATATCTCCTGATGATATAATAGATCCAAGTGATATAATAGGATTAGAAGAAGATACAGAACAAGAACAAAAAGAATCTTATAGTAGAAAAGAAGCTATAGAAAGACTTAAGAAAAAACTTAAAGGCAAACTAGAAAATTATGATACAGAGAAAAACAAATTAAATAACGGGGTAAGAGTTGATTTAGAATCACAGCTGTTTGCACAATTAAAAGATGGACCAGAGTATGTAGATTCTTATTTTGAAGATCCAACCAGTGTGTTAGAAACTCTTTTTGATATGTATGTAGAAGGTATTACTGTAGAATCTTTTATTCCTCTTAATATGAAGGAAGTAACAGATAAGCAATTAGAAGAAATAGAAGAAAAAGCAGACTTTTCTTTCAGACAAAAAACAATATTACAATCTGAAAACTTTGATAAAGTTGCTTTATTTAATAAAGTAGAAGAAAAATATAAATATGTAGAAGAAGAAGCTGATATTCTATCTGAAAATTGGGATATGGATCTTACTGAAATAGGATTAGACGGTACACCTGCTGTAATAAAAACATTCTTATCTAATATAACTAGCCCAGCTACAGATATATTTGGTAGAAAAACATGGCAATCTGATAAATACGGTACTACAGAAATAAGAAAAGCATTAGATGGTCATTTTGTAATGGGTAATATGATGATGTTACTATCTAACCAACTTAATACTGGTAATATAATGGTTAGATTAGAAGCTATAGCTAAGTATGATCCACAAGTAAAGTTAGTATTGCAAGCTATAAATGAAAAACCGAGTGTAAAACCAGGTTTTATAGAAGCAATGAACAGGTTTGAACTAGGATATAAAAAAGTATTAGTTAATAAAAATAGAGCTACTATCACAGACCCTGTAAAATCGAGTCCTACTCATCAAACTCTTGATACTTGGTATAGTAAAAGCGCTGGTATAGATATTAAAATAAAAAACAGAGCTATAAATAAGATTACTGAGTTGATAAATCAAGAAGAAGATACTTCATACAAAGATGTAGATAAATTAATTCGTGCTTTTAATGAACTAGGCTGGAGGATTACACCTGCTACTGCAGGATACTTATTAGGAGACCAAGTACTTAGAGATGCTTATCCTGAATTAATGTATAATAGTATGAACAGCATGAAAGGATTCTTAGGTAAACTTTCTAGCTATATTAAAAAACCAAACAGCATAAGTGATAAAGACGCTTTATACAAATTAGCTACTATAGAAGGATTATTTAGTCCTTATACATATGAGCCTAATTATAAAGACGCAGAGGGTAAATCTAAATATAAATATATACAAAGAAACTATATACTAGATACAACTAGAAAGATTAAAGAAGGTAAATTAAATGATAGATTTATTGAACTTCCTAATAACTTACTAAAAGGTAAAACGTCGGGTATAGAAGTTAAGATGGCAGGAGATCTTGTAATATTTGGTGCAAATGCAAATGAGGTAGAATCTGCTGCTACTAATAAAACTTTAACTGATAAACAAAGACTTTTATTATCATATAGTTTATTTGGAGACAGTGAAATATCAGATCATGCATACTATCTACCTCTTGTAGTAGCAGATAAAAAATCTTTGTACGCAATAAGACTACCAAAGAAAAGATACTATGAAAATGGAGTAACTCAATTAGCAATTGATGATGTATTTAACAGTTTATTTGTAAGAGAGTTTGAACGTAATCTAAATGAAGAAACAAAACAACCGGGAGAAAACTATTTCTTTTATTTAAGCATGTTAAATGATTTTAAAATAGCTAATCCAGATGGTAAAATGATAACTGTTCCTCAGTATTTAAAAGACAGGAAAACACTAGACGGAATAGAAGATGATATTAAAACTAAAATTATAAAGCCTGCATTAGAACAACAGATCTCAAAACAAAAAGAAAGAATACAGCAATTACAACTGCAAGAAGAAATAGGTAACTTACAAGTAGGAGTAAACCCTTCTATAGGAGATCTTGATAGCAAGATAGGTAATACAACTTTAAATCATTTTATAATCGGCGTTAACTACCAACAATTAGCTTTTGGTGATCATGCGTATAAAGATGATACAGATTATAATAAACGTTTAGCGGGAGGTAATGCTACTGGTACTAAAAAAGGTAGTATTAACTATAAATATCTAATGATAGCAGATGATATACTTTCTCCAGAAGATGCTTTTGGTGTTGAAGAATCTAGCGCAAATGATGCGCAAGCAATCATAACAGATAAAATGGCAGCTGTAAGAGAACTAGAAACAAATCTGATTAAAACTGCAAAAGAAAAAGCTATATATGAAAAACTAAAAAGAAGTTTAACAGATCCTGATGCATATCCAACACCACAAGAATTAAATGCATTAGATTTAAACAGTACTAAAACTGTAGGTTTTGATGGAATAGCTTTTCAACCCGAAAATGGTGGTAGATATTTTAAAAAGTCTGATTTTATTTTAACAAAACAATTTGCTGAAGAACAAGCTGAAGCAGGTAATCCACAATTACTTAACATATATAACAAGCTTAATGATAATCAAATAATGTATTTATATGCAAACAGTGTTAGTAAATTAAAATCTGACAGCGCTCTTTCTGTAGACTTTTTTAATACAGATCAAGATATTAACGAAGATAATATACATACAGGAAGCCTTGAGTATGAGTTAAACCAAGTAGTTAATGAAACGAAATCTAAATATGGAATAGAGTCTTATGCTACTCAAGCAAAACAGTTACATGATCTTATAGGGTCTGTGTCTACAACTCCAGAGTCTAGAGCTATAGCAGATGCTATAATAGAAGCTAGTACAAACTCTAAAAATGCTTATTTTGGGGTAATTACAGAACTTCAAACTAATCCTATTTTACAGCCTGTATTAAGAGCTGCTATATTAGAAACAGTTAGAGGAACAAGAAGCGCTAATGTAATAGAAACTTTAGAAAAAGGCAATCTTAACTCTCCTTTAATATCAAATATAGTTCGTACATCTATTGTAAATATGATGAATAAAGATGCTGTTAGAAGTCAAGTTACTGGTAATGCAGCTACTCTTATGTCAGGTACACATGTTGTAAATCCACAAACAGGTCAACCTCTTGCAATACATAGAGATGTAAATGGTAATATAGAATACGCTGAAATACTAGCATCTAGAAAGATGTTTGGTCTTGAAAGATATAAAAATATAAAAGACATCCCAAGTGATTTATTAAAAGCATTTGGAACACGTATACCGGTACAAGCACATCACTCTATGATACCTCTTAAAGTTGTAGGATTTTTACCAGATGCTAATGGTGATACTATTGTTACTCCTAGAGAGTTACCAGCTCTTGCAGGATCCGATTATGATTTAGATAAATTATATATACATAGATATGCAACTACAATAAATGAAGAAGGAAAAACAGTTAGAATTCCATCAAATCTATCTCCTGAAGATCAAATGGTTTTTTGGGGTAAAAATGAATATGTTAAACTTACGCAGGAAGTTCTTGGTCAGGGGCTTGTAGAAGCATTACATACTCTTGGTATAATTCAAGGTGATAATGAAGATGGAACTATTGTCTTAGTACCTCATCCTTTAGTAGAACAAAATAATATGTTAGACAATATGTTTAAATTGTTTAATACTCCTGAAGTTAAAGCAGTAATGTTCCAACCTGCTAGTGAAGGTGTTGCAAGAGAGTTTACAAAAAAATACGGAGAGAAAACTTTTAAAGAATCTATTTTTACTTTGACCGGTATGTTAGATTATCATGTACAAAATAGAATAGGAGCTAGAAACGTAGGAATATCAGCTAACTCTAACAGTGTTTTTTCTTTATTAACACAAAATAAACAAACAATAACAGGAGGTGTAACAATAGACGGTTTTAAATACACAAGGTATGGAAAAATATATGAAGACGATGTAGATTTAGATACTCTAAAGTTAAAAAGGAATACAAGAAGTAAGTTTGACTCTATGTCATCTGTTATTACATTGTTTGTAGATAACGTTAAGTTAGGTCTTGCGCCGCAAGTAAACTTAACTGCAGAAATGACAAACTTTTTAACACATTTTATAGCGCTAGGTGCAGGACAAACAAGAGGATTAATGATTGTTAATCAGCCTGTTTTATTATCGCTTACTAAAACGCAAAGTTTACGTCCAGAATTATTTGATGATGGAAAAGGTTTTACTACTACAACCAGGTTCGTTAAACAAATGCAAGATAGATTTACTAAATTAGATATATCAGCTTCTAAGCTTAATACTAAAGATCTAGATGCAGGTTTAAAAACAAACTTAGACTTTGAACAAATTATTGGAAAAAATAAAAGCGATCTTACACCTAAAGAAATAAAATTTTTACAATCACAAAGAGCTGCTCTTGAAACTTTTGCTTATATAGCAGATGGTCCTCATAAATTTTTATTAGCTCAAACGTTAAGTACTCAACAAACTACAAGGGGATTTGATGCTGTAGCTATAGCAGATAATAATAGAACTGTACGAAGAAAAAATAAAGCAGGACAGATACAGTATATAAGAAAGATAGATAAACTTAGAAATGCTATGCTAAAAGCTCAGGATGCTGGAAATACTAATAAAGTTTTAGATCATAATTTAAACGTTCTTAGAAAATTAGATATAATATTAACACCGTCAATAGATGGTATGTTTTTATCTGATTCTATTAAAGAGCAAGCATTTATAGCAGCTTATCCTGAAGCTATGAGTAGACAAGAGATCAAAGATCTTATAACTACAATAAGAAATCTTAAAAAGAATCCTAAATACGAAGATAATATAGCTCTTAACACTGTGCTTAAAATAAGAAATAATAAAATTGTAGCAGATAGTCAATTAAAAATGAGTGTTGAGGTTGAAGGACAAATAACAGGACAGTTTGAAGATTTGTTTTTAGATAATCCTGGTTTTGCTGATAACTTACTAAAATATTTATTTGCTACTACTAAGTTAAAATACGTAAATGACTCGTTCTTAAAGTTTTTACCTAGTAAATTATTTGATAAGTACAATGCTAAATTAGATGAAATTCAAAAAACAAAAGTAATACCAGAAGTAAATGCTAAAAAATATTTTGTAGATCTACAGGAAGAAGAAGAACCTAAAGAAGGAGTAGCAAAAGAAATACAAACCTATGAAGATGCTATGGATGTTGTTATGGATCCAGGTCTTTATAGTGTTACAGAAATATTAGATGCATTAGATTCTGAATATATACCTGATGGCTTTAAACCTTTGTTTGATAATTTAGAAAAAGAAGGTGTAAAGGTACATTACAAACCAGGTAGTGATAGTAATTTTTATCATAATAAAATAATTAATATTAATAAAATTGAGGGTGGAGAATATGTAACAGGTATGCCTGAAAGTATTTTTGTAGAAGAGGCTATGCACGCAGGGTTAGATATGTTAGATCCTAAAGAAAAAACAAAACTTAGGAAAGATATATTACAGTGGTATGAAGAACTAGTAAAAAATCATGCAGACACATCTCCAAAAACTCAAGAGGTTTTTAATAGATATGCAAACTCAGAAAATTATACTAGAGAACAAGCAGCTGAAGAAATAATGGCTCATCTATTACATCAGGATGGAGCACTAGCAAACGAATTAAATGAATTAGTTAGTCCTAACAAAAAAGGGATATTACAAAGTGTGTGGTCTAAATTTGTAGATATAATAGCAAAGTATTTAGGAATAGAAGTAAAACAAGGATCAGAACTTGAACGATTATCTGAAATATTAGCACCTTCTAATCAACTCTTTGAAGACGGCATAGATTATACTAGACCTGGGTACGATCCAAATCAGACAAAGATGTTTAACTTACCACCGGGAGAAAGTAGCATGTTTGAAGCTTCGAGAATTTATGTAAACAATGCAAACAACATTAGTAAACTACTGGTAGGAGAAGAATTTAATCAAATAGTATTTGACGAATCATCTCTTCCTATTGTAGAGTCTATTGTAAACATATTTGAACATAGAAAAGATCATGGTAGAGCTGTTATTCTTGATAAACGATCATATGAAGATTTTAAAACTATGACAAAGTCAGAACAAAATGAACTGGCACAAAGTTTAGGATGGAAAAATGTAGAAGACTGGACAAAAAATGCAAATGGTTTAGAGAAAAGTTTTATTAATGGTACACGTGATACAGCTACTGTTCTTAGATTAAAAGTATACTCGCCTTCTAAAACTGAAGACTTGATACAAATGAACAGCGTAGATAAAGACAGGAACGTTACAAATAATGTATTACAATTATTATATAAACAAGTAAGAGCTATAGAAGGAGGTAATATAAAAAATACAGAATTTGTAGAAAACAGAAAAGCTAGATTAAATAGAATAATTGCAGATGTTAAAGAAGCTCAAGACGTATTTAATAGTATTGATGATTTCTTTGATGATGTAAAAACACAACATGAATTATTAAATACATTTTTAGATAGAAAAAATAAAAAAACTATTGAGCAATTGATAGATGGTCTTACTAAATATAGAATATTAATGGAAGACATGTCATTTATTAATGAATTACCTCAAGCATTTAAAGATAAACTTAAAACGACAAAATACAAAAGCAGTGAGAAGATGCTTAAAAAGCTACAAGACGCTGTTAATATGATTGAGTCTATGAGAGCTCAGTTAAAAAAAGAATACATACCAGTCTTAGCTAAAAAATTGTATCCAATGATTAAAAGATCTGGACCAGAAACAAAAAAATATGTAGACACTCTTCTAGAAGATATAAATCAAACAATATCTAAAGTGCAAAGTAAAGTAAACAATGGAAAGCTAAGTCAAGAAGAAGGTAATAAAAAAATATCAAGGCTAAGGGGAAGATTAACTAAACTTAGAAAACTAGCAGAACAAGCACCACAATCAGAAGAAGAGTTTGCTAAATTTTTAATGTATACTACGCATGATATGGATTGGATGGGATTTATGCTTATGGCTCCTAGTAGTACATCAGATCCAGGATTAGCCGGACTTGTTCAGTATACATCAGCTTTAGCAGTAGAAGCTAGAAGACAAGCAATAAATGTTTCTAATCAATTAGAAACTGCAGGAAACTTGCTAGAAGAAGGAATGAAAGAAAAAGGACGTAAAATATCTAATAGTCCTATAAAATATTATGAAGATATTATAGAGTTAGTAAATAACAGAACTACTAAAAACAAAGATATTTGGGCTCTTGTAACTAAATATAATATTAAAATGTTTGAGGAAGCTTTAGAACAAGAAGAACTTAAAATAGCATCAAGTCCAATTAAAATGAAAGAGTTAAGAGCTCAATATATAAAAGAAATTAAACAGAATATAAAAAAGAAATCAGAAGAACTAGCAGTTTTAATAGCTGAGCCTGACTTTGCAGTTGGTCAACAAAATGCACTAGAAGCACAAATTGATCGTTTAAAAACTACTTTAATTGTAGGACCTACAGAAGAACAGCTTTTAAGAAGAGGTACTAGAAAATGGAGAAACTTAAATACACAACCAAAATCAGCAGATGAAATACGAGCTGTAATACTTAGACAGTCAGATGTAAAAGCTTGGGCTAGAACACAAATGAATGCAGCTGCTCAATTACAATATGGAATAATAACCCAAAAAGAATTTGATTTACTTAAAACTATTCATACAAGTGTTTATGGTGCTACTAGAGGAGATTTTGATAAACCTAGATTATTTGGTTATCAGGTAACAAGACCAGATAATAAGTATATAAATAAGAAATGGGATGCTATGTATGATGAGAATAACAATCCTAAAAATAAAATAGGAGAAGCTCATAAAATGTTTACAGATATATATAGAGAATCATTATCAAAAGTTTATAAAAAACAAACGGTAGATATGGCATTGCCATCTTTACGAAAAGGATTCTATGATAGAATACTAGAAAATAAAACTTTTGAAGGTGTAAAATCAGAAGCACGAAGATTATTTACTGTAGATGAAGATGATGCTTTTGTTTACGGTTATGCAGCTATGAAAGATCAAACAAGAAACTATGCTCCTGTTTATTTTATGGATGATATAGATGCTAATGAGGTAAATCTAGATGTAAAAATGGGATTAATGACTTTTGCAAATGCAGCATTAAGAACAGAACAAAACAATGAAGCTCTTAAGCTAGCTTATATGTTAAAAGATGTTTATGATGCAGATAGAGTATTAGATTCTGGATCACCGGATTTAATAGGCTTACGTCAAATTGGTATAAAAACAGCAGGTTTAAAACCAGGACAAAGTTATGTATCTAAAAGACTTGAAAAATATATTGAGATGGTATTACTAGGTAAAACTAAAAACGTTACATATTTACCTGGTACAAATCTACAGATAGATAAAGTAATTGATAATCTCTTGTCTTACACAGCGATAACAACTTTAGGGTTAGACTTTTTAAAAGGAACCAGAAACTATATGACAGCTGTATGGCAACAAGGGATAGAAGCCGGAGCATCACGAGCAAACAAAGGAAAAATATCATTATCAGAATTTTTAGCGGCACACAAAGTTATGATGGATACTTCTAATATAAAAGGATTAATGGAGGATAAGTATCAAAAACTAGGTAATAAAAGTTATCTAGGTCAATTACTATTATACTTTGATGCTATACAAGGTAACTTTGATGACATGGCTGGAGGTAAACAAACTACTGGTAACACTATGTTAAGACAAACTATTATGAATCCAGATAGTTTATTAATTAACTATCACATGGGAGAGGTTGCAGCTCAGGGAGCGGCGGCTATTGCATTACTTACTAAAAAGAAAGTAACTGTAAATGGAGAAGAAACTAGTTTATATAGCGCATTCAGAGTAAATAAAAAAACAGGTAATTTTGAATTTGCGGGAACAGAAGCAGAAAAGAAAGCAGCACAGGAAACTATAAGAATTGCTACAGAAGAAATAAAAGAAATGAACATTCGATTAAACGGTAACTATACTTCAGTAGAGAAAAGTGTTTTATCACAGACTGCAGGAGGTAGAATGTTAGAGTTATTTAGAAAGTTCCTTGTTCCTACTGTAATGAATAGATGGAGAGTTGATTATGTTAATCATCAAAAAGGTGAGCCCGATGGAGGATTTTATAGAAGAGCTATTGGTAATATGTGGAGTGCTTGGAAAACTAGTGCAGAAAGTGATTTAATAAAAAGAGCTAAGGATACTAAAAGAAGATCTACGCTTACACCACAAGATAAAGAAGCTCTGATGAAAGCACTGAATGAAGTTACATTATTAGCTATGTTATCCGCAGCTGTAACATTAATGATGGGTATGCAAGATGATGATGATGAAGAATTAAGTGTAGCTGGATATTATTTACTATATTTATTAACTACAACTAGAGCAGAGATTATGGCATTTGCTCCTACGCCTACAGCAGCTGGAGAGTTCCTTAGAATATTAAGATCTCCAACAGCTATGACAACTAGTATAGAAAGAACTATGAAGTTGTTAAATCAATTAGGAGCTCCTTTAGAAGAATACCAAAGAGATTCTGGTCCTTGGGAAAAAGGAGAGAATAAACTCAAAGTACGTGCCTTGCAGTGGCTAGGAATAAGTGGATTACAGGGAGACCCAGAAACTGCATTAAGAAACTTCTTAATGATAACTGAGAGGTAAGTATAACTTTTAAAATTTTAATTATGGATTGCGATTTTAACTGTCCTTTCTGTAATGCTTGCTAGTCATGTGGGCATTATTTAAAGACAAGAATGATATAAACGAAAAAAATGTAGTGGGCTTTGTTTCATTTATAGTTATGGTATTATTTGCTGTGGCTGATTTAATGACAAGTCTTATTGCGGATAAAGACCTTATTATAAACGAAGTTGTTTACAAT
>Ga0098037_1000573_pt1 | contig 18414 bp, 29 predicted proteins | sample 5_EtaG_FD_75050 | JGI IMG/M metagenome (GOLD analysis project Ga0098037, IMG submission 75050) | Marine viral communities from the Subarctic Pacific Ocean - 5_ETSP_OMZ_AT15132 metaG | ecosystem: Environmental > Aquatic > Marine > Oceanic | place: Pacific Ocean | collected 2015-01-08 | reverse complement strand
TGGACCTGAGGTGTACCATTCATAACAGGATTCTAGTGCCTTTGGTGACAAGGCATCTTGTTCAGATATTGGGTCATCTATTAATAACAAATCAGCACCTCGTCCAGTAATAGCACCACCTGTACCTGCGGCAAAAAACTCTCCGTCTTTGTTACTTGTCCACCTACCAGCAGATTTATTATCGGCTTGTAATTTCAAGTCAGGAAAAACCTGTTGATATTCTGCACTGTCTATTATGTTTCTTACTTTTCTACCGAACCTCACAGCCAACTCTGCTGTGTGTGTGGTTTGTATAATCTTTAAGTTTCCATGTTTACCCATCATCCAAGCTGGTAAATAGGTAGAGGCAAATTCAGATTTTGTGTGTCTAGGTGGTAGACAAACAATTAGCCTTTTGAGTTTACCTTCACCTATTTTGTTGAATTTGTCTGCGATTATTTTGTGATGTCTACCCTCTATAAAATCAGGCCAAAGATGTTTTACAAAAGAAAGAAAATCACCTTGACAACTCTCTTGCATGTTTAGTTGGTCATATCTATTTATTAGGGCTAAAGCCTCTGCCTTATCTTGTTCTGACAATATATCGAAGTCTTTGAAAGATAAATCACTCATAAATAAAAACGGGCAAACAAATAGGTAGTGACATAGTATCTGTTCGCCCTAAGCATAAGCCTAGGTTTAGTATATCTCTACTTATATTGTGTGCCAATCAGGATTACCGACAAATAACATAGCCTCTGCCTCTCTTCTCCTAATTAAACCATCTAACACTTTGCCACCAGCTTTATTCCACCTTCTTATTTCGCAAGGCACAGCATCGTAATCTTCTGCATTTAATTTTTTAAGCAAACCGGATTTTTTTAATGATGAGGGACCGAGATTGTATGTCCACGCAACTAAGGCATCGAACTGGTGTTGCATCAAGGGTACCTTGACTAAATCATTAACATAGTTCTCAAACTCTTCTATATCCCCATCGAATCTTTCATCTGCGTATGCCTGTGACCAAACATCGCCCTCCTTTACATCTTTAGTTGAACCCCAACCACATGTCCAAACACCGCCTGAGCATTTGTAACTTTCTAACTCACAACCTTCGAACTTTTTAATTAAAGATTTACCCTCTCCTGAAATATTCATCAATAGTCTCCCCAAACTTTAATTTTTTTGCCACCGTAATATTCTACAGCATGTCCTTCATCGATTAATATTTTACAAATATCTTTGCCATCTTCTGTGTAAGGGATACCCAAGATACGACCATATTTACCTTTGCCGAAAGACCTAACTTTTATTTTACCTTGACATAATTCTTCGAGTCGAGCCTTTGCCGCTAAGCCAAGTTTCTTCTCTGCTAAGTCTCTTGTTCTCGATTCAGGAGTATCTATACCTTGTAGTCTTACTCTTTGTTTGTGTAATTTGACATCGAATCCTAAATCCAAACAACAGTCAAAAGTGTCACCATCTACGATTCGTTCTAGTGTGGCATTGTAAATATATGCCTCAGGATTGTCACTCATTTTTTGGTTCAGTAGTTACTTCACGGTAGTAAACCACTACATCTTTTAGCTCAGTAATATATCTTTTGAGCTCCTGCATATTGTAAGCCATAAGTTCATAATCAGGAATAGTCATAGCTAAGAACACCAATTCACCCTCTTGCTCCTGTATAATTGCAAACTGTTCCTCATAATTTTCAGGTGTGATTGTGAACCACTTAACAGATTTCAAATCAATCTCTCTTGGCATGACAGGTTGAACTATAGTTCTGTCAACAGGTTTAGATTGTATTTGTATATCTCTAGTTGGAAGAAGACTGCAACTGCAAGCCATCATCAAGACCATCAACAGTGCCACTGAGTTTTTCAATGTCTTCCATAATGTGTTTAGTTCCATTATTTATCTTCCTTTGCATCTCTGCTGGATTTTCTAAAATCTTAGCAGTAAGTTTATAATTTTGTATGAACTCTGTATAGCGATTTAATTCTCTTTGTGCTGCTTGGCTTTTTTCTGTCATTTCTATCAAAGATTGTGCTTGTTTTGCAAAATCTTTTTGCAAAGTTTCTATTGCCTCTTGTTGAGTTGCTACTGCATTTTCTAGTTTGACATTATTATCTTGCAGAACCTCGTTTTGTTGCCACAGATAATAACTGAACCCACTTAGTGCTAATATGATACCTATTAAGAATTGATACATTACAGTTCCTCTATCTTATAATTCAAACCTTCTGCACCACGAATCTCAACAATTTCATCCTTGTGAGTTTTGAATTTTATGTATTTATCTTGTTTGTTATAAAATTTTTTCACAACAAATGTTTGGTCGTCCTTATCGCCCCATGTGGCATTGTAGCTAACAGTAAGTTTGTAAGTGGTTATGAAAAAACTTTTCAGCCACTCCCAAAATTCGTACATGTTAGTTTGCCAGTGGGTTGCCGTCTTTTTCTAGTTCTTCTATTTTTTCTTTAAGTTCCTCTATATCTTCTTTCGAATCAGATAGCTGTACTTTTATTGCCGCTAATTCACTTTTGATTACAGAAACATCAGGTATATTAATGCTGTCTAATTCTTTTTCTAAAAAATTTACACTTGTTTCTATACCTACAAATCTTTCTTCGATGACTTGTACTTCATTTTCGTTTTCGCTGATACCACCAATTTTTGCCTCAAGGTTCTCTAACCTATTTATGTAAGTGGCACCTGTGTACCCAAAGCCAGCAAGTGTACCGACTATTGATACTAAAGCTATAAGTTGTGTAGTTTTACTTTGAAACCAATCCATTATTCCTCCTGCAACTGTGGTTGGTTTTGTAACAAGATATTCATGGTATTTATATTGTCACCTGCCAAACCATAAAAAGCAGTTATGTTATCACTAAGGGATATATTACTATATATTTCTTTTGCTTGATACCACTCTGCTTGTTTTGGTATTTCTGCTGTCCTGTAACTGTCAAAACCGGGTACAAAACCTAAGTAAGCTACAAGTGTAGTTTGGTCTGCATACTCTCCTGTTTGTTCCTGTTCTTGTTGTATTTCTTCTTGTTGATTTCTAATATTGTTAGCTATGATTTGACTTGCGATTTCATCTGCCTCACTGGCCGACACAACACCTGATGTTGCACTGCTAATGTCTCCTTGCAGATTTGTTATCTGTACTTCTGCCATAACTACTAGACCACCGCCTACACTTGGTAAAGGTATCAAATTAGTTGTGACACTACCTACTTGGGAATCACCACTACCACCACCTAAATTTTGTGACATAGATAGCAAATTATTAGTCTGCACCGATGCTGATGTAATTTGGTCACTTATACTTGGTGAACTGCTTGTAGAGTTAGAACTTCCAGCAAAGCTACTGCTAGAGCTTGCATGTGCATTAGAACTGGCACTGTTACCTCCTGTACCATAGCCTCCTGAACTAGAATTTTGCGTACCATAATTAACACTATTCGCTGCCGCTTTTATAGAATCAGCGACAATGTTCATCTTCATAGCTTTTCTATCTTTATTATCAGCAACTAACTCTTCTTCATGCAGTTCTAATATTTCTTCTTCTTCAGAAACTTCTTCTTCTAGTTCTGCAACTTGTTCTTGTTCCTCTCTAATATCTTCTAAAACTTCTTCTACTTCTTGTTCAATGACAGCTTCTTCTCTTTGTTCTCTATCAGGTCTAGCATCCATTTGTGCTACTTCTTCGTGAGACTCTTCGTGTCTGCCTCTTTCATTTTCAAACCATTCATCTAATTCATCTATGCTATCGAACTCTACAAAAGTTGTTGGTTCTTGAAAGTCATCTATTAAAACAGTTTCTATTATTACTAACTCTGATATCAAAATATCATCACCTAAAGAAAGTAATGCTTGTGGCACATCATATTCAGGTAGAGGTGCTAACTGACTTATTGGTTGTAAGTTATATGGAATAGGTCCATCTAGGCCTCCGTGTGGACTATGCAAGTCTTCATGCCTAGATGTTATGCTCATAGGTGCAAAACCATCATCATTAAAATCAAAAAATATTGGCTCATCTAATAACGATTCTTCAAATATTTCTGCATCTCTGATAATATTTATATCTGCAAAAGGGTCACCTAATATGAAATCTTCATTAGAAAACATATCATCATGTCCAAACATATCTTCATGTTGCCCATCATTTCTTTGTCCACCAAAGTTCATATCATCTTCTTGAAAGAAAGCTACTGATTCTTCTTGTCTGTAGCCTGAACAAAATGGTCTATACTGTGGGTCTTCCTCACATTGTAGTTCGTCATAAGCATCATCATAGTTTGGACAGCTTGTGCTATATAGCTGAGATAAATTACATTGTTGATTAAGTAAAGCATCAGCATAACCAGCACAACTAGAATCGTTTAGAGGGTTACTACAATCTATGCTATGGTCAGAACCATCGCTGTAAAGAGAACCACCATTTTCTAAACTTGTATTAAAAGATGTATTGTTCCAATCTGTATTTACACAACTACTTGAATTAGTAGTACCTGTATTACATTCATCGTGATATAAGTATGTATAAATTTTATTAGAGTCAGGTCCTTGTTCACCTATAAGTACATCGTGATTATTTATATCTAGTTCTCCGTATCTATATTCAAATGTATGATTTGACCATAATATTATTTCAAAACTATTATCTGAGCCGCTTCGGTTGAACTCTCTCATATCGTACCAACCAAATATCATTTTAGATGAATCGCCATAAGATTTTATTCTTGAATTACTATCTCTAATTAAATCTGTCCAAAAAGGATATAGTGTATTTTTGTATGCTGGCAAAGGGTCAGGAGTGTAGTCCCCACAATAGTCTGCATAAGCTGTGGATGTCAAACCAAAATGTAAACAACCATTCGTTGCTATTCTTGCCGAGTCAAAAGTGTTGCCATAAAAGTTAAAGTTAAAAGAAAAATCTATAGCTGGTGATATGCCATCATCTGCTATTTCATAAGCTAGTTCACCTTCAAAAGCACCAGCATTTGTTTGTAAATGATATAGAGGTTGATTAGGTTCGTATATGTATTGTGTTTGTGCTTGCAAGCAAAATACTAAAACTAACCATAAAATTCTTCTAAACATTGTCCTCTACTTTTATATTTAGAAGCAAAAGGTTTATCACTTAAAGGAGAAGATATCTTTTCTCCCCACGACCTTTTTCTCCAATTTGGGTTGATTTCTTCCATACATTTTCTTAAAAAATCTTCTTCGGCTTGTTTTCTGTCAGGTCTTTCCCAAGCGTTTGATACCCACTCTGCTTTTGCCTCATCACCAATTTTTCCATTATAAGGACAAGGTGTGCCTGCTTTCCACATAGCTGAAAAGACTCTTTCATCCTGACACAGTAAAGCAACTGCGGCTACTTTCATCCCCATATCATAAACATATTTAGATAATTTTAATCTTTCACAGTTTTCATCTCTAACACTCTTACCACCTGAGAAACCAAATATCTGTCCTTGATATGCAGCAGATAGTCCAGTTGTACAAAGGTCCTGAGAATAACTCATTATGCTAGGTGCTATTGCAGATGCAGGTGGTGCTTCTGTTTTAACATTTTGATTGATAGTTTGTACTGACTCAGATTTATTATAGTTTCGGTTAGTGTTATCCGACTTAGAATTACTTTCATTATAGTTGCTATTATTAGTATTTACATTTGAGTTACTATTGCTTTCGTTGTAATTTCGGTTGGTATTATCAGAGGTACTATTACTTTCATTATAGTTGGTGTTGGTATTATTTGTAGTTGTATTGTTATTAACAGTTTGGTCTACAGTTGAGTTTACAGTCGAGTTTGAGTTTGAGTTATTGTAGTTAGTATTAGTATTATTCGATGTAGAGTTATTGTTATTATTATTTGTATTATTTGAAGTAGAAGTCGATGTGTTGTTGTTAGTATTTGTGTTATTTGCAGTCGAACTATTATTATTGTAATTTGTGTTTGTTGCAGTAGATGTAGAAGTATTATTGTTTGTATTGGTATTATTATTGGTATTGTTATTAGTATTGTTATTAGTGTTATTAGTTGTTGTATCGTTTGAAGTTGTTACCGCCTCACAATATTCTGTACCAGCAGGACAAGTGCCAGTCGCTTGAGCTTGTATTTCGTTGCCACACCATAAAAAAACGAAAAATAGTATAACTCTATTTATCTTCACCTTTAAAACTCTTGGATGAGTTGGATGTGCCAGCATATAGACCAAACCATGCGGCTCCTGCTCCAACTATGATTGATATTAAACCTGATTGTTCTAGTGAGGGTTCAGCGAGAGCCATAAACCACATAGTAGAATAATAAAGTAGAAATATGTAGACACTAAGAAAAACTCGAGGAAATATTCTCCATGAGTCTACAGCTCTCGCTAGATGAATCCATTTTTGATGAGGATTTACATTTTTATCGTCTTCTAGTTCTCTGATTTTATCTTTCAGAGCACCTATCTCTTCGACCATAGCCATGAACTTTTTGAGGTCCATTTCGACCTCATTCCTATCCATGTCACCTCTGAATCTGCTGTCTTCGTTCATATAAATTTTGTTAATATGACCGCACCGACAATAAAAGGGTAAACGGCCCATAGCATAGACTCTAGCCTTTTAAATTTTTCTGAGCCTTCGTCTAAGCGGTTCTCTATATTTTTGTAACGCAGAGCACACTCTCTTTCGTGTGACTCTATTCTATGTAAAGCATCTTTAACTGTTGACATTGAGCTTAGGTCGTCCTCTTTTTTTCTTTACCCTGACCTCTTTATAAGCCTCGTTCACACCATCAGTTGATTTATCATCCGCTACATAATGACCTTTTGAGTTTCTAGCACGAACTAATTTTCTTTCCGTACCAGTCACAAAATCCCAAAATTTTTTAAAAATATTAATCATTTATCTTTAGCTTTTCCTACATTTAAGGCTATCCAATCGATTACCTTATAAAACTTTCTTATTAGTGTATCATCTTTTGGAGTCGGTGTAAGTGCCGCTACCAAGGATGCAAACATGACAAGCCAAGGTATGACTTGCACCCATCTAATTATATATTCAAAAAACTCTAACATTTTTACTCCTTAACCACCTAATTGTTTACTAACAGAACTAGGACTTATTTGATTACTTATATCTGACTCTAATGCTGATTTAACGGATGCGACATTATCAGAACCCATAGCATTTTCTACCCAACCCTGCACATCAGAGGCACTTAGACTTGACCAGTTTATGAAACTCGATAAATCAGATGTATCTAAGTAAACTCTACCTATTGATACGGCAAAATAATTCTTTCCATCGCTATCTGTGTTGGTATCGTCTGTGCCTTTGAGTTCGTAATGCACTTTATGCACTACATTAGATTTACCACTTTTACTAGGATAAACTTCACAGTCTGATACATTCCATTCAAAATTTACAGCCATTACGATTCTCCTTTGAGTTGTTGTATTTCATTTTGTAATACTTCTATTTGCTCTTGTTGTTCTTGCACAGCTTTAACTAAGTTTGGTACGAGAGGAGAATAGTCTAACTCCCACTTCTCTGTGTCTGAACCAACTGTTACACCTCTAGCATATTCGCCTATATCATCAAAAGCCTGTTTGTAGGATTGTGCACCAAACCCACAACCATCAGTTACTCCTGTTTCTTCTCTCGTATATTTAATAGGTTCTAATCTTGAAATTAAATCTAAACCCACTGCTGGTCCTGTAATTTCTTTATATCTTTCATCAGATTCTACTGCTAGAGAAATCGAATCTCCTGAGAGGTCGTAATCAAGTTTGGCTAAACTTGAGTTAGCATTTTTTCTATAAAATCTCATAAATCTATAGAAAGAGGCATCACCAGTATCAGAATCTAAAGCTAAAACTGCATCGTCATTGTTACCAGTTTTCTTGATGTTACAGGCCTCATTTTCGAATGTGCTACCACTACCAATACGGACTGATTCACTTGTGTTTATAACACCATCAGACTCGATAGCAAATCTTAAATTTTGACCATTAGTGTAGAAGTCAATAGAGCCAGTATCAGTTCTGAATGAAAAATCGTTAGCACTACCACCTGATTTGAGAGCATTACCACCAGCAATAAAACCATAGTTAGTTGAACCATCGGTTAATGATATTCCTGTGTTTCCTGCTCCTGCTGTTAATGCAAGAGTATTGCCATTCCAAGTAGCATTAGCCTCACCTTCTAATGTGTTAGCTGTGCCACTCCCTGTTATCAGTCTGTTGTCTGCATTGTTATTTATTGTGGTGCCACTAGCACTGGCAAAAGATAAAGCTCCACTACCGTTTGTTTGTAAAACTTGGTTAGCACTACCATCTGATGTTGGGAAAGTATAGGCATCATTAAATTTAACTACTTGACTGGCATTTATGCCAATAGCAATATTCGAACCTACTGTGCTACCGTTACCTATTAATAAATCATCTGCTGAGTCATCTAATGCTATGTAAAAATCTTGTGCATTACCGTCAAAAACTATCGAGGTATCTACTGCGGCACCATCACCTATAACTACTGAATCATCATCAAGTGTTAGTATTGAATTTGTACCTACTGTAGAACCTACGCCTACTACTAATTTATCAGCCGAGTCATCAAGCCCGACATAAAAATCTTTTGCGTTGCCATCAAAAACTAAACTGGTGTCTTCTGCCCCTGCATCGCCTATGGTTAGACTTGGTGTTGTCCCGTTGATAACCACAGGACTTGCTATAGATATACTTGAGCCATCTGCTGATAAGCTATCTAATGCAATGTCACCAACATTTGTAATGTTCGCATCGTTGAAAGATGTTGCTCCGAAAGTGTTAGAGGCCGCTGTTGAAGTAATACCGTTTGCGGCTGTTATGCCACCTCCGTCTGCAATAGTTATAGCATTGTCGCCATCTGTAAATCCAATATTAGCAGTTTGTACTTCACCACTTACTAACAAATCACCACCCACTGAGGCATCGTCTGTTACTGTTAGATCGTCTTGAACTTTTAAATCCACAGTAGATATGCTGGCAAAAGCATCTACCATAGCTCCACCTGAGCCAGCTCCGTCAGAATATATTACTTTGGTATCGCCATTAGGTATGGTGACTGTAGCACCTGTACCTTGTTTAATGACTATGTTGTAAGGTCCCGAACTGCCTGAGTCTGTAGTGGCATTTTCGATAAACCAAAGTTTAGAAATTGTGTTTGGTCCAATCGTGATAGTACAGTCAGAATCCAAAGCACCTGTGTATTTTAGGTACATAGACCTTGCCTCGTCTGTACCTCCGTCAGCTATTGTAGAAGTATGAGTGTTGGCATTGGTTGTGATGGCCTCAGTACCGAAACTAAAAGCCTCAGCTATGAGTTCTAAGTTTGTATTAGTAGTGTTACCCCATGTACCCGATTGTTCACCTGTGGCTATTTCTTCTAATCTTAAATCGTTTGTATAAGCACTTGACATAATTTAGTCCTTTTTATTTTTAGGCGGCATCTCGACCAGCCTCTATAGAAGTATAATTTGGACTTTGACTTGTTGCAATGTCTGAAAAGCTAGGAGTCTGACTGGTATCAACTTGACCATACACCAATAAGTTACCCAAACTAGCGGAAACAGAAACAGACTCAGGTGTTACATTAGCATCAGCTGTGGTTGTTGCTGTGCCTAAAGAACTGGTCATACTGAAACTTGGCAGATTGATGACCTCGTTTTCATGGACGATAACAGAACCGATGGCGGAAGTTGTGACTTGCGTGCTTGGTGAAACATTAGCTTTGGCTACGACAGAAAGTGAACCAAGACCTGATGCTATTGCCTGCGTACTTGGTGAAACATTAGCTTTGGCAACTTGCGTGGTTGAGCCTAAACCTGAGGTGATCGCTAAGGTGCCAAGAGAAACAGATACAGATTCACCGTTCCAGTTGCCTGAACCCCATGTGCCTCGTCCCCAACCGACACTCATAGATTGTCTCTAACCTCTTCTAACAATGATTTTATATTGTTAAGTTCTTCACGGACAGGTACAGTCATAAAATCTAGTGATAACATATTATCAATGTTATTTATAACTTGTATTATCTTTTCTTTATCAGACATTGTTAGATTTTGTAAAATTTTGTATAATAGGGCTGATGGAATACAAATCAGACACATCATATTTTTCTTGGGAGTTAGGGCCAGCTGTCATTGAAACCCGTGGCAATGATAGGTTTGGTTTTTTTATACCACCAACAGAGGAAAACTGGATACCAGCTACACCCTCACAAGTTTTTGATTTTGTAGCGGATGGTTCAGAACTGTCCCAATCTGAGTTTGTAAAAATGTTTGGATCAAATCTTCCTGATCTGCCCAAAGATGTCACTTGACCACCCCGAGCTAACCGCACAGCAGTATTCTTAATTTCTTCAGGAACCTCTCTTAACACATCACCAAACATGTCAATCATTTGTTTTTTGTATTTTCGAGCAAGTTTTTCTGCCTTTATAGCACCTGCACCTTTAAGTTCTTGGTTTTGCAGTTGTTTTTGTATAGCTCTAAATTGTTTATAAACAGGGTGCATCTTATTACCAGCCACTAACATTTTTGGGTGCACCAAAGCTATCTCTGCAACGATTTTTTCACCCGAAGGAGCTGTGTATTGAATGTTCAGCTTTCTATCCATGTAGCCTGTTTGGTTGATCTGTCTTTGTGAATCAAGGGTTGGGTATTTTCTGCTGATTAAATTTACTAAAGCATCTTCCTCATCGCCACTACGCACTAATATTCTTGTTCTCATAGGGTCTGTTATATTCAAAAAATTACCTTGATATTTTTCAAACGATTTTTCTGTAATTCGATCCATGCCTTTAACCTCGCCCACAGGACTGCCAGTAACATCATCTATGTCGTCTAATTTTCTCGCTGTTCTAGTGCCGAGGCTTTCTGCAATATCAGAAATTTCATCCTGAAAGCCTTTGTTAAGTTTTACACTACGAGCAAACATCTCTTCGATTGAATTCAAATCTGCTTGGTGTTTGTTGAAAATACTTTTTGTGTATGCTAAAGGTTTGTTACCAAATTTTCTGACTAAAGCCTCTGATGTTAGATTACCAGCTTGCGGTTGAAACTTAATCGCATCATATACTAGGTCTTGTGTTTTTCCTATCTTTCTTGCTGTGTCATATTGTTTGAAGAGTTCTTCAGATTTAAAGACCCGTACAGGAATATCTGTAACCCCTAAATTTTGTAGTGCTTGTATAGAGGAGCCACCACCTAGCTGTTTGAAACGACCACCGGGCATTTGTAGAACTTCGATAGGTTGTCTTTTTTTTCTGCCTACTCCCTTATATATAAAACCATCTTCCATGTTTTTGATAACATCTTGTGCAAGTTCTATTCTTTGTTGTTTTTGTTTTTTTGTTACTCCTGAGGGTTGTTTGACATCTATTTTCTTGACATCCACCACTGTGTCTGCCTCTTCAACTTTAATTGCATTTTTTAGTGTTGGGTTAGTAACCTCTGTACCTGATTTAGTTTTGACAGCTTTCTTTAAGGCAATTTTCCCAAGATTGGCTAACTCACCGACTAGAGGTATTGCGGCAAGACCTGACAGGCCAGCGATACCTAAATTTACAGCACCTTGCCCTACATTTCCTGCACTAAAATCTCTGACAGCATCACGACCATATTTTCCTGCGGCCACAACATCGAGAGCCATGCCGGGTGGTGTAAAGCCAGCACCGATTTGTGCTATTAATGGAACATTCTCTTCGTAACCAGTTACTAATCTGTCTAAAGCATCAGGACTTACTTCGCCACCTGCTTGTAGCTTTTTTATACTCTCGACTAAACCGCCTGATTGAAAGATGTCAACATCATCTAAGTTCATTAGAAGATTATGAACGAAGATATGTTTTTTTTCTAGTTAGTGGTAGGTGTCGTGCTGTCTGTTGTCTTCGTCTAGCAAGCCTTGAAACTTTCTATTTAAAATCCTTTGCACCTTGTGATAAGGGAACTGTGGATACTCAGGAAAAGAACTTTCGATTTGTTTCGATATAGCCTTGGCACCTCTGCCTCGACCAGCTAACTTGTAGATAGCTTTCAAAACTTCTTGCTCATTTGGTATAGGTTCTAACTTTGTGTGTTTACCTTCTTGGACTTTTCGATAACCGACAGGTGTATGGCCACCGATTGAGTAACCTTTTTCTGCATAAGCTATTTTACCACCATAAAGCCTAGACATGATTTGTTCCCTTTCGAACTCAGCAAACATTGCAAGGTTGTTTACTAACATTTGGTTCGACATTCTAACCATGTCTAGTTTCATGTTTAGACCAGTTTTGGTTTTATCTTTTGGCAAGGCGACTGGTATATCACCGAACATGTCGCAAAAATATAAGGTAATACCAGCCTCCTCAAACTTAGGTATTAGGTTGACCATCTCTAAAAATGACCTAGCTAATCTATCTAACTTGGTACACACAACAACATCGTTGGTATCCATAGTGTCGGTTAGTTCTCGTGAGCCTTGTCTTTCCATAATAGGTTTCATGCCACTGGTTCCTGCATCAACAAATATTTTATCGACCTCACGGTTGTATTTTTGTTTGACAAAAGCTCGGATAGATTCTTCTTGTTGCTCGAGAGAGCTACCGTGCTTGACCTGTTGTTCAGAAGACACCCTGATGTAGCCGTAAATATTATTGATCTGTTTTTTAGGTTGTATCATCGTACCAATCTCCACATAAAATTATGCAACCCCAAGCCAAATATTTGTAAAGTATCAAGCTCAACAAAATGACTAGGATCAAACTCCACTCTATAACTTTTAATTTTTTCTTACCGTTTTTCATAACTCAGTGTGGTTGTGCAACATCCCTTCTATGATGAAAGAGTCTAGGTAGAGATATTGCACTTTCATGTCTTGCTTAGGAAAAAACATCTAAAAAAAGCAAGCTATTTCGGACAACCACATGCCCTCCAATGGAGTTACCTAGACTTACCATCCATTAACCTTATTTTTCTTTATAACTCGTAAACCTTATTGTTTGCATCTTGAACATTTTGCCAAAGTTTGTCGTAAGTTTTGTTACCAACATAGGGACCATCATTTCTAAACAAGCTCTCAGCTCTGTGTTGTTCAGAATATGCCCGATCTAATTCTTTTTCTAGTTGCTCTCTACTCATTTGCTCTCCTCTCTTTTTTTATGAACTTTGTTAATATATTTTTCAAGGTCTTTTGGATGTAGTTGCCCAAATCTCCAAGAACGGTAATCTTTAGGTGTCATTATTTCTTTCATTTTTTCTATAAAAACTTCTCTAGTCATTTGCTCTCCTCTCCTTTTTTTTAATCTCTCGCAAAAACTTTTTTATGTTTACTAATTTTAATTTGTTGATGTCGACATAACCTTCGTGTACTGGATATTTTTTCTTTTTCATTTCTGTTGCTCCTTCCATTGTTCGTATTCAGCTTTGACTAAAAACAATTCTTTTTGCACTAGCTCCATCTTGTCGAGAGCCACTGCCATCTTTTGTTCTAGTTCGGCTATCCTCTTTTTGTAATATTTATGTGGTTGTAATTCCATTTGTTTCCATTGTATAAAAATATGTTGTGCTTTGCAAACTTTTATCCATCTTTGCTTTTTGGTTGTTTACTTTCGTACTGAGCAATAATCTCCTCGGCTCTTTCATTGGCTTGATCTGACATCAAACCAAGTTCTTCTATTTCTTGTAGGATTTTTTCTCGTTCCTGTGGATTTAAGACATAGGGCAGAGAGTCTTCTCTCTGCTCTATCTCTTTTTGAATCTGCTCAAGAAATTTCTTGATAACTTCATTTTTGAGGTCGGTCATTTAGGCCTCAACTTGTTCCTTGTCGTATTCCCATTGAACATTAGCCTTCTCAGCCAACTTTTTAGCACATAAATCCTTGAGATAAACATGTAACCAGTAAGCATCAGTCTCAAACCAGTTGTCGACCTCGCAGGCTTGGTAGTTCCAGCAAGCAAGCATGTTGTAAATATCGTCAGCACCGAGGTCACAACAACCAACATCGCTCAACAAGCTAACACCAGCACCGTCAGTTGAATATTTAAGAAGACTCAAACACTCAGTTATATAATCAGCATACTCATCTGCGTTATCGTCATATCTTGCGACCAAGCTATCGATATTAGCTTGAGCCAAAAGTTTGACCATGTTCTTAGGGTCACAGTCAATCATTTCTTTAGTGAAACAGTTGTATGCGTGGTTGAACCCATTGTTCTCAGCATACTTAACTATTTCAGTTATATGTTGTGGTTTTACTAAAAATGCACTCATGTTAAGCCTCCACAACTTCTAATATGTCCGAGACATAAATACTTCCTATTTCATCAAAAAGTCCTATATCAGAACCTTTGACATCTACTAACAAGACATCTTTAAACCCTCTGCCTTGCTTAATGCTTTCCATGGCAGTAGCTCTAGTAGGCATACCAAGCTGACCAGTGATCAACTTAGTGCCCTTTTTAATTTTTTCAAAATTTCTTATCATTTTTCCTCACTTAGTAAAGTATCATTACCTTACATCTATATAATACAAAAAAATGCCCTACATTGCAAATAAATGTTAAAAATAATAAAAGTTTGCAAAAGTCTATATCTTGGGTTATTATGATCATGTAAACAATTATGTTTACTTTGGAGGAAGTATGAATGTATATGAAAAAGCATTAGATTTTTATAACAATGGGACCTTTTTACAATTAGAAGGTTCTGTTGGTAGAAGTTTTGTTAATAACTTTTTAGATTCAGGAATCATCAAGACCCTTGATGAGGCTGGTAACGAGGTTGTTGACGGGTACGGTAGAACAATCCAGCTAAAAAAAGCAGTGATTGATAACGATAGAATCTATGAACTATGGGTAGATAATCCTGAGTTCATGGAGGAAATAGAAGGAGGAAAAGATGAGTGATCCATTAAAAACTGTTGGCATGGTATCAGCCATGTTCGATATAATGTGCGAAGGTGAAAAAGACCAAGCAAAAGTTATCGAACAAAGAGCTAGATTCTACAAAACTCAAAAAGGTATAATTTGGCCTGATGATTGGGATGACCTGCCATTAGAAGAGAAAAAAAGAAGATTAGATGGTATGGATAAAATAGCTTTAGGTAATGACCCAGCCAACTAAAATTAAATTATATGGTGCCTTCTTCAAAAAAGTACAAGGCACTAATTTTTATACCCTATTCGGTAATGACCGCTGGCAGATTATTGGCGGGCAACCTGTCGAAATGTTTAAAGACGAAAAGTTATTAGCGGCTCAGAAAAAAAATTGGACAGAGTTAGACTTTACTCCTGAGTTTGTTTCTTTTCTATCTCGTAAACGGGGGAAGTAGTGTCCCTTAACATGCCTTGCCCTAAGTAAACAAAAGCCACCGCTGGTAAAATTGTACGGCCCTCATCGAGGGCTTTTTTTAGACCTGCAAAACCTTTTTCTTTTATTATTGTCAATGCGGTATTAATATCTTTTCTAATCGGTAGGTTATTTTCACGAGCAAAAGTCAAATCGACTTCCAATTTATTTTCTACAAACTTTCTGACTGCTTTACTGGCATCAAGTTTACGGATAGCATCTGCATCTAGGTTTTGAAACAATCTTCTTGTTGCGGCTCCCGAGATGTCAGCCAGCTCGTCTGCATTTTTTGCGAACTCAGATGAAAAATCAGAATAATTTATAGAATCGAAGTTGCCTTTTTCGACAACTTCTATTTTGTCACCAAATTTTTTGTTCGAAAATTCAACAATGTCGGAAACAACATCATCTGAAAGTTCCTCAAGATTATCAAAAGATTTGTTGTTGAAGAAAGTCACACCCTTAGGCAAAGTTACAGGATCAAGTTCGTATTTTTTGGTAAATCCTGCTAGTTCTTTAAACTCATCTTGTGATAGGCCTGTTTTTAAACTTAATTTTATCGTGTCATTTTTACCCTTTGGTTTAGCAACAACTCGACTGGTAGGAGTCCCTTCTTGTTGAGTTATAAAACCGAAGACATCATCTCTTTGTTTAATTTTTTCGACATCTTGTGGTCTTGGTATGCCTGCCTCAGTCTTTACTATAGGCCTAGATATAAATAAAGGATTAAAGGATTCATCGTAAAAGCCTTGACCCAATCGCACATCTTTTTGTGGCACCCCTAATGCCTCATAAAACGGGTCTTGTCGATACATTTCACCTGTACTTGGGTCCCTGTAAATATCAAGCGAGTATTCAGTTCTTTGTGCCTCAGGTAATTCTGTTATGCCTTTGAGTTGCCCTGTACGAGGACCCGGTATAGTTTCTGAGGTTGAGGCTAAGGTATCTAAACCTCTGCGTAATCCTCTAGCTCCAAGTGCACCTGCGGCGGCAATAGTGCCGACTGCGGGTAGTGTGCCTAACCCCTCAAGACCTGCCATGGCTATATTCCCTGCCCGTGCTAGAGCTTCGGTTTCTTGAGCTCTTTTGCCATATTCAACAGCTCCTATGGCTGATAAAGTCTCACCCAACACAGGAGTAGCATACAAAGCAAGTTGTGTTTGCAGTGGTAACTCTTCGAATCTAGCAAAAGCCTCCCGCTCTTTGCCCTCGTCCAATAATTCTTTAATCTCTTTCGAGCCAACAAGAGTTTCCGCTGTTGCCTGAGCAATTTTGTCGGGTCTTGTTATGTTGAGGTTGCCTAACGCATCTAATAGATTAAATCTATCTTTCTCGACCTCACCACCCTCAGCAAATATATCAATATCATCAAGGTTCATTATTCTTCGGCTCCTTTGGGAAATTTAATATTTTTTTTAGCAACATCGACTGTGGTGTCTGCACTAGCTATATTTTTTGAATCAAAAACTAAAGTTTCATCACCTACTTTTATTCCATCATAACCAAACTTTTTCGCTTTTTCAGTAAATTCAGCGGCTCCTTTGCCACCGACTCTTATATAGTCAGACAGGCTGTATAAAATATTTTCTGTATCAGGGAATAATTTTCTAAGTTCAGAATCGAATCTAGTACTTCTTATGATTTCATCTTTAAGACTTTTTACTGCTGTCGCCTTGTCTGCCAAGCCGAACCCTGAATATATGTGATTTAGGGTATCCTCTCCCTTCGTAGGATGTTTGATATAAGCGGAAATACCTTCATTACCTCTATTGTCACTTGATTGAATAAATTTAAGATTCTTGTCCACATAATCATCTATTTTGTTAATAGTTTTCAAACCTTTTTTCGTAGGTTCGTCCAACATATCTATTTTGTCTAACTCTTTAGCCCAAAATTTAAAATATTTTTTATCCAAAAGTTCAAAATCAGAGTTTGTCTTGTTTTGAGACAAATCTAAAAATTTGCCTCTAGTGAAATATTTTTTAACGATTGGGCCATAGTATCTAGCCTCTCCGGGTTCCTTGGCGAAATAAAATCCTCTACCAAAAAATCCTTCATCTCTATTTCCAATAAATTTTTCGTCAAATTTGTCAAAATCTGCAAAGGTGCCATGATATACAGGCTCGTCAACATTGAAACCTTGTGCTTTCAAATCAGTAATTTTGTCTGAGCTTTTCACTTTTTTTGGTGTTTCAACTATTGCTTGTACTCCCTCAATACCTTTTTTGGTTGCAGTTTTGGCGACTGGTCCAGCCACAGGAATTAAATCTAGCAAACTTAAACCTTGACCTAACCTGTCTCTTTCGGCTATAGCGATGTCCGTAGATAGTCCGGGCAATACCGAGGCTATGCCTCGAGCCAGTTGTCTAGCTTGTTCTTGTTCGGGTGTAAAACCCTGAGTTGTCAAATAGTTTATGGCTCTTTGATATATGGTCGGATTAAATATTTTTTGTTCTTCAAGTGGTGACAGTGGCTCTATGGTACCTAAGTCAGGACTAACCTCACCGCCTTCTTGAAAAATATCAATGTCATCAAGGTTCATTACAAGATTATACTAGCGAAAAGGTGGGCCAGTAAACCAAGCGACAAGTACATATCTTTCGCCTTTGGTAATCGGTTTGACTTTGTGTGGTAAGAAAGAACTGAACGCAACTACTTCACCTATCTTAGGTTTTGTGCAACTAGCACTTTCACCTGTACGGAAACATATCTCACCACCCTCGTATCTTTCATTGAGTAAAAGACTCATAGATATTTTTCTAGTGGCAGGAGTCCCTTCGGGCCCTATGTCGATATGATATTCGTAACCACGACTAGGTGACTTGTATCTGATCACTTGTGCTTTTTCTATTCCGTCAATCTCGTAACCAAAATATTGATTCACGGTTTTGGCAACTTTACTTAGAATGGCATACAATCTTTTGGCATTGTACTCAATAAGATATATCTCAGCATCCCGTGTATCCTTTTCTACTTTCTCCGAACCGCCAGTAAAAACTTTTGCTTGTTGGGGTTCCTTGTCGATGATGTAGTCCATGAACAAATC
>Ga0098037_1000572_pt1 | contig 18459 bp, 19 predicted proteins | sample 5_EtaG_FD_75050 | JGI IMG/M metagenome (GOLD analysis project Ga0098037, IMG submission 75050) | Marine viral communities from the Subarctic Pacific Ocean - 5_ETSP_OMZ_AT15132 metaG | ecosystem: Environmental > Aquatic > Marine > Oceanic | place: Pacific Ocean | collected 2015-01-08 | reverse complement strand
TAGTCGCTAGTACTTTGCTTTCGCATATAGTTTTGCCTTTACTAACTCTGGGTCTACTTGTGGCATAACCTGTGCCAACTTCTCTAATGGATTACCGTTATAGGCAACACCACTAATATCATTCGTCTTCAACCAGTCACAGGCTGCTTTCAGATCTTGTGTAGTTGCTTCGCCACTTTTGACCCTGTTAAGGAACTCTTTTGTGACTAGGTTATGTAGCTCGTTAAATTGGTCTTCAGTGGCTTTCTTCATGCTGTTTTAATTTTAAGTTTTCCTTTGTTGTCCTTTTTAGCTCTCATTCGACCTAATCTCTCACGATTATAGTCGATCCTTTTTTGAAGAGCTGGACTAGGGTTTTTACTATATTCTCTAGACATTTCTTCTAGAGCTTTTATTAAACGAGATTCTGCTGACATTTAGCTTCCGGGGAATAAGTTCTTCTTGATTAATTCGACTGCCTTATCATCGATGGTGTTATCAGTTGACTCTGCGTATGCTTCGAGTAGTTGTATAACTAATTCCTTAACAGCAGAAGAACTGAGGAATGCCATGAGGATGGGCTTGATAAGTACGATCATTTTCAAAATAGTCCGAATTTCTTTTTAGTTTGTTTAGGTGGATTTGTTGATTTGAGATATGCAGCTATAGGTATGACATCGCTACACATACTGGCTACACGTGATTTAGGTCTCAGCATGAAGCCTTTCGTTTGTAGCTCTGCACATTTCAATGCTCTGACTAATTCGTAGTCAAGACGCATCTTTTCTTCTTGTCTTGCAGCAATGGAGAGACAACGCTTTAATCCTCTACGGTCCAAAGGAACCATAAAGTTTATTTGTGCTCCCCAGTTCTCAGCGACGGTATATGTTTGTTGAACCATCTCCTCGTCAAATGGAGTCGTATGATTTCCCATGTAGAATGGAGAGAAAGTCATCGTACTTCCATTGCACGAAATGTTAGGTCCGTAGTGCTGTCTCGACGGTGCTCCGTTGTTCTGGAATTGCACCGCTTGGTTTGTTACATTTCCTGTCGCAGCAGCCACAGGATTGGAGACGTTAGTTGTCTCATCCTCTGCACGTACAGGTGCTACTGAGAGAAGACTGATAAGGAGACCGTAGTAGACGAGGTGTCGATTTCTCTTTCTATTACTTGTAATGAAAGCACTTGACTTGCTGCTCTTTCTACCACTTCTAAAGTGAAATCGCTTCCAGCAGTTGTCATATTGAATACCGAATCTGAATCGGCTATACCTCCTGATGAGGCGGAGGAATGGGTTATGTTGTCGCCACTCCACTTGTTTAGGGCTGACCCGTAAGTAGTTGTCGTTACGGTCTCCTCGATAGCCTGCGTTGTAGTCGTTGTGGAATTCATGGACCCCTGTGTAAAATTGGGAGTCACTAATTCTGCTCTTGCTGCTGTGGGTGACAACAGAGCTAAGAGTATTAACCATGTTTTCATGTTTCTTTTTTCTTTGCCATAGGGCATTCAACAGTTTTACCGTTGCCTTTTCCGTTATTGGTCTGTAAACCAAACGAATAAAGTGCAGACCCAAAGATACTGGCTACGAACGTGATATCTGTGTTTTGGGTCTTTTTGATCATTGGTATCTCAACGTAATTAAGAGTTATGATCAGATAAAGCCCGACCAGACCACTACACCAAGACGTACAAAAGTTCCAAGCACTTGTATATGGTGCTCGGTATCTTCTGCTGCATCTTTTATTCTGGTGAGGAGGCTAGGTTTCGGGCTTTCCTCTTTTCCTTCCATTTATTAATTTTGCCTTGTAAGAATTTTTGAACCTTCTTTTTAATTGGTTCAAATAAAGACTGAGTAACAGTAGTCGTAGCAACTGCAACTACTGCTGTAGTAACTGCTGTAATAACTACTGCTGTCTCAGGTATTGGAACATCGAAGTCCAGTACAGGTATGTTTAATTTAGGTGGCGTGGGTTGTTCTGTTTTCTGTGGCTCTACATCTGCTGGAGGTCTCAAATCACTCGGCGGTACAACTATTGGTTTATAGAAAGGTATCTTAGCCGTAGGCGGTTTAAATAATAGTTGAGGTATATCTACAACTTTTGGTAGAGTAAGTTTTGGTGCATTAATCATTCATGCCCAAGATCAAATGAAATACTGATCCTGTCAGTATCTGTTGTATTAGTTGTAATACCGTGTTTTAACGATCCGGGGAACAGTAATAACATTCCCTCTTTAGGCGTTATGTACTGTCTACCGTAGTATTTTAGATCTGATACGAAGAACAGCTTTCCATCACTACCTGAAGTTTGAAAGTAATAAACACCTGATACAGAATGAGGAAAGTGATCATGAATATGACCATACATATTTTTCCCAAATCTTGTTGCCCAAGAACCTTTCATAGGTAGCTGGCTTTGTATATACCTTTCAAGATGTATTGGTAGCTCATTAAGGAAGCTATGACAATTATTCTTTTCTAGAAAGTTTTCTTTAAAGGTAGGATCTGAAAATTCATGTGTCTTACCCCACTCTTCTTTGAATTTAAAGTTAGTATTTTCAACTCCTACTCGTATTTCAGATTGAATGCTTTCGAAGTTGTTAACGTCACCACAATAGAGTGGAACTGGAAATAAATTTTCCAGAGTGTAGTTCGTCATCCATCTTCACTTGTCTTTGTGAAATACTGATCTAGAGAGAATCTGGGAAGTTTTCCAGCAGCTTCAGCATCTTTTCTAACTTTGTGTTGTTGTTCTTTTAACTCAGCATTACCTTTATTTTCATCAGCTATTGCTTTATCAGCAGCAGCTTTAGCCTTATTCCACTCAGTAACATAAGGACCAACTTTATCGGTGTAATCATCTTTTGATATAGCTGTGTTAGCTCCAGCAACTGGATTAGGCTCGATCTCACCTGTTTCAGTTGTACCATCCCATTGGATAGCCCATGTAGCTGAATCACTGAACGGCCAAGGATCTATTGTATAAAACTCATTATCGTATCCAATCACTTTGTCAGGTACGACAACACGTACATTTTTAGTTGTCATGTTCAATTTGTAATGTTTTACCTTGTGAGAAAACTGGTAACTGAGACATTACATGTCTATTTAATTCCTGTTGATTAATCGTCTCATTTCTGAAGGACTCAACAGCAGCACCAGTTTGTCTTTGTTGGCTTGAATTTTCGAGTAATAGGAATGGTAGCCATGTGACTGCACATCCCCACTCGTCTACATCTTCTCCTGTTTGTGGATTAGTTCCACGGATTTGGGTGAACCAAGAACACCCCAGTTCACGACAGTCCTCACCAATGAGAGGGCATAGTTTTCCGGGTTTAACTTGCATTAATCTTTTGAGGCGATGATTACATCTATATATTTAACAGCGAAGTCCATTGAGGTACCACTAAAGGAACCACTACTATGTGTATGATTACCAGTGTTACCACTAATGCTACCACTGAAACTATGGGTATGGTTATTTACGTTATGACTATGGCTAGATCCTGAGAAGCCATGGTTATGACCACCACCTCCACCAGAGTTACCGGTGTTTTTAGACCATTGATTTGTCCACCAGTTATATCCCTGCTGAGCCCGTAAGTTCATGTTACTGTTGTTACCGTAACTATCATATTGAGCCCCAGCCACAGTGTGACTATGACTAGGAACTTGGTTATTGCTCAGTGTATGGCTACTTACTGAACCACTTGTTGAGACGCTACTTGTAGTCGCTCCAGCATTACCTGTGTTTCCACTTACACTTCCTGAAAATGAGGCAGTAGCGTTGGCAGTAGCTGCTACGTTACCAGCAGGTGTACGGGTAGCAAATGCTCCAGTAAAGTTTTGGTTTCCACCACTTCCTACTGATCCCGATACAAGTCTAAGTGCTTTGTTGTCTACACTAGATGTTATCTTTGTCCATCCTGAAGGAGCAGATGTCTGTTGAAAGATCATCTTGGTTCCACTGGGGAACGGTTGGACTCCTGTTAGGTTTGCTCCACTTATAGCAGGTAAGGTTGAAGGGAATCTTGCGTCTGGAATAGTACCCGAACTTAGATTACTTGCACTTAATGTTGTTAAATCAACAGTTCCCCAAGTCAAACCACCAGTATTACCTGACTGTTTCTGTAAGTACTGTCCATTAGAACCAGAGTTACTAATCTGTAATCTAGCTTCATCTATTGCATTATCAGGTATTTTAGACTGAACTACTGAATCAGCAGCAAGTCTACCTATGATAGATGCACTAGAGACATTAGACATGTCCTCTCTTGCTAGTGGTCTTCCACCAGCTTGTGAGCCGTCATGTACGACGGCTGTATCTTTAGACGTGTCTACAGTAACTTCACCTTCGGCACCAGTAAATGATGCGTGTTGTGTTGTAGTACCACGCCTTAGTTTTAATAATTTTGCCATTATGCTACTGAACCGAAGTCAAGTTGTAAGTTATTTCCACTGACTGTTCCGACCTCACTAAGGTTTCTATCGTTACAATCAAGGTTCCCACCTAATTGTGGGTTTGCATCGTTAACAACACCTGAAATTCCCGGGGATATACCTACCCATGAACTACCAGTGTAGTAATTTAAAGTGTTTGAAGATGAATTATACCAAAGATCACCACTGCTAGGAGAAGAGGGAGCTGATCCTTGTATAACGTATTCATCTGCATATCTATTAACAGCATTTATTGCGGCAGCAACAACACTAATAGAATTATCTCCAGAATTAGTACTCAAAGCATCAGCAATCGAGCCTAAATCCTCTTGCCGTGTGATATCACCTGCACATATTGCTACATCTGAAAGTTGTTGAGTAGTTAAAGAAGTAGTTCCAGCTCCAATTTCTTTAATGGTACCAGAATCATTGATATAGAATTTTTTAGCGGCTGTATCAATAGCAACTTCACCACTGGTAATATTACTGGTAGTTGGTGTAGACGTACCCCGCTTTAGTTTTATTACTGCTGCCATTAGAAGGTTCCACCATCAATTGTCCCATAGCGAGCTGTTGGAATTGTGCCAGATGATAAATTACTTGCACTTAATGCATTAATTATTGAAGAAGTAACATAACTAGCACCATTTGTAAGTTGATTATTGTTGGTGACATTTGTTGCACTTGCCGCGATTCCATTAAGTTTAGAATGATCTGCATCAGTAAATACGTTTGAATCTGAAGCTGCTTCTACTGCTGTTCTTATCTCTGCATTAGTTTGATCGCCAGTAGCTGAAGCTTCAATCCCATCTAATTTACTTTTTAAAGTATTAGTAAAGTTGTTAGCTGTTAAACCACCGTCGCCTACAGAGTACGTAGTGTTAGTATCCGTTGCTGAAAAAGTAACTGTATCACCACCAGAGTTAGTAGTTATGGTTACATTGCTACCTGCAACATAGGTAACAGTATCTGTAGCTGAATCTGCTGCTACAGTGTTTTGACCACTAACAGCAATGTTAGAGAAAGCATTCTGGTTATTCTCTCCACCTGCACCTGCTGCACCCCACTCTAAACCATTTGAAGTATATTTAAGGATATAGCCATTAGTAGGAGAGTTATGTATATCTAACTGAGCTTCTGTAATAGAATCGTTAGCTATCCTAGAGTTTGGAATAGTACCGCTATTGAGATTAGAAGCATTACCAGCAGTGAAGCTGCCAGCAGATCCAGAAGTATTACCTGTTACGTTTCCAACAAGGTTAGCTTTAAGCGTCCCTGTAGTAATAGATAGATTCCCTGTACTAGATCCAGTAAAAGTACCTGTACCTACATGGAATTGATCAATCGATTCATCCCAACCAATAAAGGCATTATTGGAGCTACCTCTTTCAATAACTAAACCAGCATCATTTGCTGGACTACCTGATGTACCGTTCCCAAGCTCTATTAAAGTATCTTTTACAACTGAGTTAGTTGTATTTAGTGTTGATGTCGTACCGTTAACAGTTAAGTTACCAGAGACAACAACATTACCACTAAAGGTTTTATTACCTGCTGCTGTTTGGTTAACATCACCAAGGTGCATAACAGCACCTTCACCAGCTATTGAAATAATAGAAGAGGAAGTACCGTCACCTGAATCGCCATAACCATAGTATAATGCCTTATCTGCTTCATTAAAGGCAACTTCTGATGGAGCTAATGAACTTGGTGCTCCTGAGTTACCACTCGCAGCTCGTTTTTTTAATCTAATTGTAGCCATTTTTAAAAGTTACCTCCGATAACTAATGATGATTTTGTTGTGGTGGTATCTGCTTTGAATTCCGATCCGTCGTAATAAACAAGTGATCCAGTCGTTTTAGCTGACTGATCAACTGAGAAACTAGCTCCTGAAAGGTTGTTGATATTGTTAGCAACGGTATTAACATTGCTTATATTGTCAGCAACGGTATTTATGTCATTACCTGTATATGTAGTTAATGCATTAGCAATGGAGCCTAAATCTTCTGCAAGAGTTATTTCTCCGGCAACAGTATTTATATTTGCTGAGTTGTTTGCTACTTCATTTATGTTTGTTGCATTAGCTACAACCGCATTGATGTTTGTTTCGTTACCTGCTACAGACACAAGATTTGTCATGTTTGTAGCAACACTATGAACCTCAGTTGCCTTTGGTACATATCTATGGAATGAATAAGTATTTAACGTAGAAGTTGTTTCTACGATCATTCCAAAAGTGGAAGCATATGTTGTGCTATTGGCTAAACCAGTAATGGTAACGGTTGAGTTTCCAACAGTACCATTAGTAATCGTTGCCACTCCAGATCCATTTGAGACGAGGTTAGAACTGAGAGCTTTAATAGAGACCAGAGTTCCAGCCCCATTATTAACATCAGGGTTAGCGTTAGGAAAAGATGTTTCATTAGCTATAGGTACGAATCCACCAACATCGTCTACTAAGTCAATTATCCTTGCATCGATAGCAGCAGATGTTGCTACTTTAGAATCGGTACTAGACCATGTATCACCACTAGCTATATTTTCAGAGGAATCCTGTCTAAGAAATAAAGCTTCGGATTCTGTCTCTGTATAATATCTACTATCAAGAGTTCCAGATGCTAGATCACCTATAACAATCTGGCCGTTTAAATTTAGTTTACTATAAGATATACCAGCACTTCCACTTACGTCTGCATTGACGATAGTTTCATCTTTGATCTTTGCGCTTGTAACTGCTGAGTCTTTTATGTCCTCAGTAGTTGTTATTTGATTTTGTTCTTGACTAGCAAAGCGAACTAATTTGTGGTTCGCATTTAAGTCAGCAGCTCTAATAGAAGAACCAGCTACATAGGTCGCGCTATCTCCATTCTCTAGTTCAGTCTCTCTATATACATGGATAGCATTAGCTGCTGTTCCTAGAGTTATACCTGAACCACTAATTTTATATTGCCCGGCGGATGGTGTTGAAGTTGTATATGTAAGGTTAGAGCCGTTGACTTTAACCTTAATGTCTGAGTCTTTAATTGTGTCGATACTAAACGTGTAGCTGGTGGTGGAACTACCGCTAGTTAAGAATTGTTCAGTTGTCGCCATGTGTTAATTAACACCGTTGTTTATTTTTTGACTTTTAAAATTTCATTAATTGTCTGTTTGTTTGCTCTATAGTTTCTTTTTTTCAGTTCTCTTTCCTCTGCCATTAACTCTTTAACATCCATATCTTTTCTTATCTTTGCCCAAGCTTTTCTCTTAGCTCGTTCAAATACTTTATGAATTCTGTCGTAATGAGGAAATGATTTAGGTTCGAGATCTTGTCCACCATTTTTGCGTTGCCACTCCATACGTGCTATAGAGATCAGAACGGAATCCTGACCAGCCATCTTGTCAAACTGTGCTTCTAAGTTTTGTTCACCTATTGCTTTTTGAAATAAAGATCTAACGCGTGGACTATTACTTAAATCAGTACCGTCCGGTGCATAATAACTTGCGGTTCGCATGTCATATCCACTATTGAATAGCATTGCTCTTCCCGGTGTATAGTCCAAATTTAATTGGACTGGAGAGAAAGCATTGAACATACGAGTAGCAAAGTTATGATCTTTAATCGGCTTACCAGTAAGGATGTCGTATTTAATTGGTAAAGGTTCACCAGCTACGTTTTCGGTTATAAGGTTTCTATTTCTAATTGAACTCTGAATGTCAGAACCTAACTCTCTTGTGTATGGAGTTAGTACCTTACCGATCTCATTTCGTAAACTAGATAGAGGTAATGTGTTATTAGCTAATGCTGCAAGTATCCTGTTCTGTTGTCCGGGAGATCCAGAGAATAAATCAACAAAGGACTGTAGACCTGCTAAGTATGACTTACTGGTAACAGTGGAAGCTAGAGCCATACTTAACTTAAGTAATTGGTCTTCAGCCCACTCTTCACCCATCTGTTCCATGTGATCACCAACATCACCAACTAAGGCAAGTATCTGGTTATATGGTTCAAATGCGTCATAACTAACCCATACGTCTCCAATCTTTACTGTTCTTGGTCTCCAACCCATATCTGTCCAAGCTGTTCTTTTTGATCTATCGGTAGGACCATTTCCATGTAAGCCACCATTTAAGAATGCCATGCTTGCCATAGAGATAGCAGCAGTACCCATAGCCAATCGACCAGTCTGGACTTGCTTAGCAGCCATTAAACTTGCATCATCTGTAATACCGAAGTTCTTTAGATGAGTTAAATCTGTACCGGGTTTTGTAAATGCAATTTGATTCCACTCGTCAACTAAGAAGTTAAAACCGGGAGTATGCTTTGCAGTTAGTTGTAGTCCGTTAATACCTGTTCTTGCAAATAAGAAAAATGGTTTAGCCCATGGTGTTGAGTTAAAAGCATTTTCTAGCTTTCCAGTAAACCCACTTAAGTCCTGCGTAAGTGTTGCTTCTCTCTTGCTATAAGCAGCAGCAGCGTCAGTTAGGTTTCCGTCTTTATCAAAGATCTCTCTATTGAAAGCATCTTCATAACTACGGTAGAAAGTCTGATCTAAATTAACCATCTTTCCATCAGGCAATTCATCCATTGCTTTCAAGAAAGCTTTCTCTCTTGCTCTTGCTCTACCAATGATTAAACCAAAGGCATCATCAGTAGCTGCCATGATCTTAGTTGAGTAGGTTAAGAACTTATTGTCATTTGCAGCTCTAGCTAAATTAGCTGTTCTAAATAGAGCTTGATCTACTTTTGTACCATTTTTATCTGCCCAGTGACCGTACATATCCCACTGGTCATCCATCTTGCTTCGCTCTATATAACGAGTTTTCATCGTTGATATATCACCAGCCCAGTAAGAATTCAATCTTTTTTTGAATAATTCAAATGATTCTGGGATAGTTTCACGCATAGCATTCAAAGCTGCTAAGCCTTGACGTGCTGTTCTCCAATCTCCAGTTAAGGTACTTCCTATAGCCATAGCCATAGGTCTGGTAAAGGTTGCAGTAGATGTACCCATGATTGCTCTTACAGCAGTCTTAGGACCAGATAACACACTATGTATCATCATCGTTCCAAGCTCTCTTATTAAAGCACCGGGCTTTTTCTCTGCACCTTTAAAGCCACCTCCTCTCATTTTCATCCTCATCCATGTATCTAGGTCATCCATATTCTTGATGCCATCAGCCATGGATACGGCTTCAAAGATTGTCTTAAATAGATCATCACCACCTTCCTCGGGAGCAAGTTGTATGGCTACACGGAAAGCATCAATACTCTCCTGTAACCTTGAATCAACCAACGCATCCATTTCTTTTCTAGTTGCGCGCTTACCGGGTTTGAGATTGAAATCTCTAAGTTGCTGTGATACTTCTGCCTTCTGTATGGTTCTAATTCTTAAACCAGCAATTAACTTTTCAACTAACTGTTGAGCTGGTCCTTCTTTATCCCGAAGGTCATAAAGGTTTTCTAACTCTCTTCCGACAATACCTAATGATCTTATCTCTCCAAGTAGGGTTCCATTAATGATATCTACAGCATGAGACATCTCAGGATTGGTATAACTATAGACGATTTTCCCGTCTTTCTTGACCTCAGTTACATTATCAGTGATCTGTTTCCAGAATTCTTCTGGTTCAATATCAGAGATCAATCTACCTTCATATACTTCTTGTGCAAGTGCAGCATGTCTACCTAGAGCATCCTCATAAGGAATACCTTGTCTGGCAGCAGTTTCTTTTAACTGCTTAAAGTAACCTTCGCTGACGCCTCTTCTATAAATTTTCTCAATTACTTCTCTAGCTAACCCGGAACTTTTAACTAATGATGATACTTCCTGATTAGATGTAATACTTCCAGCTACACCATCTTCTGCTCCCCACTCGTTTCTAGTTCTAGCTAAACCTTCACTAGCTGAATCAATACTATCCATAGAGGTAGCATTACCTGTATGTGGATCTTTTATCGGTGAGTTTTTATAAGGATCATATCCGGGCTTTTTCTTAGCTTCTATAGCTTTCTCAGCAATCTGATCTCTAACGCTGTCATCTCTGGCTCCCGCCATGTCTCTGGTAGTTCCATATTCAATGGATGTTTTACCAGTCTTAGGATCATATTTTTTGAATGCTACTTTTGCACCCTGACCAACTATATCTAAGACACCATCAAATACTGGTCCAAGAGCAATACCTTCGGTAACGTTCTTGAACTTCTTCATCATTGGATGGTCGTGATCCTCAGTCGCTAGTGCAGTATCAAGTAAAGGTATATGTGACTTAAGCATTCCAGACATATTGTCTTCTAAAGAAGTAATGGAAAGCGCGTCAAACTTCATACCGCTTAAAGCACTCTTACCAAGGCGGTTTGCTGAGATCTGAGTAGACCTTCCAAGTACCTTGAACTTAGGAGTTACCTTTAATGATTGGGCTTTTATCCTTCCAAGTCTGGCAAGCTTTGCTACTTTTGTACCTTTTAGTAATGGTGCTCCCGGGATAGGGACGAACCAAAGAGATGCGACATGAGTTACGTTCTTAACTAAACCTCCCCACCATGTTTTTGTTTCAATGGGGTTGTCATCTTTAACGAACCAGTCATCCCACTCAGGTTTATAGTCCTTTCCTTCCCTAGCCATTTCTCCATTAAAGAAATCTAGGACTTGTTCAGGAAGAGTTACGATTGAAGAAGCAGTTTGTTGAAGACCTTTATATACACCAGTACCAGTATCCTTCACGTAATCCATGAGGGTTGCTGGGTCGTTCTCTTCTTCAGATTTAACTTCTACTGGGTTTGCTTCTTGTTGAGTTTCTTTAGCTTCACTCTCTACCTTTTGTTTGTTTTCTAAATCAATTTCAACGGTTTGTTTGTCGGTAATCGAACCATAGCTCTCAGCTATTTCGTTCAACTTATCGACATCTAATTCCGGGTTTTCCATAAATTAACCTCAGTTAAATATCGGGGTTTGTTAGTCCTTTTTTGTTGAATACATCGGTCTTAGCATTAGTTTCTATATCTCCTTGATTATGGATTGCATAAGCTTGAGCTAAAGATGACCTAGTACGAGTTTTAAGTAGATCTATTATTGCTTCGTTTTTCAGTAAGACGTTTTCATCTATCTCTACTTCTTCCTCACTAAGAAATCTGAGCTGTGCTTTAACTAAATCTGCTGGAATTAGATGCAGTCGCCTTGCAAGATCTAGATAAGCTGAAGGTATATCACTAATCTTTTTATCTCCTTGAGACCAGTCAACTAATTCTTGTTCATCTTTTTTGGTAAGACTGATCTTTTCCTTTCTCCACTTACCATTTATACCTTGATTATATCCAGACCGAATCATGTGAGCATATTCCTTTTGCTCTTCCAATTCTCCGGGCAGTACCTCGTTTCTCCATGCAGGTTGTGTCCACTCAGTTAAGGTTGCATCATTGTCTACCGATTCGTGTAAATAACGTAACGTATTTTCTAGTGCTTGCTTGGGGCTTTCAGTTGCTTCTAACTCTATTTCATATCTTGATTGGAATTCTGACTGTAATCTTGAATGAAGAGTTAACCACTCAATTGATTCATTCTCATCACCAATAGCATTACCAGCACCTAAATCAGTTAAAGCTTTAAGTTGTTTATTTAGTAATGAAGATTCTTTTGAATCAGCTAATACCCCGGGACCAGCAATATCTTTTTTATATTCCTCACGAATAGTATCGCTAACTCTAGCTAGTTGGTAATCATAGATTTTACCGTTCTGTGCAGCCTTTGCTGCATCTAGATGACGTCTTGCTGTGTAGTCATCAATATGACCTCTTAATGCAGATTGAATCTCTGGAGGCAATGCACCAGCATATTCTGGCATAGCCTTAAATAATGCCTCAAGTTCAACAAGTTGCTCTTCACTCTTATCTCCCATCTCAAGGATTAAAGCTACATCACCTGCAATCTTGTTCTTTAGGTCTGCTTCTTTAGTTGTTTCCCATTTGACATGAGCTTCTTGTAAACGACCAATAAAGTCGTACCCCATACCTTTGCCAGATGTTAATCGTCTCTTACCGCTTCTACCTTCATACTCATGGAAAACAGTCTTTAATACACCTCCCATAGGAAGCTGACCTGTTTCAACAAGCTTTATTAAATTAGCGGCATAAGCTTCCTCTGCTTTAAATCTAGTTGTTTTATTGTTTGCTATATATTCTGTAATCCATCTCTCAGAATCTACTACTGCTTGATTTAGATCAGCTTGAACAGTAAATGTTTTAAGGCTCTCTACCTCGTTTGCTTTTCTTTTATCCTTTATAGCTTGATTTGCTGCTGCTCTATTTTCACGGTCGTTTGCTTGTTCAAAAAGATCTATCTCTGGTTTAACTACTTTAGCAACTAGGGCTTCATTAAGACCCCCAAATTGCTCCATAAACTTAGTCTTTACTTGAGCCTCTATCGCTTTCTTTTGATGGATGTCTGCATTTGCGTAGGTAATTTTCCTACCATCTTGCATCTCAAGTACTTCAGTTTCTAAATGCTGAGCTATAAATACAGGATAGTTTTTTGCTGTATTTAGTGCCCATTGCTTAGCAACGATGGTCTGTTCCCATCCAGATAAATCACGGAACTCTTGAGCTGTGATTGCATCTGTAACTTCTTCGATCTTATTAGCTTCTTTATTGATTTCTAAGTGATCTTCAAAAAGAGAAGCCTCATCGTCTTCAAAGGCTCGGGCTGTTTGCTCATCAACACCGAACATAACTGTTCTTAATTGAAGCTCGGTTTCTCTATCTTTTCTAGCCTTTTCTTTTTTCTGTTGTAAGTAGTCAGTAAGGGCTGTTCCGAATCCCTTCGTATCTGAGATTAAGTTATCTAATAGTCTAAGTGACTCTTTAGAGTTGGCTTGCATTTCTGCAAGTTGATTCTCTTGAGAGGCTTGCATTTGGTTGTTTAGTTCCTGTTGACCGGGAACTAAATCAACTGCCTTCTCGATGTCTAGCGTACCTGCTTGGACATCATAGTCTCCATTGTGTATTGTCATTATTTGTAAGGGCTATCGTTGGTTGTATCTCCCCCATTTCCACCAATAGAATCCCAGTTACTTGCAACACCCTGACCCATGCCTAATGCAAATGTCATAAATGGATTACCGTAAACAGGCTTAGGAGGTGCAAGTTCATTCCATGGTTGAATAGCAACCTTAGAGAACTCATCGTTTAGAGTGTTCTTAACCTTGAGATGTGTGGATAGGTTTGCTTGTTTTAATCTCCATGAAGCATTAGTTAAAGCTCTAGATCTAGCTCGTTGTCCGAACCCAAGCTTTTGTTTATTCATCAACAACATACGTGCAATAGACTTTCCTCCAATACCACGTTCTGAGGCACTGGCTTCTATCTCTCCCTCTGCTGTCATGAATTTAGACCAGTCAACGCTGTTATCTAACATCGCCTTTGATACAGCATTATTCATAGAAATCTGTGAGCTTGTATAGGCACGTTGAGCTGCAAGTTTTGTGTTATCTACTTGTTGTTCAAAGTAGACTTTTTTTGTTTGATATAGACGATGATTACGCATGGTTTTACCCTCGCGTACTTTCAACTTCTGGTTGTAAATTCTTTTTTTTTCTTTGTTAGCTTGACTAACAGCATAGGCGTCGCCGACCGCGCCAATCGCTGCGCCTGCTATTGCTGGACTGCACACGGCAAAATTCTATAAAGGATAAATTATTAGGTCCATAATTAAGTCTTCTTAAAAACTTAAAACCTAGAAAACGAAGTAACTTTAAATGGACTTCATTGCGTTCATCGACAATGTTCCACAGTAACTTCTCTCGTCGTTCATCCACATATCTTTTAGCTTCTCTAGCAAAAGTATGTGGGTAGTCGTAGATAGCTGGAGTACATAGCATCCAGATTTGTCCATTAGTATGGACACCTGCCATGCCTGCAAGCTTTCCGTTAGGTACCTTAAAATAGACTGAGTCGCAGTGTTTTATACCATCAACTAAGGCTATTCTAGGATCATGTCCATGACCCTCTTGTACTTCTCTACGATCGTCTGGTAGCAAGTTTGAAGCCACCTCAAGGGCAGCTTCAATTGTTGCTTGGTGGATGTATTTAGACACGCTCGTAATAGTTATTGTTATACACTCCTTCCCACGTCATGTTATGTAACGTCGCTGGTGCAGGGTGTGTAGATTTAATAGTTAAAGATGTGTTTGTATTCCTGTCGTATATAGGAACTGTTCTTAAAAGATTATCGTCAAATATACCGGAGAAGTTTGCTCCGTATTGGTCGGCTGGAGTAACTTCAAACAAGTCATCATAGTTAGGTTTCCCAGTCCTAGTGACAGTTGTTTCATATATACCTACAGGACCAAAGGCTAACTTAACTCTGTGTACTACAGTATTAGCTCTAGTATCAGCTTGCCATGTATTACCTGATTGCGTCCGATAATAAATAGTAGGCATGTCTACTTGCATAGTAAACAAGTAACCAATAAGGAATGTTTGGCTTGACCAGTCTCCTGTTAGTTCTAGATTACTTCCATTAACTGTTATCTTTGCATATCTACCAATTGCATTAGTAGGATTTCCAGAGGAAACAGTATCATCAACATCATAAGCTGCTAATTGATTTGTACTTTCTAAACCTGTAGGTTTTGCCTTTGTAGATTTATCAGTAGTTGCATTATATGACCAACCACTTGTAGACATTAAATGATCTAAATGAACTCTGTTCGTTGACCCAATGGTAAACGTATTAGTATCCATCTTTAATGAATACTTGAGTAATTGATCCTTATTATTGTTTCTAACTACTACGTATAGAGAATCGTCTTGCATACAGTGGTATTGAATTGTACCTGTAACGGTCCACTTAAACCACGATGCCATTTTTCGATCATTTATCTGGTCGAAATATCTGTATCCATACAAGGTAGATGTACCCTCTTCACTAAAGAAGATGACTGAGTTTTCTCTTGAGTTGGATATAATCTTTAGATCCTTATTAAATAATCTAGAAACTACTGCACTTTGTTCTATTACCTGTGGTTCCCCCTCTCGGAGTACACCAGCCATCTCAAAGAACCGTGAGTATTTCCCAGCATTATCTAGGAATCCCACCGTAGTCCCAAGAGAAATAGGATTAGTAGTGTAGTTAAAATTATAGCTGGATATAGCATTGATCTTTGCTGTTTGAATACTTAGTACATCACTGTCTGTTGTCAGCATGAACTGCTGATTCTTAGTGAATAAAATTAATCCTGTATTTACTTGTATGCCGTCATATAAAACTGCTGGATATTCTGAACTAGCAGATATATCTATTGGATCGCTAGGTACAAAAGCTATAGCTGACTTAGCCCAGAAGTTAAAGAAATCTCCCGGTCTGGATAAGATGAGATTTTCATCTGAAAGTAAAGCTAATCTGTTTCTAAAGAACAGCATCTTATTGATATTTTTACCAATAAATGATGGCTCAGCATTTGTGACCTCGTCTCCAACTATGCAGTCATCCCATTGAGGGTGTTTATAGTCTACGCTTGAGATTGTATAAGTAGCACCATCTAATTCAGCTAATCTGAAATTACCGTCAGCAGTTCTGATAAGAGCTACTGGCATACTATGACGCTTGAACCTTATCTTCCTACCCGGCTCTGCACATTCTTCCCATACACCCTCACCATCTCTATCGTTATTACCAAAGAATTTAACGTAGTGGTTATCCTCGTCAGCAGAACTATTGACTACTTCTACAACCATCCCGTGTTTACACTGAGAAGGTAGATCACCAATGTCATTAACTTTTCCAGCAACAACATTAAGTAACTCTCCTACTGGAGTAGAAGCATTGAACACTGCATTACGTTTAATATGTAATCCTGTACCAATCGTGGTTATATCTGAATCTGATATATTCCCACCAGCAATGATAGCTGTTCTTATATCACCAAGAATACTCTCGGCAGTAATGGTTGTCTCTGTATCAAATGGAGTTGGCTGTGGTCTGACTAGCGCGAGATTTGCTTGTACTTTAGATGTACTGATAGTTTCAACAGTTACCTTATAAAAACCATCTTTCATCCAGACATAGAAATAATCACCAGCAAGCCAACCCTCTCCACCATGTAGTAGGTCGTAGGTAGTTGTGTATCTTGCTTGGTATGTTGTTTCTTGGTTACTACCAGTCCCTGTTGTATAAGGTACTGATTGACCAGTAGTAGCTATACGGAAGTAGAGATTCTTTCTTCCAGTTTGACCTGCTGTACCTGCTTGGTTATAGACGCTGACGTTATAGTCGTATGAAATATCGCTTTGGTTTGTATCTGCCTTGATACCACCTGTAGCTCCTTCATCTGTTAAGGGTTTTGCTGAATCGACTGAAAATATCCTTGTGGCGACGTTGGGCGCGTACGCGTCTCTTCCGTCTCCAGCCGAGTCATCACACCTACCGTATGGATTCGTTCCACGATTAGCATGAGTACGCATGAAGCCGTTAGTGTCGCAATAATTATTTGACGATCTGACAAGTTCAACATTGATTCGTGTGGCGGTGGTTACTGTAGAAAAGTGAGAGGTCTGACTTCCATCTTGATCAAAAATGTTTAACGCATACTGCTTCGCATACGAAAGAGTTTTTAATTCGACAAAAATTTCTTTCTTATAATTTGTGTCAGGTTCTGTTGTTGTATCCATCTCTGTCTCAACTTGCCTATTTGTTAAATAGGTAAAGTCGTTAAGAGTTAAGGTTTGGATATCTTCGTCACCAGAATGTTTCAGATATTTATGACTACCAGATGTGCCATCTATATAAGTAAGAGAACCACTGGTAGTTGCATCAACAACATTCTTTTCTGTTCCTGTTAAACAATCCCACATACGGACAGTACCGTCTTGATGGATCTGTCCTATGTATTGTTCTGTCTCGTCTCGATAGTAATGAAACCATCTTCCATTGGTGGATGAATTCTTACTCCCATCACTCAAAGATCCCACGAACTTACCAGCAGGTCTCTTCAGTAATCCTTGAGTTATGTCAGGTAAGGTATTAACCATATCCTTGACTTGTCCCGGGATCTTATATTCGTCAGGCTGTTGTGAAATACCTTGAGTTAAGTTAGGAATCGTTTGCGTGATATTTGCCATTAGCGTGCTAGTGCGTTGTACGGTTGATAAGCTCTATATGAACTTTCATGCGGCCAACCAAAGAATGAATGATCACCCATTTCGCAGTCGTATTCAGTTGCGTTAGCTTTGGTTTTTTCTTTATTTAAGTTGAGTAGTTTAACTAATTCTGTATTTGATACCAATTGAGTGGCAGCTCTTACAGCAGCACTAGCTATGATATACCTCTGGATAACAGAAGGTACGTCAACAAATGCTACGAGTCTGGTTACATCAAAATAAAAGTTCTTAGTGAATACACTTGTATGTAGAACGTTGTCGTAAAGTTTTCCATTTCTTACTACAACATCTCTATTCCGATCTACTTGACCTTCATGGATATCCATCTTCAGAAAGTTAGTAGGAATTATATATTCACCGTTATCATCTCTTGGAATTTCTAGATGATCTTCTTGATTGAAATGCCAACCCTCATTCTGGACATCCTTATTACATTCCATTAGTAGGTTGTGTATTAAGGAGATCTCTGGGTTAGTAAAGTTAAGAGTAGTTATCGGCGATTGACCTATGCTACTCAATATTGAGTTGACTGCGGATAGTTCGGTATCGCTTGCTTGTATGGTCATATTGAATAGACAAAAAAAAGGGGGAGCCGAAGCCCCCCCGTGTAAATGTATGATTAAGCGTTAGCTGGATATGTAGCACCGAATGCTGCTGGAGCAGTAGTACCTGTATATAACTCAACTGCTGCTGCTGGGTTTAGGAAGTCAGCTCCCATTGCCAACCTACCTAAGATTACGTCTCCTTGGTAAACCACTGAAACGTCCCCTGAAGTAACTTGTACCTGTGGACCGATAGCTTCTACAACTGCTGCGGCTTCCTTTTGGAAGATAAGACCACATGACTTAGCGAAGTCAGTAGAGTTACCGTAGTTGTTGTTTAAACCTGTAACAGAAGCTCTTGCATCGCC